>Ga0126379_10000041_pt1 | contig 61506 bp, 49 predicted proteins | sample PanSoiMetPlot_24_FD_92640 | JGI IMG/M metagenome (GOLD analysis project Ga0126379, IMG submission 92640) | Tropical forest soil microbial communities from Panama - MetaG Plot_24 | ecosystem: Environmental > Terrestrial > Soil > Tropical forest > Bulk soil | place: Panama | collected 2016-02-17
CAGCACAAACACGCGCCAGGCCAGCGCCACGCTGCGGCCGATCTCAACCGACGCAAAATCGACGTCGTATCCTTCAAATTTGCTGAGCCACGAACTGTGCCCGAAGATCAGACAGTGTCCTCCGATCCCGGAGTCATCCCCAACCACGACGGACCGTCCGGGATTGATAAAGGCCATCTGCATGACCTGGCAGTTGCGACCCAGCACGAATCGGGAATCAGGGAATTGAAGCCCGCCCACAAACACTTGCTCGTTGATCTTCGTTCCTTCGCCGATTTCAATCAATGAGCTGTCTAAAAACGTTGTGGACCCAATCCGCACATAGGGTCCCAAGCGGATCTCCTTCCCACGAAGAATAGTCAGAAATCCGATCGAGGTATGGTCTCCCACTTCGACGCGTTCAGCGCAAATGACAGATCCAAACCCGATGGATACTCCCTTACCGATCTTGTAGCCTTTTAGGCGATAAATCCAAATCTTGAGGAACCCCGGCCAAAGCCCGTAGAGAAGAACCTGGCGGAGAGGGATGCGTGGTTTCTCTATTAGCATTTCAATCTATTCATGTCGCGTGTAGTCGATGGATGTGGGTTTCGGTTGCCAACAGCGGGTAAGTCAGCCCCAGGACTTGCGAGCTACTGCCGAGACGCACTTTGCGGTCTCTGACGTTGGCAGAACTTGGATGGATAAAATTGTGCGGGGAAGTGAAGTTCTAATCAGCTACACGGCAAGAATCACCTTGACACTTTCGCGTAGCACGGCGACCATCTGGTCGATTTCCGTCTCGGTGACGACCAGCGGGGGCGCGAAGAGCACCTCGTCTCCTGGAGCGGGATGGTCTCCAGCCACAGGGCGTGTCCGCGTGACGACGCCACGCTTCATCATCTCGGCCTGGATACGCGCGGCAATCTTCCGGTCGCTGGCAAAATTCTTCTTGGTCTTCCGGTCCTCAACAAACTCTACGGCTGCCAAGAGCCCTTTGCCGCCGCGGACTTCTCCCACATACGGGTGGTCTGCGAACGAGGCCATCAGCGCAGAGTAAAGCCGCGTGCCCATCTTTGCCGCGTTTTCACAAAGCCGCTCTCGCTCGAGGATTTCGATATTCTTGAGCGCAACGGCGCAGCAAGTCGGATGACCTGAGAAAGTAAAAGCGTGCATCCACCGGCTTGCTGGCTCGACCGAATCCATGGCCTCCTTGATCTGCTTGGTAACCATAATCCCGCCGAGCGGCAGGTAGCCTGAAGTGATACCTTTGGCGAAGGAGAGGATATCCGGCTTCACATTCCAGTGCGAGAGCGCGAACCAGTTCCCGGTTCGCCCGAAGCCCGTGATGACTTCGTCGGCGATGAGCAGAACCTCGTAGCGCGAACAGATTTCACGTATCCGCGGCCAATAATCGTCCGTCGGATAGATGACACCGCCGGCGCCGTGGATCGGCTCCCCAATGAAAGCGGCAACCGTGTCGGGGCCCTCGCGAAGTATGGCCTCCTCCAATTCACGGGCCGCTGCCTGTCCCACTGTTTCACCCGGCTTCGCTCCCTGAAATCGGTAGGGATAACACGTCTGGATATGAACGAAGCCCGGAACGCGGGGTTCAAACATTTTCCAGTACGAGCCCATCGAAGTGGCGCTCATGGCCTGGAGCGTGACCCCGTGATATCCGTGTTGGCGCGCGACGACTTTTGTTTTGCCGCCTTTGCCGCGCACCTTCCAATAAAAACGGGCAGTCTTAAATGCCGATTCGTTCGCTTCGGCGCCCCCCGACGTAAAGAAGACCGCCTGCATGTCGGGGGTTATTTCGATGAGGCGATGGGCAAGGGTAATAGCTGGAATGTTGGAGGAGCCGGCGTAGCTTGAGAAGTAGGCGAGCTCCTTCATCTGCGCGGAAGCCGCGTCGGCCAGCTCCGCGCGACCATGACCTACGTTTACGTTCCACAAACCCGAGAGACCGTCGAGATATTCACGCCCCTCCACATCCTGGACGCTTGAACCGCGCCCGCGGACATAGATAATGGGTTGCGCATGATCGACAGGATGGTGCAAAGAGTGGATCAGGTGCTCCTGATCGCTTTTTACTAGTTCTGCAGTTGGCAGCATTTGACAATTATCTTCTATCTTCGTGTTTTCAGGCATGAGAACCCTAAGCGAGCTGCTACGCACTTTGAGCCCTTGCCTCAGTTACGCGGCTCCGGTGCGTTCCGTATCCCTGGCGACGACCTTGCTTTGAGTCAGCAGATCTTCTTTCTGCGCACATATGTACTTAAGCCAATTGCTATAGACTAGTGCCGCTGTCGAGTGCCAAGTGTGCGTGATTGTTTTCAGATTTCCGACGGCCGCAACATCGTGTATCAGTTCCTCGCTGCGGCCACACATGGCTTTCTCCCGCAGCACGGTCAATGCATCCTCGGTGTCTTTGTCAAAGTACGCCCGCGGCATTGAGGGGTACGTGTCTGTCTCTCGAGTGAGGTACCGCTTTACATCTCTTCGGTACTCGAGCAGCAAACTGTCAGATTCATATTCTGGATGCCCTTGGAAGAACACGAACAGGCTATTGGCGTCCTTTACAATCGTGTCGGCCCCCGCATCCTGGGCCTGCGTAAGAACCGTGTACCCACGAGCCCTAAGCTCGTCTTCCGCGATATCGTTCCATCGGGAGTGTGGCATCTTGAGGCGCCAAGGCACGCCTGCCATCAACGGATGATCTGCCAGTCGGACGCAGTCGAAGACACCGCATCGTTTCTCCTTACTCCTGTGTCGCGTTATACCGTCCATGTGAAGAAGCGCCGCGTGCGCGGCCAGGCACGACCAAACAGTCGAGCGAGTGTTGTCTTTCGCCCACTCAAGAACTCTGGTGAAGCTTCCCCAATATGGTTCGTCTTTCAAGTTCGCCGCCTGCGGCTCTCTCCCGGTCACGATGAGCCCGTCCAGTTCTGTGTCCCACAGGTTCTCCGCGCTGGTGTAGTAGCGGTTAACGCGATGCCGGCCCGCGTTGCCTCGCGGAACGTCCGGGAGGGCGTAGAACGTGAGATGCACCAAAATGCCGTCGGCCGCCGCATCAAGCAGCGTGATGAACTGGCGCTCCGTTGCCAGCAGCGCCGCATCCGGCATGTTGTTGACCAGCCCGATGTGAATGCACGAGGAGGCCGCTGTCTGATAGTCGACGGCGGGACGCCGCCCAACGCCTACCGTTTGGGGGTTGTGACTTGATCTGTTTCTGTTTAAGCAGACCGGCATCAATGCCTCCCGGCAGTTACCGTCGTAGAGTGACTTGTTGTCTCAGAGTGGCTCGTCGCCGCAAGCGCCTGATCAAGGTCGGCGATGATATCGTCGGCGTGCTCGATACCGACGCTGATGCGAATCATTTCTGGACGCACTCCGGCGCCCAGTTGCTCGTCCGCGGACATCTGTCGATGGGTGGTCGAAGCGGGGTGGCAGGCCAGCGACTTCGCATCGCCCAGGTTGACGAGCCTCTTAACCAGTTCCAATGCATCATAAAATTCCTTGGCGGCGGCGAAGCCTCCCTTGATCCCAAAGGTCATGAGCGAGCAGGCGCGGCCATGTAGATACTTTTGCGCGAGCTCGTAATAGGGACTATCTGGGAAGCCCGCATAATTGACCCACTCAACTCTGGGATGGCGGCGCAGGAATTCAGCTACCGTTTTGCCGTTATCCGTGTGACGTTCCATCCGCAGGGCAACTGTCTCTATGCCCTGCAGAAGCAGGAATGCGCTTAACGGCGACAAGACAGCGCCGGTGGTCCGTTGATAAACGCTGCGGCAGCGCCCCATGTAGGCGGTTTTCCCGAAATGATCGCAGTAGACCAGGCCGTGATACGAAGGATCCGGCTGGCTGAACATTGGGAATCGTGCAGAGTGCTCCCTCCACGGGAAGTTGCCGCTGTCAACAATGGCTCCGCCGAGGGTTGTGCCGTGCCCACCCAGGAATTTAGTCAGCGAATCCACAACGATATCGGCGCCATAGTCGATTGCCCGCAGCAAGATCGGGGTGGCCACCGTATTATCGACGATGAGCGGCACGCCGTGCTTGTGCGCCGCCCGGGCCAATGCTTCGATGTCACAAATGTTCCCAGCCGGATTGCCGACGCTCTCACAGAAGACCGCCCGCGTTTTGTCGTCGATCAGCTTTTCAATAGCCTGCGCCTGATCTGCTGCAGCGAAGCGCACCGAGATACCTTGACTTGGCAGAATATGAGCAAACAATGTGTGAGTAGTGCCGTAGAGCTGGGGAACCGATACGATGTTGCTACCCAGTTCGGCAACGTTAAGGGTTGCATAGTAGACCGCCGCTTGCCCGCTGCTGAGGCACATGGCCTCCAGGCCTCCCTCCAGAGCAGCCACGCGCCGCTCCAGTACGGCAGTGGTGGGATTGCCGATGCGGGTATAGCGATACCCGTCAGCCTCGAGATTGAACAACGCCGCTCCGTGATCGGCGCTATCGAAGGCATACGCGACGGTTTGGTAGATGGGTACGGCAACTGCTTTCGTCGCTGGATCGATTTCGTAGCCGCCGTGAATGGCAATCGTCTCAGGCTTCATGTTGGTGCCGCCGCTGGTCGTGCCGTTGTGATTCGTAAACGTTTTGTTCGTCATAGTTAAGCGATACCCCCGCTTCCTTGAGTCAGCCGATTCATCTCGCGGACCACGCAACGAATATCAGCTTCGGTGGTCCGAAAACTGGTGATGCAGGCGCGTACAACCCGCTCCCCGCGGAGCTGGACTTCCGACATCCATGCGATCTGGCGCTCCTGGAGCGCCGAAACGAACTTGCCGGTGTCGAGCCCATCCCGGGTGAAACAAATGAGCGGCAGCGGCGTCGTGTTGACCACGCGCCACCCTGATCGTTTGAGCAACTCCCGCAGCACCTGACCCATGTGGGTCTGGTGTTCGATCATCCTGACGTACCCTGATTCGCCGTTATGGGCAAGCGAAAGAAAAAGCTTTAAGCCGATGAACCGCCGTGACCACTGGACTGACGTCATGTACGGATCGACGACCGGGCCGGCTGTCGCCCCCGGCATGTAGGAAGTTTCCGTACGGAACGCCTCGCCGACGGAGTCGGGATGCCTGCAAAAGAACATGCCGGCGCTCATTGGTACGGAGAACCATTTGTGCGCGTCGCAGGTGATTGAGTCGGCGCGTTCGATTCCGGCGAGGTAGCCTTTAAGTCCCGGTACCAGGACGGCGGCACCACCCCATGCGGCATCGACGTGAAACCACAGTCCTTCAGAGCGGCAAAAACGCTCCAGGTCGACCAAGGGGTCGATGACTCCGGCTGCAGTCGTACCCGCGGTGCCAACGACCAGGAAGGGCGCTAGCCCGTTCTTCCGATCTTCGGCTACCCGTTTTGCGAGGTCCTCAACATCCATTCTCAGATCGAGATCAGTTGCTACCGTTCGGAGCGCTCCCCGTCCCAGCCCCGTCATATGCGCGATCTTGTTGAAAGTGTGATGGGCTTCGCTCGTCAGATAGATTACCGGGGACGCGGCAAGGCATCGCAAGCCGTGCTCGCCATAGCCAGGAAATGTCCGCGTCAAGGCTGCAACAACCCCCGAGAGATTTGCTTCCGCGCCACCGGTTGTGAAGGTAGCGGCCGTATTGTCAGGAAGGCCGAACTTGCCGGCCAGCCACGACAACGTGTGCCGTTCCATCTCGTTGGCTGCCGGCGATGAGCGCCAGCTCGCCAGTTGCGGGTTATACATCGCGACCAGGGTGTCTGCAATAACAGATGCCAGTGTCACGCTCGGATTGAAAAGGCCGAAGTAGCGTGGATGGGTTATTTGCACCTGCCATGTTCGCAGCATGCGTTCAACGTCGGCGCCGATTTCATCCAGAGCTCTTGGCTTACTGAAGTCATAGTGCGTGTTCAGATAGTCGCGGATCTGCTGTGGCGTCACCACAGGGACAACGGGACCGCTCGCGATATCGCACTCAACTCTCTCCATCGCATTCCGGACTGCCTCACACAGCGTAGGGTCTGACACCTGCCCATTCTGGGCAACGCTAGCGCCAGGAGTTTCTCCAGACTCTTGGCTGATCAGGAGCTGATCAGAGTGCGATTCGGCAACGCGTTTACGCGAGGGTTGCCTGCTGGAGTTGGACGGCATGTGAGTCATAGACGGATCTGCCCGCTTTGGATTTCGTCGTAGAGTGCCTTGTCGAGCGGAACGAAAGCTCCGAGTTTCGGGTGATTCAAATAGATCAAATCGCTAGCCGCCGCTGGGTCGTACCCTTGACGCAGGAGTTCAGTCTTGGTGTATTTGAAAGTTCCGGTCAACTCTATCTCGCTGCGGAGGCGCAAAAACAAGGGACGCGCATAGTGAGGCAAACGCTCGGTCAGATGGGCCCGCAACGCGAGCAGGTCCAACTCGCCTTCAGGCACAAGGGCGGCCATGCCGGCGCGGCCGTCAGCACCCGGAATGGCCACGCCGTAAACATTGGCCTGTTGGACTCCTGGAAAAGAGCATATGGCCTCTGCAACCTCGGACGCTGCAACGTTTTCACCCTTCCACCGGAACGTATCGCCAATACGGTCGATGAAGTAGAAGAACCCACGCTCGTCCTTTCGCATCAGGTCGCCGGTAAGGAACCAAGCATCGCCCGCCTCGAAGACGTTGCGCATGATTTTCTTCTCCGAGGCCTCGCTGTCGCTGTAACCCTCGAACCGGCTGGCGACCTGCGACGTGCCGTTGAGGAACGGACCGATCGCCTCGCCAGTTTCGTTCGCAGCACAAGGAACGCAGAATCCCCGCTCGTCCCGCACGGGCGCTTCCTTCTCGAAGTCAAACTTTACCAATACGGCCGGTGAGCGATGCGCTAGGTACCGGGGGATGCGGCCGATAGCACCGGGCTCGTTCTCCGCGTTAAACAATGAGACAGAACCTTCGGTCGCCGCATAGAACTCGAAGATCCGAGGAATTCGGAACCGGTCCTGGAATTCGCGCCAGATGTCGCGCTTCAACCCGTTGCCGCAGGCGGCTCTGATCCGATGCCCTGTATCATGCGGGCCGGGCTCGTTGTGAAGCAGGTATCGGCAAAGCTCGCCGATGTATTGAAACAGAGTGCAGTCCCAGCGGATGAGGTCACTCCAAAATAGGCGGGCCGAGAACCGGTCGCGAATCACCACCGACCCGCCGCTAACCAGGACCGCACCCAGTGCCTGGACGCCACCGGACGCATGGTACATGGGCAAGCAGTTATACATGCGATCCGTGTGTCGGGTACCGAGCATGCCGGCAAACCAGTAGCTCCACTGCATGAGCCGGCCATGGCTGATATTGGCGGCTTTCGACAAGCCGGTCGTGCCGGATGTGTAGATGTAAAGCGCGCGATCCTCGATCGTTATTGCCCGACGCTCCTCTTCGCGCAGCTCGTGACTTGCATACTGATCGACGGCGCGATCGATGCACGGGAAGGAGACATCGCTCGCGCCGTGGGTCCAGATTACCGGCGCCCCAGGGCGACCTGGACTTGCCGCGGTCATGCGATCGACATACTCGGCGCCAGCAATGACATGTTTAGGCTCAACGATTTTCATGCAATGTGCGAGCGAGCGACCTGCCAGATTGGTATTGAGCAGAGCTACCACGCCGCCGACTTTGGTGATGCCAAGCCAGAGAGCCAGGTATTCAGGCCGGTTCGGCATTAGCAGGCACACGGTGTCGCCCTTCCCGAGGCCCTGGCTGAGCGCCCACCTAGCATATTGGTTGGATCGTTGGGATAGTGCGCGATAGGTCAAACATTCATCGTCAGACAGCAAAGCCGGCTTATCACCAAGTTCCGCGGCCAGTTCGTCCACCACTGCAGGAAAAATACGATTGGGATGCTGGGCGATTGGCGCCGTCAGTTCGAGCGCGCGGAGCCAGGCCCCGGCTGCGGAGTCACGGTCAACATTCCGACGCTGTGTTGGAGCTGCAATCACGCTGTATTACCCGCATCAACTGTGAGAACGGTGCCGGTGATGCTCTTGGCTTTGTCGCTCAAGAGAAACTCGACTGCATCGGCTACATCTTCGCGGCCGATAAGGCGCTGCAGTGCGCTGCGGCGCGTGATCTGCTGCCGGTGCTCTTCGCTGAGTCCTTGAGTCATATCCGTGTCTACAAAACCGGGCGCAACTGAATTTACGTTCACTCCCGCCCGTCCCACCTCGCGCGCCAACGATCGAGTGAAGCCCAGCAGTGACGCCTTCGTTGCGCCGTAGACGGCAAGACCGCTGTACCCGCTGAAGCCGGCAATCGAAGCTATGTTCACGATTCGCCCGCCTCCGTCGGCGAGCATGGAACGGACTACGTATTTGGTCAGGACAATCGGAGACAGCGTGTTCACACGCACGAGCTGCTCGATCTGCGAATCGGGAGTCAGCGCAAGAAGACCATCCGTGCTCACGGCAGCATTGTTTACCAGGCCATAGACCGGACCGAATTGCTTCCGCAGGCTCCTGACTAATTGCGGAATGCCTTTGACCTCAGCCAAGTCGAACGGGACGAAATGGATTGACCCGGGCCGGTCACGTTCCATCGCCTCCATGGTTGACCTAAGTTGGCTCGATTCTTTCCTGGCAACGGCTATCACGTGGTAGCCCGATTCTGCGAGCCTACGAGTGATTGCCAGACCCAGGCCCCGGCTCCCTCCCGTGACAATGACGTCACGCATCGTGGCGCGCCAGCTTTCCTGCCGCATCGAAAGTAAGGGCAGGAACGATGTTGATCTTTGCCGGGACTTTATGACGCGGCAGCATGCTTTTACAGAGTTGCAGAATCTCGCGCTGAAGTTCATCCCTCCGCTCGGTCGCATGGTCCGGCTCTCTTCCGAGAACGACGTCAGCAACCACGAGCGCCCCTGTGATGGGATTTCTTCTCGCATGCACGAGCGACATGCGAACGCGTGGGTGCCGGTTGATCACGGCCTCCACTTCTTCCGGATGGACTTTCATGCCCCCCACGTTGATCATCCCATCCCGTCGTCCAGCGAAGTAGTAGCGGTCACCCTGGAGTTCGAGCATGTCGCCTGTGTCAACGAAGCCGTCTTCGTCCCGTAGGACGTTGTTCTGCTGGCCGATATAGCTGGCGGCATTCCGCCTTGAACGGATCCGAAGCGTTCCGTTTTTGGCGTTCATTTCCACCTCAGGACCTGTCTCTCCGACGAATCTCGCGGGAAAACCCGCGAGACCGTCGTTCACCTCAAATGCCACGCCCGCTTCCGTTGAGGCGAAAGCGTGGGCGATCCTGGCGTGGGGGTAAAACGACTGGAGCCGATCCAGGATCGCTTGGTCCGCGATTTCGCCAGACAAACGAATGTAGGACGGGGCGATCATGTGCGCTGAAGAGCTCATCAGCGCCCGTCTCCAATGCGAGGGCGTTCCCGAGATGTGCGTGACTCCATGGGCGCCAGCTCGCGCCAGAAAATCTCTCGTCGACTCCTGTTCGCCTGATAGAACCAGCGACGCTTGGGTGAGAACAGTCCGCAGAAAAATCTGGAGACCACCATAGCGGCGTATGTCGTAGAACGTGCTCCAAACGACTGACTCCGCGGTGACGCGTTCAATGGCTCCAGCGAGACTTTCCATCGTGTGAACCACAAGCTTCGGCCGGCCGGTGGTACCCGATGTTAAGAGAACCCATTCCGTTGCAAGCGATGCATCTCGATCGCGAGTGGCCGGCTCGACCTTTGGACTGCATGGAACGACACATCCAACGGAAGGAATGTCCCCTCCAGACGTGCCCTCATCGATGACGATGGCATCCACAGCCGCCGCATTTAGGACGAATGGAAGATCTTCGCGGCGCAAGTCGGAAGGCCAAAGGACGAGGCGGCGCGCCACACCATCGAGCTCTATCAGCGCCAACGCAGCAGTAAGTTGGGCCTTGGTTGCGACGAGTACGGACCGGTTGCGGAGCTCTTCCGTTCGTCCGCCGAGAGCAGACCCTTCACGCAAGTCGCCGAAGGAGACGCCAGCAGCGGACCCCCATAGAAAACGATGGGAAAGGCTTCCAGCGCTGCTCATCAGGTTCCAAAGCGACGTCGTGCTACTTCGTTGCATTTTCGTAAGCTTTGACGAAGTCGCCGACGGTCACGGGGAAAGGAGCATCATCGCCGGAGCTGAATGGGTCCACCCCCAACACGTCCTCCAGCCGCGCCACGATGACTGCGAAGCACAGGGAATCGAGACCCGAGTCCAGTAGCGGCAGATCATCAACCAGGGGCGCCAATGTCTTGCTATGCTCTTCGGCGACCAGCCTGAATACAGTCAAGACCTCGGACTGAACAGACATTTGTGGGGTATCCTCCGGTATTGGTTGGTTAGCAGAAATCTTGCTAGTAGCGTAAAAAGTCATTGGAATTCATTTCTTAGCGACCCTGTTTCCGGGTGAGTCGCGGGATAGCGTAACGTGCGAACGCCGTATCTCTTCAGGAAATTCGACACCTCTTCGCCAAGATCATTCGAGATGCGCGACCGTTCTTTCCTGGCAATGTCGATCCACAGGATGTCTCGTGAGCTCAAAGACGCCCTCACGTCCTCGGGGATCTCCCAGAGACTAAGAAACACGTCGGGCTTGGCCGCCCCCCAGCTCGCCATTGCTTGTCGAGGGTCCGCGTCAGTAACTTGCATCTGCCACAAGCCGCGACGCTGCCTGCCCTTAGACTCATGGATTTCGTACCAACCTCCGTTCTGCTTGCACCCGAGGCCCGATCCGACAAAAAAGCTGATCATTTCCGCGACAACTCTTCCAAATATTTCTAGCTTTTCTTCTTTGGCGAGCCGCTTAGGAAAAACCGGCGGTTTACCAACGATCTTTGCCGGGAACCCCGCTGCCATCGAACAGGGAGGAATGGTACCTGACACAACTGAATTTGCCCCCACCATCGCGCCATCACCGATTTTTGTTCCAGGGAGCACAAACACGCGCCAGGACAGTCCCACGCCACTGCCGATTTCAATGGGAGCAAAATTCACCGGGTATCCCTCAAACTGGTTTTGAAATGAGGAATGGCCGAAGATCAGGCAGTGCCCGCCGATTCCCGAATCGTCACCAATCACAACCGACGGCGCCGGATTGATAAACGATAGCTGCATGATCTGACAGTTACGCCCCACCACAAACCGGGAATCGGGAAACTGCAGCCCGCCCACAAACACTTGCTCGTTGATCTTGGTCCCCTCCCCTATCTTGATGTGCGGCGTATCGATAAAAGTCATCGATCCGATCTGCACATAGGCTCCCAATTGGACCTCCCTTCCCCGGATGATCGTGAGGAATCCAATGGACGTGTGGTCCCCCACTTCCACCCGCTCCGCGGAAATTACCGAACCGAAGCCGATCGATACACCCTTCCCGATCCGATATCCCTTGAGCCGGTAGATCAGGATCTTGATGAACTGTGGCCACAACCCATACAGAAGGATGGTGCGGAACGGGATGCGAGGCTTTTCTAGAAGCATTTGTCCGTCGTGGTCAAACCGGCGGTTGCCTACAAATCGGCATCGATCACCGCCAAGAAGATTGGGATTAGACAAGGCCCGGGGGGCAACGTTGAGCGGCCGGGCGCAGAAACTTTCAATTCGATTGCCAAGGCCGCTGTGAAGCCTGAGCCTGCTTAGACTTGCTTAAACCCGTTCTCAATTGGAAGTGGATCGAGAATGGTTCGAATAAGACGGGAAAGTATCTCAACTCCCTCCATGACGTTCGTCGACATTTCGGGTGGGTTGAGTGCTATTTCCGCGTCGATGGCGCGGAGGAGTCCCTCGGTGTGAGCGATATCGCACACGCCATGGACATCCGTGTACTCTCGCTCCGCCGAGCCCTGTCCTGCGGCGAGTTCGGCCAAAAAGGCCATGAACTTTTGTATGAACCCCTCGAAGAACGCCATCATGACGACGATCGGCACGCCGGAGAGCCGACCGATGAACAAGCGGACTCTCGTCAAATCCCGATAGACCGCCATTGCGTCGGCGTCCGTTGGGACAGCATGCGCAGCGAGAGCGAATCTGCGAAGCATCGCAGGATGACTATCGCGAACTTCCTCAAGGAGGTTGTCCAGGATGATGGATCGGGCTGCCTCGGAACGGACGCACAGATAGGCACCGGTCATCCAGTAGATAAAGTTCCCTTCCAGAACCGCCGTATATCTGGCGATGGTCCCGCGTCGCTGATCCGCAGGCAACTTCTTGGGATCCGGCAAAGCAGCAACGAGATCATCGATACACAGGTTTACTTGCTGTTGAATGGACGTTCCGAGCGGTACGCTCGGAGGTTGAAGATTGAACGCTGTCGTAGTCATTGCTCTCCTCCATTTAAAATTGAACACGCCGTAGCGGTAATTCTGGCAAGCTCCTCGCCGCGGGAAGCGAGTTTTCCGCGAGGGCCGGCTTTCCAGCGCGGCAGACGTCAAACGCGTCCGCGATCACCGACTCGGTGGCCGGCCATCGGCCGGCCCCCTTACCGCGGACGTAAACCACTTCGCCGTCTTCCGCATGTATCTCCAGACAGTTATCTTCGTTATGGGTTTTGGCGAAGGCGTGATCGCGATTGACCCACTCCGGCCGCACGCGGGCGTGTACGCCCCGGGCATCGCGACCGAGGCTTGCAACCAGGCGCACTGCATGTCCTGCCTCGGCCGCTTCGCGGACAGAGTCGGCATCGAAACTTTCAATCCCGGTGCGCTCGATTTCGGCGGGGTGCAACCATTGCCCAAAAGCGGTTTGCGCCAGCAGAGCCAGCTTGTGGGCAGCATCGCTGCCGTCGAGGTCGGTGGAAGGATTCTGCTCGGCAAGCCCGAGCCGCTGTGCGGCGCACACCGCTTCCTCGCGGGGCATACCCTCCGCGAGACGGTCGAGGATGAAGTTTGTAGTGCCGTTCACCACACCGTGCAGGGTACGAATGCCGCGCGCCTCGGCAATCCTACGCACTTGTTCGAGCATGGGAGCCGCGCCGCCCACAGCTGCGGAAAACAGAAGTTGCGCGTCCCCTTGCTCCGCGATACGCCGCAGCTCTTCGCCGTGGTGCGCGATAACCATCTTGTTCGCAGTGACGACATGCTTTCCTGCTTGCAGGGAAGCTGCGATCAGTTCCTTTGCAGGTGACAGCCCGCCGATCAGCTCCACGACCAGCTCGCAGTCAGAACCCACGACTTGCCAGGGGTCCCGCGTCAGCAGGTTGCGCGGCGTGCCGTCGTCGCGTTCAAGACGTCGGACGGCAATGCGTGTGATGTCGAAAGCTTCAGGATGCGCAGCCAGTGTTCGGTACACACCCAAGCCAACTGTCCCTGCTCCCAGCAGCCCGACGCGTAGCGGTTCAGCCCGGTGCAACGGTCCGTAGAAGCTGGCCGGCTGATCACAGACCAGCGATGGCTGGTCGGAATTCAACGCCGCAACTTCGAAGAACTGTCCATGGCGACTGGCGAATGCAATAGCTTTGCGCTGCACGACGCGATCGCCCAGGCTCGCGGCTTCAGCCCACGTCAATGTGCGGTACAGGTTCGGCGCGGTGCTCGCACCAGCAGGATCTTGCCTAAAGATTCCATCCACGTCTTTGATCAACCGGCAGCGTTCTGCACGAAGCTTGTGCGCCAGGAAGATGGCGCTGAGGTCAGAGCCTCCACGGCCCAGCAGCGAAATAGTTCCGTCTTGCTGGCGTCCGACGAAGCCTGGTGTCACCAACACCGGCGCCTGTTCCAGCGCGCGGAGGACGGCGCTCATGTCAAGGCCACACGGTTCCGAGTCCAGGATTGGCCCGCGTGTGCGCAGGCCCAGGCGAACTTCGTCGAGTGCCACGCAAGGCACGCCTGCACGCGATAACGCAAGCGCGAGCAGCGCCGTTGCCCTGGCTTCCCCGGTGGCCAGCAACGCGGCCACCGCCCTGTCGCCAGCGCCAGGCCCGAACGCTTGCGCACGTGCCAGCAATTCGTTCGTCACGTTGCGCATCGCCGAGACTACTGCGATCACGCGATAGCCTCTCCGAAGCCAGCGATAGATCTCGTGCACGACGCGGGAAAGGTCAGAGTCCCCGCGCAACACCGAGCTCCCGAACTTGAGGACAATCAATGGGTAGCGTTCAGCCATCATGCAAACTCCATGCTTTCTGTAGACAAGAGCAAAAGGCCTGTAGGACTCAGACCACGCTGTAGACGAGCCGCCCCTCACAAAGGGTTGCAAATGCGACTCGCGCTTGTTCGCTCCCCGGACCTTCGATACGCCACACACCCCGGTCCTGCTTCAAGCGAAGTCGGCTTCTTGTCCGCCACCAGTCATTGACTTCCTGGGGGCGAGCAACCCACACGCGGCGCCGGGCACGAAGTTCCTTCAGGAGTCCCAGCAATCGCCGATACGTGTCCTGGGCTCGTTTAGTAATGAGGTAATCGGGGTGAGCGATAAAACTTATTAACCCGTGCTCTTCCAAGATGAGACCGATTTGCCGTTCCCAGAGTGTCAGCGAGTAGTCGTTGAGAATGTGAAAGAGCGAGTAGTCCTGTGTCGTCGTGACTGGAAGTTCCAGGGTCTTGCCGACAAAATAGGGCATGACTGTGCAACATCCGCCGCGTTGCGGATCCAGGTGGGCCACGTTCGGTACTGACATGTCATACTCGAAATCCAGTGCGCTGTACCAGTCCTGATTGCGATACAACACGGCCGACCGAAAACCGCGGGCTTGATACTCTTTGGCATAGCCGTTGATCTTGACAGCGCGTTGCTGGAACCTCTTCTGCTCGCTGAACAAGCGACCGTCATGATTGAGGTCCTGGACGTTCACCTCGAAACCTCTGTCCCGTAGGCTGTCCAGAAAGCTGGCTGTTACCGGATAACGGTTTTCCGGTACGATTTGGAATGACGCGGGTATGCCATACTCCTCGTCGATGTCCATCAGCTGTGGGCAGAAACTCTGTCCCGATTTCGTCTCGAGGTCATGCGTCATCATGGCGCAGGCATTCATCCCATCCGGCCAAAACCAGATGAATGGAATCTTCTCCAATCCTTTTCCGCGCAGCCCAAAGGCCAGCAATCTCCGCATCAGGCGCTCGACTGTTCGATCGACGGGCCAGTGTGGGAAAGCAAGTTTTTGCCAGCCGTTCAAACGGACCTTCTGAAGCCATTTGCGGAGGGAGACGTGTAGCGCAGGCCGCACCAGATAGTAGGCATTCGTCACGAGCTGGTGGAGCGCGCTTTGGGACCATTGATCCCGATGATTGAGGTAGCGCTCGTAGCGAAGATTCTGAACGATTTCGGTGGGATCGAACGGCAGTGTTACGATTGAGCCGCTCTCGCGTACGTCTGTAACTGTGTCGTACAGATGACCGTCAATCAACGTCGAGCGGGATCCTTCAGCACATCGCCCGAAACAAACAGCATCCTCGCCGAACTTGAAGAAGCCGGCTTCTTCCGACAGATTTTTGCTGACATCGAATTCCAGGGTGTCTGGTTGGAGGCGGTAGTAGTCCGCGAGCAGTTGACTCACCGATTCTCCAGAAGCGACATCCGCCACTGGCTTATGGCCGTTTTCCGCCGGAGACCGCTCTGTCGACTTTGTCATCCGATGTGTTCCTGAGCTACCAGGAGGAATTGCGCCGTTTGCGTACCCCTCCACGTGGTTCATCCCCTGGCCACGATGGAACTGAGATCTACATCTGCTCTGTTTGTTCATGAAACCGATGTTCCTTGCGAGCCTGTGAGCCTTACCTCAGCGTCGCTTTTCGATTGTGGAACGACGTATGCTGCTTTCGTCCCGTCCGCCGACCTTCGCTCGTCCCTTCCCTTTCTAGCGAGGACTTCGCGCACGCTCAGAATTGGCATGCGTCTTTCGAATACCGATTTCACCGTCGATTCAAACAGCCTCGGGGTGCACCCATAGGGTGAGGGGTTTTCACGCACATCATGCGTGTAGAAAATCAACCAACCCTTGCGCTGCTCGTTGTCGTCGAGCAAGCGGCGCACCAAATCGAGTTGGTCGCTGTCCCCATAAAGGGCATTGGCCCGTAGAAGATTTAGGTCAGCGAAGGGTGCGTTTACCCCCCTGAAGATACTTCGGCAGCTCAACATCTCTCGGCTCACCACCCGCTTGGCCGCAGCGCTAACAGCGCCGAAGGGATATGCGAAATTGTTGCTGACGGCAAGGCCGGAAAGTTTTTCCATGGCCGCACGTCCTTCGCGGACTTCTTCAAGAAAGACGCTGAGCGGGGTCTTAAGGCTGGACACGTGATGGAACGTGTGGCTTCCCAGTTCGTGCCCGTCCTCGATCAGGCAATGCAGGTCATCGAGGTGGAACTGATCGCCCAAACCATTCGACGAGCCCATGAGGCCAGGCGCTGCGTAGAATGTTCCCCGTGCACCGAACTGTCTCAGGATGCTGCCGCCAGCAGTGTAGGCGGTGCGAGGAAAATCGTCGAAAGTAAACGACACAACAGGCCCAATGTCCGCAACCGATAAGGGTCTTCGGTATAAGAACTTGAGCAGTTGCCTGTGACCGAATCGCGTTAGTTTCAAAGCTACTCCGAAACGAGGGAATGCTCGTTCACGGCTGACGGTTCAATTCGACGTGTCTGGTGAGCTAAATGCAGTGGTTCAAGGACCAGGTCTGGCGGTCTATTGCTCGAGCGGGGGCCCCTGGGCTGATCTCGAGCCAGGGACAATTTCTTTTCATTTCTTCAGCCAAGCGGTGAGCGCTGCTGTTAATGAATCGTGATGGATAACTTGGGTGGGGGTTGAGGCGACGTCTGCCCACTCTGCAACGGGTGGGGATAGGGAAACTGCGTATAGTATCCGGACCAAGTGTTTGTTGCTGTGCATCTGTAGAGAGTGTTGGTGTCGGTCGCAAAATAAGCGACATTCGGCGTGCAAGTCCCTGGGCGCGCAGCGAGAGTTCCCTGCCCTATGCCGGCCGCGCCATTGAAAGAAGGAACAGCGTCGTAATAATCGCGATTCGCCTGAATATGCTCGGAGAGGAAACTGGTCCCAGGCTGGTCGTCGTATACCGCGATGCTCACAGCATCAGGGCCCGCAGGGACGCAGCCCAGCGACGTGATGCAGTTGTTCCACTCGTACAATGGAAAGGATCCTTGATTCGTTCCCCGGCCTACTTGATCCCGGCAAGCCCAACCGTTATTACCTGCCGTAGGCAACGTGTTTTGGTCGTTGCCACTGGTACCGTCGCAATGGTCGTGAGTGGTAAACCCCTGCGAGATGGAGCGATAATTGGTGACTCCAATGCGGTTGCCCGTAAACGCGCCTTGAATGAGGTTGTTATAGACCACGCCGGTTCCGCCCCGATACTGGACTCCGATGAAAGCAGTGCCGTTTCCGTTGATGGTGTTGTTATAGGCTTCTTCTTCTAAACAACCGCGGGGCACCGAATCGAATCCGTGATTGCCGATTCCGTTACCGGTTATCTTATTAAAACGATAAACCACACGTCCCCCATTGTCGCAGTCGAGGTCCACGGACGAGGTCGTATAGTTCATCGTATTATCTTCCACGTACACGGCGTTGACCTTCCCGAGCGACATGGCTTGAGTCCACGAATTATCGCCTTGGTTTGCGTCCCCCGGCTGTTGGTCATCCACCAATAGCCCCAGGTCGGTAAACGTGTTGTGGTCAATTACGCCAAAGCTCCCGGTAATCGTGATAGCCCTCCCGGTCTGACCATTGGCCGCAAATGTGTTGTGGTCAATACGGATGGTTGTACCCGCCGCAAGATGGAAGTAAATCAGCCCGAAGGCGTCTGTCGCCATGTTCTGGAATGTAAAGCTGGTAATCCTGATCAAGCTCTTGTTCTGGCAGCCATCAACGAAAATGGCGTCCTTCCCGAAGCCGCTCCCCACATTCGAGGTAATCACCGTCGAACCAGATACCGCCCCTTGCAATGTGATGGCCTTGCAAAACGAGACTGGAGTGGCCCATGTGCACCCTCCCGAGGGAACCGTTACGATGTCGCCATCCGCGGCCTTGTTGACAGCCGCCTGAACATCGGCCTGCGAGCATGAAGCTGCAGACACTGAAGCCGCGTGCGCGTCGAAGGAATAGAAACCCGCGAGAAGCGCCAAAATCAACCGCAACTGAGACAGAACTCTGATTTTCATGACTACACCATCCCGTTGCATTCCACCATGCCGTTGCATTATAGAGTAATCGTCGATCAGCGGGATGAACCTAAGAACTACGTGACACCTGCTCGTTAGGACATGCCTACCGGTGGCGCTGGCTCTTGGGCGCGGTTATCCATTTTGACAGCCGCTGTCCAACTCGTGCTCGCGACCCCGGAAGTCGCAAGACTAACGGTTCCGTTGGCTTGCTTCCCATATACAGCTTCATCTGTTGGTGGTGGAGAAAGCTTCTTGGTAGAAACCATCTCCCGCAGAACACCTGCGAACTGGCGAAGGGGAGCTCTCCCACCGTGGACCATGACGATTGCCCCGAGGTACAAAGCAGTAAAGATAATGGACGTCGTCATCATGCGTGCCAAGGCACCTGTCCAGTGGGGCAAGGCGGACAGCGATGGGATCCCACGGATGATCAACGCGCAAGCGCACCCAGCCAGCACGGATGCCAGCAGGTAGTTGCCGGTCGTGCGGATCACCGGGGCGACTTCGAGTTGAATCGGTCGGCCGGCATAGCGGAACGCAGGAATCACCAAGATCCAGAATGACGCTGTCCAAGCTGTGGCGATTCCCACTGGCCCCCACGGCAGCGCGACCAAAAACAAGAGAGCAGTCACCACGAACTCGATGATTGTCCAGCGTAGCCAGCGGTGCGGTGTGCCGATGGAAAGATGGATCAGCCCGGTAACCCCGTAAATCAGCATGACGCCGATGCCGGGACCGAAAAAGGTAAATATCCAGCCCGAAGACGCCCAACCGGGTCCCAAAATAATCCGGACCAGGTCTCTGCCCACTAGCGTGAGGACCCCGCCGATACCCATCCCCACCAGGGCAACAGCTGAAAGCCCTCCAAGAAGATACCGCCGGTACTGCGCAGGGTCCCGGGTCAATCGGCTCAGTGTGGAGACGGCGACGGGAAATGCGGAAAAGAACTGGTTCGCTGGAAGAGCAAAGAGGTCATATGCCTTCTTGTAGAACCCCAGTGGCCCGGGGCCGAAACGCCATCCCACGAGCACATTGTCCAGGTTGCGGGTGCAGTAGCTGAGGTTCCAACGCCCGTTGACATTCAGGGCAAAGCGAAAAAGCGATGCCGTACCTTCCGCCTGACGTGGCAAGCTCGGGATCCACCGGCAGAGAAACCAGGCGCCAAGAGTGGTAGCAAGAGGCTGCGCAACAACACCCGCGACCAACGCCCAATACCCCCACCCCGCCCTGGCCAGCAAAACAGAAAGCACGACTGAGGCGGCACGGCTGATGATGTTATTGGCCGAGACCGCCGAAAAACGCATTCCACGATTGAGGAGAGCGAGATGAGCAACGGAAGCGCCAGTGAGAAGTATGGACAGCGACGCGCCCACAGCGATGGGCGCGAGTCGTGCATCTCCGTAAATTTTTGCCAGCAAGGATCCGGTAGAAGCGAACGCCAGCGTGAGGATCGACGCGATGCCCAAATTGATCCAGAAGAGATTGCTTGCGAGCTGATGACTTATGCTATCGCGCTGGAGGATGGCCTCGGGAAACCCGATCTGTCCGATGCTAGCTAAGAATATGCTGAACGTAGTAACGACCGCGACCAAACCAAAATCCGAAGGAAGCAGTACACGCGCGAGAACCAGCGTGCCGGCAAGCTGAACCAAGAACATCCCCGATTGCGCCAGGATGGTTACTCCGGCGCCGCGGATGCTTACACGACGGAGCTGGTTGCCGCTCGCGGGCACCGGGAACGCTTCGCCGCGTTCAAACGGTCTCAAAGGACTCCTCCGATGCGCCCACCAATTCCGGGCAAGGGCCGTCTGCTTCATTAAAGTCGATTGACTCTTCGGGTGACACATCTGTGACGACGGAAGCAACCTGTCGGACTGCCGTGACCGCCAAGAGGAAGAACATCCACACGGGAGCCATCATTCTGAAGTACCCGGCCTCGGTGAAGTTATAGATCACGCCCACTACGAAATACGCCATCATGAGGCTGCTGGTTGGCAGATTCCGGCTCCAGCCTCGAGTTACTCTTTGGTACCCGTGCACCAGTACGACTGTCAAAAATGCCAGGCCCACCCAGCCGAGGTTGGCGTAAATTTCAATGTACCCGTTGTGAGCCTCGTTCGGGACCCACTTAAAGGCACTTGTCATGGCATCCAATCGTGGTCCAAGCCAGAAGCTCTCGTAACCGGTGCCCAGCCATCGGTTGTGGGTTAGATCGATCACCATGGACCACATCCGCGTGCGGTCCGTGAGCGTCGAGTCTCGCCCCAGGTCCTCCAGGACATTCTGATTCATGCCCACAAAGAGAACCAAAGCCGGAATTAGCACGATGATTGCGATGAGACCATGCACCATCCACCGGCTTCGTGTGAAAGCACGAAAGCAAGTCGCTAACAACAAGCAAAGCGCCAATAGAAGACACGACAGTGATGTCATCGAGTCGACGATTGAGAACAACCAGCCAATGGTGCCAAGGATGACTGCCTGAGCGGCGATTTGTCGCGTGCGCTGACGACTCTTGGGATCATCCCTGAGCAGGCTGAGCAAGCGCCACACCGAAGCGAGCCCAAACAGCAAGCAAATCGCCCCCAGCGAGTTCTTGTTGGTTGTGACTCCCGTGTAATGCACCTCTCCCAAATAACGTCCGTAGGTTCGACCGAGCGCGGGATAGTACTTGATGAGCAGAACAGACATCGGAATCAAGATGTACGTGGTCCGCGCGAACAGCCGTTTCAGAGCATTCACGGGTTGAGGATCAGTCCAGACAATCAGGACCATCACCAGGTCTCCAATAGCCTTGTTCCAGCGCTTGAGTGCGACTAGCGGATAATCCGACCACACCAGACTCACGAGGCAAAACGCAAAGAAAAAAAGAATTGGCCAACTCTGACGCAAAATGCCGAGGACCTTCGCTCCTCTGCGCACAAGCACGATCAGCCCAAGGAACATTAGCGCTGCGTAAACCACCCGATCAACTGGACTCCCTTCCAAGAGTTCGGCCGAGGTGAGGGAGGCCTGGTCAGGGTTGAGCCACTGATCTGCCGAACGCGAGCAGGCGAGCAGGAACCAGACCACGGCAATCCATAGCGCCGGGGAGGTTCGAGAGCTACGATCGCGGTCGAGCCAAAAAAGGCCCAGTATTCCGACCGAGAAAACGAGGCTGGCAATTGTGGGTGTCAACTGGAGTGTCCGAGAAATAAGCTCGAAAAGACAGGAATTTTCAAAGTCAAGTCGAGTGAGCCTGCCATCTTGCTATTCAGTTACGTAAGGTTCTTTGACGGGGTTGAGACCAATCAAAGCCAGGAGTTTACCCAGATGATCGAAAAGCCGGATCAGAAGATTCATGAACCGGTGCTGGCCAGCCAGCAACATGAATGGCAGCGCAGCGGCGTAGGTGAATACGGCGACGGTGGATTTTAGAATGTCCAACGGCCCTTGATGATTGACCAGCGTGACAGCTCCCCGCAACAGGGCCCTCCGCAGCATAAAACGCCGTTTCCAGCGAGTTGGCGGGACCACCTCATACGCGATGGCCTCGGCACACCAGACAAATTCACACCCTTGCTCAATCTTCTTTCGGAAAAAGTCACGATCTTCGCCCCCGCGAAGTTCGGGCCGAAAGGGCTGCTCATTCTCGGTAAACACATCCCTTCGCAGAAGAGCGTTTCCCGTTCGGCAGTCGGACCAGCCGAGAGTAGTCCCAGTATCTAGATCGGGTCTGTCATAAAAGGACCCTTTGACGACCCAACTGGGTGGCGGTTCGTCAAAGTGCGGCTTGACGGGGCCAAGCACGCCATCAGCGTCAAAGCGATTGCGGGCATTGAACAGGGTGACGAGCCACCGTTCAGTGGGAAACTCATCGTCATCGATGAAGGCAAGGTAATCGCCTCGCGCTGTCGCCACTGCCTTGTTTCTCGCGAGCGAAATGTTCTGGCGTTCTTCAACACAATACTCGAGCGGAAGTGAAAGACGAGATCCGCATTGCGTGACCACGACTCTCGCAGATTGCAGAGCATCATTGTCGACAATTAAACCGGAATAAGTAAACAAACCGTCTGTCTGTTGCCGACTCAACGCGTCCAGAAGCCGTTGCAGCAGTTGAGGGCGCTTGTAAGAACAGATGCAGACGGATATATGTGGCAGCTCTGCCATGGTTATGCTTGTTCCGATTGCCAGGAAAAGTACATGTTAGACGTGGTTCAGTAAGTGGTAACGCTGGCTAGGTAGTAATTCCGAACCGGCGCTTGTACCAGATGGTCCTCATCTCATGCATTCTTGCGAGCACAACCTCGGGAACAAACTGATGTGTGCTCCGGTGGAGCCCGAGGCGGAGTGCGCACCGGCCAAGAAGGGTCAGCGGCACATAGTACCTCGGTACGTCAGCACGCCGAAATCCGTTGTTTTCCTTGAAGTCGCGGAGGCTATCTTGATATTTCTTCCCAAAGCTGAATTTTGAGTAGACACAGTTGGCAATACCCCGCTCAGCGCAGCTACGCACCGCTTGAGCGAGAAGCGCGTTTGGAATGGCCTTATCCCGATGCTTGACCATCGCGAGAATGTACATGATGCTAGCCTGGGAGCCGTATTCGTCCGTGGTCAGCTTAAGGAACCCGACAAGCTCCTCTGCAAGGAACGCTCCGATAAAGATGCTGCGTTCCAGAAATGTCGCGGTCATCGTCCGCACCGTTTCGAAGTCCTTGCCATAATGCGGGAAGCGCCTACCCTGCCGCACGGGACACTCGTTGTAAATGCGCCAGATCCCGAGGGCCAAGTTGTCGTCAAAGGGTACTTCACGAATTACGATGCCCTTCTTGGCTGCGAGCCGCGCCTTGTTGCGCGTCTTCGGACCGACCTCTTTCCACCAGTGATCGAAGGTGGTGATCGGCAGCAAGGCCAAGTTATCCAACTCCTTCGGATACTCCTTCGTGGGATTCGTGTCTGCCAGGCGCTGCGTAAACGTAAAAATGTCGACCCGGACCCCGCACTCTCGTAAACCCGCGATCGTGGCCTGCGGGTCCTCGATGAACTCATAGCCTTCATCGGCTAGGCGGGCGGTTCGGATCAGCCGGCCTTGGGTTTTAATCGCTTTATCGCAGATGTTCATCGGTCTTCGTATTCACACCTACAGCCAGTTGGGAGGATGGGTGGATGGCGTGCAGCGAGTCTGCGGTTGCAGTGGGACGAACGATGTCCCAGGCTGTGCCAGTATCCACCAGGTGCTCGACCGCAAGCTGCTCGAATACCTTGTCCATGATTCTTGCGGTCAGGATGATCTCACGATAAGGAATCGGCACTGGCTGTCCCTCGCGGATCGCAGCATAGAATCTTGTGATCAGATGCTCCATCCCAGACTTCATGTGAAGGTCTCGGGACGCGAATGTCTTTGCATTCGTGGCCAGGTTCTTCAAATACTGAAGTGCGAAATTCACCGGGGGGATGAAGATTTCGGCGTAGCTCTTGAACCTGGCGCCCCGCAGCTTGAGCAGAGTTTCCTGATCCCGATCGATCACAATGCCGTTCTTACGACCAAAGATGCGGAAGTTGTGGAGCGAAGGCCGGAGCTGCGAGGAAAAGGTGAAGTACGCTGTCGTCTTCCCCCGGTCGCTGACGATCACTCTCAACTCGTCCACAATTTCGTCCTCGCCAATGCCCTTGAGGAGCTGGCTCGCAAATCCATGTGCGATGACATGTGGAGAATCGGTGGACAAAAACTCGGCAATGCGGGCAATGCCGTGACTGATCACATTGTGAAGCAGCTTTCCTGGCAACCGTCGTACCCAATGGCCCCTGTCGCCGAGTAAGGCCCGAGCGTAGCGGTCGTCCGTTAGGTTGTAGCAATAATAGCTCTCCATGTGGACCGGGGGCCCGCCGAGATAACCGCTCTGAACGAGGCTACGCATCTTCCGGGCAACAGGGGTGAACTGATCATCGTGGCCGACAGTCAGCTTGAGTGACCGCTGATTGGCCAGGGTAATGAGCATTTCGGCCTGCTGGACGTTTACAGTAAACGGCTTTTCGACGTACACGTGGCAACCGCGCTCCAGGCAACGCTTAGCAATTTCAAAATGGCTCGCAGGCGGAGTGGTAACGTGCACAACGTCGGGCCGTGACTGGTCGAGAAGAGCGTCGAGACTGGTGAAAGCCTGCCGGACAGGGAATCTTTCGCATAGCTGGCGCGCCATTAGCGGCTCGTTGTCGCAGGCGCCAACGATTTCGCATCCCTCGATCTTCTTGATCTGAGAGGCATGGACGTCGGCGATCTTTCCACAGCCAATGAGAGCGACCTTAAGCATTTTGCCCTCGCTCCCGGCAAGCTGTAAAAAAGCGGTCTAGCCCCTCGGCCATCGGCACTTTCGGTGTCCAACCCAGTCGCGTCTTCAATTTGTCATTACTGTAGCGAGTCTTTTTCCACTCGGAATGCCAGCGGCTGCGATTGAAAGCCAGGGGTAATTGGCCCTCCGACCACCGCGAATACTTTTCCCACAGCCAACAAAACATATAACTGACGGCGTGCGGAACGTAGATGGATCGAAAGGGGGCCACGTGTTTTTTGTAGAGCCTGAGAAACCGCCGGCTAGAGGGGAGATCGTCATCCAGCACATTGAAGACTTCCCCTTCAACCCCTTTCGCTAATCCTGCCAGCGCAATGGCATCGGCACAGTTAGCAACGTAGGTAAGCGGTATGGGGTTGGAGCCACCCAAATGCAGATAGATTCCAAATGCCCCGTTTCCTACGCGTCCGGTGATGGCCGCCTTGCCGGGGCCGAACACCGAACCAGGCCTAACGATCACATAGGGAATTGCGAACCTCTTTCCGTACTCGATGACAAGCTCGTCTTGTTTGACCTTGGCAAAGCAATATGCGTCCCGCGACGACCCGGCATTTTGCTCCACGGGTGAGGACTCGTCTAACAACCGCCAGCGCGGCTTACCCACATTGCTATATACGGCGAACGAGCTGATGTTGACGAAACGTCGCAAGCAGCCGTGTTCAACGCTCGCATCGAGAAGATTGCGAGTCGTGACTACGGAATTCATGAAAGCGTCGGGGAAGGAATTTCCATTTCCTGTGGCTAAGTGAAAGATGACGGTGGCTCCCTTGGTGGCCGCCCTAGAATCCTCGCGCGACAGCAAATTGCCTTGCATCAGTTCGATTCGTGCGCGTTTTCCCTGCTCTGCAACGATTTCCTGTAGTTTCCTGAAGTTACTGGATGGCCGGACAAAGACCCGCAAGTTGCGTAGGCCGTGTCGCAGCAGACTTTCAACGAGGTGCGGACCAATGAAACCACCCGCGCCCGTAACCAGGACTAAATCGTCGGTACCAATGATGTTGTTTTGAAATTCCATTGAGTCAGCTTGGGTTGATTTGAGAGCTCGCGATTCGACCCTTCTAGCTTTGCGCACTTGGTAACTCCCGGGAATCATTCGGCGCTTCCCCTGTTCCGAGGAACTTGCTTATTTTTCGCCTGCTTTGGCGCAGCCTTTGTAACTGTTCCTTTCGATGGAAATGAATCAGCTCGCGAGAAACAGGCCGTTGCACACGGCTCAGCCAGCCCCAACTATAGCCTGCGATCAGCAACAGCCCCCCAATCAGAAAGGGCCTTCGTTGCATCTGGTAACACCCCCGGAATACCTGCCAAAGAGGGTGCCCGCCGAGATAGTAGTCCTGCCGACCGAGCAGGAAGTGAGCTTTCAGTTTCCCAGCCGACGCTGTTCCCATGGGTCGGTGATGGTGGCAAACCTGCTCGGTAAAAGTCCGCGTTTTCCATCCCTTCATGCGCGCCGTCGTCACCGCGATCCAGTCGATGCCGCCACCTTTGACAGGCGTGTATCCCCCGATGGCGTCAAAACATTCTCGCCGGAACAACTGACACGCGCCAGACACATGCTCAAGGCTCGCGAACCGATAATCATAGGTCACGCCCGTTTGTGCGAAAGGCGTTCCTACCAGGCCCAGTTGGGGATCCTGATTCAACTTGGCCAAAAGAAAAGAGAAGTAATCTCGATCAAACGAAATGTCGGCATCCAATGCGGCAATGGCCCTGTAGGGGATGTGCCGAACCCGGTCGTAACCGGCGTTGAACGCCGAGACTTTGGCGGCGAATTGGCGGTCCCGGTGTTCGGGCATGCGGGCCAGCTCAATCCAGTCATGGGTGACCATGTATTTGCGGACTATGTCGTCAGTACCATCGGTTGATCCATCACTGACGATCACCCATTTCAGCGGCCGCACCGTCTGCGCCACCATTGACTTGATGGTCAGCTCAATGAAGCTGGCCTCGTTTCTTGCGGGTGTCACCGCGACGTATGAAAGGACTGTCGACATGGGCAAGGGTTTTTCTAGGAGTAGGCCTGAGCGTGTTAGACGCTTGCGGCTTGCCGTTGCAGATCGTTTTGCACCCCTGGGGATGTCTCGCGCGACGCTCGCTGCTGACTTAGCTTCAAGCGCAGGAGTGCGAGCGCGCGAAACATGGTCGCCTGCCCCCAGTGGAGCATAGGAATCCTGGCAACCATTAGGGGGTAACACCGGTAGTAGAAGTAGCCCGTTGCATCCCGCATGTGCTCGATCGTCCACAGCGCCACCTTCAACGCCATGACGAGCGCCTCATCGTCATGGTCCGCAAAGTTGGCAAATGTCTCGATGGCCTGAGACGCGCACTGGATGTCTATTGGATAGGGCCTGTTGTGGTAGTAGCCGGGACGTCCCGAGGCGTCGAAAAATGTCTTCTTAAAATACTGGAATCCGAGATCCAGCTGTGACCGGAATGTTTGATCGTCCGCGCTTTCGAGATAGCATTTCAGGCTGTCCAGATTGTATCCGGTATGAAAGTTGTCAATCCAGTGTGCTTGAGGGTCTTCGCCGTAATACCAGCCTCCACTCGGCAATTGTCGGGAACAACTGTACTCCATGGCGGCCTTGGCCACATCGAAGAGCTCTTGCCGTTGCGTGTGCTTCGCTGTCCGGGCAAGCATCGCTGCCCCAAGCATATTGGAGTTGTGGATGAAAGCCCTCTTCGTTGCCATATAGCTCAAGCACGTTCCGGAGGCGGTTCTCTCGCGAGGGAGTTTCATGATCCAGTTGCAGATGCTCTTCGCAACTTCAAGATATCGCTCGTCGCCCAGAATCTCGTAGCCGTCCAGAAAAGCCTGTCCGATCAATGCGGTCCAGACGATGATGGACACGTGCTTGGCGTACCTTCCCGCGCGACTCGCGAAATCGAAATGGTTCGCCCAGCTGTATTCCGGATAGAGGGGAGATTTGTTCTTGATCAACCACTCCAGGCACGCAATTGCCTTTGCCCTGAATTCCTCTTTTTTAGTCGCCTCGAGCAACGCCAGATAACCCCAGGCCATATAGCCGCGACCCTTGGTGGACTCGACCGGCCGGACGCCGAACAGCGGCCGGAGGTTAATAGGGCTTTGCCGAACAACCTGCATCAAAATCCGGTCGAGAAAGAGGTTTCCAAAGGTAAGGGGCCGAAGATAGGAGGACAACCCGTCAAATGGTTCGTATGCCTTATAGTCATGCGATTCGACCCATCCCTGTAATTTTTCGATAATTTGCTCAAGCGCTAAATCACAGCGTACGGGACGTTCCTTCGTCGCATTCCCAAGCAGCATCGAGGGCTTTGGCTGTTTTAACATCGTCATCCTTATTCTTTGTTCGCTTCGGCAAAGCTGGAAATCGGTTCGAGGCTGCCCGCCTGATCACTCTGGTTGGCCTGCGAGGTGCTCGTCTCAGGATTCGCCGGCGTTTGCAACACGCGCCGTGGGCGGTTGTCGTCCAACAGGTCGGAATAAAAGGTAAGAAACCTTTCTTTCTCTGCCTGCCACGAGAGTCGCGGCAAGAGCTGCCTGGCTCGTGCCAACCGCCTCAAGACCTCCGCAGGGTTGTGCCACATGAGTCGGATTGCATTTGCCAGGGAGGCATCATTCCCCGGCTCAAAGTAGAAAACGGAGTCCGTCGGCAAATACTTCAAGACGGTATAGGTTTGTGGTGTCAGAACGGGAAGGCCTTGGGTCAGGTATTCGACGATCTTGGTCGAAAAACACAGATCACCGAAGACGCTTCCCCGCTGGCAAGAGATTCCCGCGTCCGCCTTTCTCATTTCCTGGTGCACTTTTTCAAGCGGAATCGTTCCAACGCCCTCAATCGAATCCGCTACTCCTAGACGGCGCGCCAAATCGAAGACCTCACTGAGCGTAGTCCCGGTGCCCACAATTCTGAGCTTCACCGGAACTTCATCCTTGACTCGGGCGATGGCCTTGACCACTAAGGCTAGGTCATAGTGTTCTGTAACGGTTCCGCAATACAAGAGAGAAAGTTTGTCAGGATTGCGCGGCCACAAGTCGGGAACATCGCATCTCGGGAAGACTCGCTGATCCGGAAAGTTGTGCACGATAAAGATCTTGTCGTCAGACACGCCTTTGCGAAGAAGATTCTCCCGCATGCTCTCGTTCACGGAGATGACACGATCAGCAAGTGCACAACTGATCTTTTCCTGCAAGCGGAGAAGACGGATGAGCAAACCCCTCGAGGAGCCCTTCTGGGAGCTCATCGAGAGTTCCGGCATGGGATCATGGATATCCAAGACCAGCTTGCTTCCCCCCAGACGGGGAACCGCCGCAGACAAGGCCAGAATATCGGGCATGTTGTGAACATGTACGACCTTCAGTTTGCTACGCAAGTGCAAGAAACCGAGTTTCAAGCCGCCCAAGAGTCCTGTCATGAAGTACTCGTACAAGTACCTGAGAGAATTTCCTCTCTTCTTCTTGATGGGGAGTCGATGAATGTGGACGCCGTTGACGATGGCATTGCGAGGTTGAGGCTGCGCACTTGGACCTGATTCCGACAGGCTGATGACGTGCACCTCGACGCCTTTCTGCGCCAGCGCCTCTGCTTCGCGGCGGACGCGGGGATCAAGCAGGTACAACGTATGCGCCAGCATGGCCACCCGCTGCGTGTTCGCGCTCTTAGGTGACATTACGTTTAGACTGCGGTACCCGCGATCGCCTTGGCCGGCAGGACCACTTCGTTCGAGGGTCTGAGCGGTATGCGTGCATCGATGCTGCCGTTCAAGCAGATATTGACATCACCTGCGAAAGAAGCAGTACCAATCGCGGTAAGTTGGCAGGCCCTTCTTGCCTTGTGGATCCGCAACTGCAGGCCAGGTGCACCGTCGCTCCTTGACACTGCGACTTTCACATGCACGGTGTCGGCTTCCCAGTTTACGGCCTCGAAAACTGCTGAGCGGCGTTTACGGAACCACGTGCTGGCTTGGGCTGCCGTCGAAAGCCACGCGCCTCTTCTTTTCAGGTCGTCCACTAGGTCCCGATAAAACAGTCCCCACTGCCTTTCTGGCGCGATGCTACGGTCGTGCCAGTTGACGGTGATGCTGCCCCCAAACTGAGAAACCTGAGCAATCAGACGGTCCACCTGCTTTCTGGCTTCTCGTGCAGAGAGATTCAGATGTCCTGGGTAGAAGAGCGCCGTATCCATGATATGCAACGGTAACTCGAGCAACCGCGTGGCTTCGAAAGGCTTGTACGCTTGCGTCGTTCCCACACGATATCCGATCGTTTCGTTGTAGCCGACCGTGGAATCGTAACTGGCGCCCGCGCGCTCAAGATTCACGGGTGATTGTTCGTTGAAGTAAAGCCAATGCATCCGCACGCCGAGTTCTTGTACTCCGGTGATGCGTCGTACCTCCTGTAATTCCTCCCGCCCACGGGAGGCATCGCACCAGGCGTCAATCCCATGGAGCCCGATTTCGCACCCGGAGGCCATCAAGTCTCGGATTTCGACGGCAATGTCATCCGCGCCGTAGCCGGCTGCCCGACGGCTGGGCGCCAGGCCACGCCCGTTTGCTCCACGACGCCCCTGGAACGGAATGACAAAGAACGTTGAGGGCGCTCCTTTTTCCATCTGTGGATAATCCTGAAACCGATGCCAGAAATCATTCGCGAAACCAAGATGAACCAGAGGCAGTTTTAGAGCTGCCGTCCAATTGCTCAGCAGGTGAGATACCGATACCCGTCCCCTGACTAGATCACGCAAAGAACCGAAAATGGCCCGATACAGAAACCCAAACATCGTGTGATCAAACTTATGCCGGCGGATTGAAGGATGATCGATGTCGTGGGTGAGGCACCCTATGAACGAATACCCGTCCGGAACGGGAGGGATTTCCAGGAAGGGAGCTCCACTGGCAACGATCAGGTCACGTAACAGGGCGATATGCAATTCCAGCGTCGGAATACCGGCATGCTCAACAGGCTGGCCTTCGGTCAGCAGTGTTCTAACTTCACCAAAGAGGTCATAACCGATCCGCACCCGCATGCTTCCATGCAACGATTCAACATGGACTGCGGGCAGGTGAGTCTCTTCATCCATCAGGATTTCTGTTTCTTGTGCGAAGCTAACGCAATTTCCATAGATCGGAATGCTTTGTCCCTGGTAAGAGAGCTTGCGATGACGCTTCGTCCGTGGAATCGACCGAACACTATCCTGGCAGTCATTGGGCAAGAGCTGGCCAGAATAAGTCAGCACTAGTCTTGCTCCGTTCTCATCGAATAGGCTATCGCCGGTGCAGAGCACAACATCATAGCGTTGTCCATCACGGTAAAACTCCCAGGGAGTCTTGAAGAGTTCGAAGAACTCAGAGACCACAGGCCGCTCCGACGGATTCGCGACGATGCCGATCATGAAACGAGCAGGATGATGCACGCGGACGAGAGATGCGACGTTGTCATTGGGGTGTGCTTACGCGACACGGTTGTCGTTTGCCGTCGAGAGCTCCGGCTCTTTGCTGCTCTCACGCTCGCTCTTCAGCCGGTTGGAATCCTGGATGGCCTTGAGAATCGGCCCCGGACCAAATTTGCTCAAGATTTCGATGTTCGGCATGACGCAGTGGCCTCCGATAATTCCGGGGAAGTAAGTGACCGCGGGAAGGTACTTGATCTCCTCCCAGAAAGAAGCGATTTCATCGTAATCTTGATTGAATCGATCGCAATATCTCTCGGTTTCCTGGGCCCAGGCGATCAACACACCGAAGTACGTAGTCTCTGTCAGTTTGGCCAGTTCGGTTGCCTCCGGCGACGACAACAGCTTTGTTTTCAGGCCAAGAGATTCGAAATGCGTGGCCGCCGCTCGTCCGGAAACCGGATCCATGGGGCCGATGAATTTTACGTAGTGACGAAGGTCTGCGAGCATACGCGCATGTTTGCCGCGCACCGGACTGTTTACCACAGGGCTCCCGGTTCGCTCCGCGATCGCTCGAGTTGTTCCCACCGCGACTGTGCTGTTGATGATCGTCAATGCCGGCTGGAACCGCTCGATGTAACGCGCCGTCTCGCCGACAAAATCTTTAATGCCGAAGGGATAACAAATGTGCAGAACATCCACGTTCGTAATCCGCTCCCGGGAAGTAGAAATATCCACTCCAACCGTGTGATAGTGCTCAGTAGCGAGCTCAAGTAGAGGTCTGCCGACTTCACCAAGCCCGGCCACCACTACTTGTTTCGTCTTTTTCATGTTTGAGCTCCTTGAATGATTGATCGAGTGAAGGCTCAGTGGTTAGGGACACTACGCGGAAGCAACCAAAACCTGTGTCTTTTCCATTGGATGTAGACTTGAAAACTCGCTGATCGCCGACACCACTCGCTCCAGCGCCTCGGCGGACAGACTCGGGAACATGGGCAGCGACAAGATCTGCGGGGCAACATGTTCCGAGATGGGAAAATCACCCTTGCGATAAGGTAGCGCCGCGTAGGCTTTCTGCAGATGGAGCGGAATGGGGTAATGAATTCCCGTGCCGATATTTGCCGATGCCAGGTACTGTTTCAGCGGCTCGCGATGAGCCGTACGAACTACATATAAATGATAGACCGAGCGCGACCAAGCCGGCTCACACGGCACGACAATGTCGGGGACCGCGGCGGAAAGAAGTTCGGAATAACGCTGAGCGTGTTCTCGCCGCTGCTTATTCCATTCTTCCAAGTGGTCAAGCTTTACATGCAGGATCCCTGCCTGAATGGTATCCAAACGGCCATTGTAACCTTCGATATCGTGAAAATACTTTTGTGCCTGCCCGTGATCGCGAAGCATGCTCACCGTCTTGGCAAGCTCGTCACTGTTGGTGGTTACGGCTCCGGCCTCGCCGCAGGCGCCGAGATTTTTGCCCGGATAAAAGCTAAAAGCTGCGGCATGGCCCAGAGATCCAGCCCGCTTCCAACAGTTGAGCTTCTTGGAAAAGTATTCAGCCCCATGGGCCTGGCAAGCATCCTCAATTACGAGAAGGTTGTGTTTTTCTGCCAATTCCAGGATCGCATCCATGTCCGCCATCTGGCCATACAGGTGGACCGGAACCACCGCTCTAACCCTTTTGCCACTCTTCGCATGAAATGAGAATCCAGATTTGTTGTCTCGAAAACACTGCGTCTCAAGGTATTCTCGCAGCCTTTCGGAATCCATATTGTACGTGCCGGAGCTAACGTCTACGAAAACAGGCGTACCTCCTGCCTGGGTTATGGCTTCCGTGGTCGCGATGAACGTATTGGGGACTGTGATGACAATGTCATGCCGCTTAATGCCGGATGCAATCAGCGCAAAACGCAGCGCATCGGTGCCGTTCGCTACCCCAACGCAATGCTTCGCCTGACAGAAATCGGCGAAGGCGCGCTCGAAGTTCTGCACCATCTCGCCGCCAATAAAACCTGCCGTCTTAAGGGCGTGCTGGAACACCGCAATCAGCTCCTGCTCAAGTTCTTCATGCGGTGCAATTAAATCGAGAAAAGGAATATAGCTGGCCATGGGTAATCGTTGCTCCTTAGATATGTCAGTCCCAAATGGAACTCGGTTTATCTCTCAACCGTTCTTGCCGTCTCCTTCAAGTCGGCTATCGATTGATTTCTTCTGCTGTGGATACAATTCGGAACACTCGGGCTGGATTGCCGGCGACAATCGTGTTCGGCGGCACATCTTTGGTCACGACGCTTCCCGCACCAATAAGAGCGTTTTCCCCAATGGTTACGCCGCAAAGCACTGTAGCGCCGGAGCCGATCGAGGCTCCTTTCTTCACAACCGTTGCTGCTACCTTCCAGTCCGACTCGGTCTGTAGCTCTCCAACAGAGTTCGTCGCCCGAGGATAAGCATCGTTGATAAAAGTCACACCATGCCCTACAAAGACACCATCCTCGATCCGGACACCTTCGCAGATAAAAGTGTGGCTGGAAATCTTGCAGCGTCGTCCGACGCTCGCGTTCTTCTGGATCTCGACGAAAGCGCCGATTTTAGTGTCATCTCCGATTTGGCAACCATACAGGTTGATAAACCGGGAAAGCTTCACATTGTTGCCAAGCTTGACGTCAGGAGCGATGCTTAGAAAGTCGCCATTCATGTTCATGCCAGCGCCACCGCCCTCGTGGGTTTCGCAGGAATCGCAGCGTTGTTCAGCAGGACCGCTTCGCTTCTCTTTCTCATCGACTCAGTCGCTGCCTCTAGCATCCTTACAACACGCAGGCCGGCGCAGCCATCATTCAGGGGCGTCGTGTTCTTCGTAATGCACTCGTAGAAGTACGTCAGCTCAACCTTTAAGGCCTCGAGTTGTTGCACCTGCGGGGCCCACATGTCTCCCGAGCGATAGCTCACAAGCAATTGGTGCAGATTTTCGCGGTTCTTGATGGTGACGCCCTTGTCGTAAATTTTGATTTTTTCATCTGCGTCAAGGTCATTCCACACCAGCATTTTCTTCTCCCCTCCAATCAGTGTCGTACGGACCTTGACCGGCGATAACCAATTGACATTCACGTGAGCGATGATGTTTTGCGGGAAATAGAGGGTAATGAAGGCGACGTCTTCATGCCCATTGAGATGGGTCTCGCCGGTAGCAACGATCGCGTCCGGAGTGTCCCGGATGATGTAATCCATGATGGAGAGATCGTGTGGCGCCAGGTCCCAGACGACGTTGATATCGTGCTGGAACAGTCCGAGGTTGACGCGGAGAGAGTCGTAATAGTAGAGGTCGCCCAGAGAGCCCTCATCCACGAGCTCGCGGATCTTTTTCACCGCTCCCGTGAACAGAAATGTGTGATCCACCATGATTTTCAGGCCTTTCTTGTCAGCCAGCTCAATGAGCTCCTCGGCCTGTTGCGACGTGGCGGTAAACGGTTTCTCTACGAAGACGTGCTTGCCGTTGTTGAGGGCCGCCTTGGCCAGCTCGTAGTGCGTCCAGACGGGCGTGATCACTGCAACGACATCGATTTCCGGCGATGCAACGAGGTCGGCAGCGTTTGCCGTGGCTATCACGCCGGGGTATGTCTTCTTCACACGCTGCAAGCACTCCTGGCTTTTGTCGGACACCGCGTGGACGTGGAAACCGTCAACCGCGTGGAAATTTCTGACAATATTGGGCCCCCAATAGCCATAACCGATTACACCGACGCGAAGCATAGTTGTCCTTTCTAACGCTGGTTAATAGTGTGATTGTTTGAGATGGAACTTCACGAGGAAGAAGTCGCGGTTGCTCTAATACGCGCCATCGCCAAAGAACACGGCTTTAGGCGTAAGGAGAAAGATCTTCAGGTCCAGCCAGAGAGACCACCGTCTGGCGTACTCCAAATCGAGACGGACCATGTCGTCGAAGCTCGTCCGGCTACGACCGTTGACCTGCCAAAGCCCCGTCAGGCCAGGTCTGATTTCAACGATCCGTCGCCGATGCCACAAAGCATAGTGCTCGAACTCGTAGGGCAAAGGCGGGCGAGGACCGACCAGCGACATCTCTCCTTTTAGGACATTCAATAACTGAGGCAGTTCATCGAGACTTGTCTTGCGCAAGAATCGTCCGAAAGGAGTGATGCGGGGATCATTGGTGATTTTGTAGATGCCGGGCGGCGTGTTGAGTTCCGGACTGCCATTGATCAGCCGTGCCACATAATCTTTGTGTATCGTCGCGTCGGCGTTGACATACATGGACCTGAATTTCAAGAACGTAAACGCCCTGCCGTGGTACCCGATTCTGATTTGTCGAAAGAGGATCGGGCCCTTAGAAGTCAATTTGATCAAAAGAGCGATTGCAAGAAACACACCCAAGAGGAGAGCCAGCCCTAGGAGGCTCCCCAGCACATCGATGAGGCGTTTAATTCCGCGCGCTAACGTCCGTGACCATGTGGTCGCACCCAGCTCAGGATACAAGTTGAGATTCACAAAATGGCTGCCGATCTTGCAGTCTTCCGGAAAACAATGGAACGCGAAAGTCAGTGCACTGCCGTCCAGATGACAAGAGTTGCTCATGATTGCATTCGTGATGCGCTGCTTCAAGGAAGAGAGCACGTTATCTGTTTCCACATCTCCGAGCTCAGTGAAGATGACGCCCAAGACCTGGCTTTCCTGGCACCAGCCGATCACATCTGTTTCGCGGACGGAACCCTGGATAGCTCTTGCAAGGTTTTGAGGCGCCCTGCTTTGGGCACCACTCTTGGAAAGGTGCTTAAGATCAACCTGCATGAGCACGAAACGCTTCGAGGAGCGCTCCGAGCGCCGGCGCTCTCGGCGAACCGCTCCAGCAAACCCGGCTTCACAGAGCACTGGGACATCAGCAGCCGACGCCCGACGGCCATTGGAGGCTTGGGAGGAATCAGGCTTACGCGGAGGTTGAAATACAAGACTCATTCTTTAAACGGCTTTCCTTCGCCCGGGACGCAGCAAGTTTGCCCCTGACGGCGAACGTACCGGCGTTGCGTACGATTACCGGGTGGCGCTTGACGCCGCTGAACAATGCGCAAGCGACGGGTCGGCACAAAACTTCGCCGCCACAATAGGACGCGATTCCGTGTCGTTCGACATTCGGCGTACCACCCGGGCATGCTGTGGGATTGCATGGAGCAACCCAATGCGCGAAGTTTCAAATATGATTTCCAGCTTTGTATTCACTTCAAGGATTTCGCTCGTGTAGAACAGCACCCCAGAGCTGCTGATGTTGATCGTTTCGCCCTGGCGCCAGTCCTCCTGCCCCACCAGGCGATAGCGGAGGAGAAGGCGCAATTCGTGGCGTGTGGTGCGCGTCGTGCTGCGGTTGCCGACGTCACCTTGATCTGCTTTGTGCTCTGGATCTCCGTTGTGTACGGTCATCATCTGATAACACTCCTGGGAGGGGGACTGGGGGAGTGGCCTACGTTCTCTGTTTTGTGAAGGTTTGGTGGAAGCTTAGGATTTGCCAGCCGGAGGCACGCTTATGTCTGCTACCTGCCGTCTACGTTGGGGATGCCCTTGTAGTACTGCGCGTAATAAGCCCGGTGTGGGTCAGCGCACTCGTTCAATACCACTCCAACGAGTTTGCGCGGGTCGAGCGCGCCCACCACTTTGTCGAGCACTTTCTTGGGAGTCTTTCCAAGACGAACCAGCAGCAAGGTTGCGTCGGTCAGTCCAGTCCAAATCGCCGAATCGGCCACGGGTGCAAACGGAGGCGAGTCGATGATCACCCAATCAAACCAGCTCGTTACCTGTACCAGCATCTCGGAGATTCTCCGCGACTGCAACATTTCTACAGCCTGAACCAACGGCTCCCCGGACGGTAAAAACCACAAAGGAAGACCATGCACCCGACGGATGTAACTTAGGATGGGATTGCGTGTGTACCACCACTCCGTCAGTCCGGGGGATCTACCTGTGCCGAAAATCTGTGCCAAGCTTCCCTGATGGTGATCACCATCAATGAGCAGGATGCGTTGTTTTGCCTTGGCCAGGGAGATTGCAATGTTTGCAGAAAGAATGCTCTTCCCTTCATCTTTGATGCTGCTGGTAATTAAGAGAGTCTTGGCTGCGCGTTGCTGCTGAAATTGGCGGAGTCGTACACCTAACATGCGAATCCTCTCCGCGGCGACACTGCGTTCTGCAGCCCACGTGACCAGGCGATGCTCCGGCAGCGTTTCAATTTGAAAAGAGGGCAGCGCATCCAACCCGGCCGTATCGACCTCTCGGGAAGACTCAGCAGTTGGCTCCAGACCGGGTAACCCGATCCCGGACCGCTGAAGCGCATCAAATACCTGGCTCATACTTCGGCTCCCCCTTTTCTCACCAGCCTTGGCGATGGAGATGGCTCCTTGTTTCCATTCTCCGACATGCGATGTATCAGCTCGAATAGCCCCTTGAGCAACACATCTGGATCTGGCGCCGTGCTCACTGAAACTGGCTCTGCCACGTTTTCCAGGCGCGAGTCGATTGCGACTTGATCAATGATGTCCGGGGTAATCGAGCGGATTTGGCGGGCATACCCGGTGATGAGGGCGGACTCGCAGATGGTGTTCACCAGCCGCGGGATTCCCTTGGAGTAGAGAAAAACTTGATGCAGGGTGGCTTCGGGAAACAAATCAGCTAAAGCCGGTTTGGCTCCCGCGACCTCGAGCCGGCGGTGAATGTACTTCTTCATTTCGTCTTCAGACAACGGCTCCAGGTGACACCGAAAGGCGATGCGCTGCTTGAGTTGGCGTAAGTTGGGCGAATCCAGCTTGGACTCTAACTCCGGCTGCCCCACCAGGATGATTTGCAGCAGCTTTTGCTGCACCGTTTCCAGGTTGGTGAGAAGGCGTATTTCTTCCAGAACTTCCCATTCCAGCAATTGGCCTTCGTCAACAATCAGCACGGTAGCTAAACCTCTGCGATAGCGACCGATCAAGTACTGATTCAGTTGAATGAGTAGGTCACTCTTATTCTTACCGCCGGACGGAAGGCCCAAGTCCGTGCTGACATATTGAAAAAACTCGATCACCGTGAGCCGCGGATTGAAGACGTGGCTGAACGAGATCTGGTTCTTGTTGAGCCACTGCATGAGACATTGAAGGAGAAGGGTCTTTCCAGTACCAACCTCTCCCGTGGCGACCACAAACCCTTTGCGTTTCTTGATCCCATACAGCAAGCTGGCCAGCGCCTCGTTGTGAAGCGGCGTGGGGTAGTAGAACCGGGGATCGGGGCTGATATCGAACGGGCTTCGAGTCAGATTGTAGAATTGTTTGTACATCCGTCAGTGTTTCAAGTAGGCAATCACGGTTATGGCCGGAACCAGAATTACCATTACCGAGCCTGCCAAGATTTCCCAACGCCATCGCCGTGCCGTGCGCTTCTCTTCAGCTTTCGTCCACAGAGGTGGTATTGCACCGAGAACCTTCGCGGCGCCCCATTGGCGCATGTCCTCTTCGCTGCGCACACGTGGATCAAGAGCTTCCTTGATAAGAATCCATGCCAATCCGGCAACCAGCCCTCCTGCCAACCCGACCAGGCTGAACTGCAGCGGATTGGGCCAATAGGGCCTTTGGGGGAGCGACGGCGGATCGATGATGCCGAACTGCTGGCCTTGCTCTCGTTTGGCCAAGTCCGTAGCCATGTCAGATTGGAGTTTCTTGGCCAGCAAGGAGTCGTAATTGGTCCGAGACTGTTGATGGTTTCGTTCAACGTCAGCGAGTTCCTGCTCACGAATCGGCGTAAGGTTCAAACGAGCTTGATACTGCTCAATCTGATTTTCGAGTGTCTTCACTTCCAGTTTGCGGTTGGTGATCTCCAGCTCGTTGGCTTTCAATTGGCTCTCAAGCTGGGCCAGGGGTGAGATTGCCTGCGGGTCGCCGGAACGATGCGCTCGGACTGAGGGAGTCGTTTTGGTTCCTGACTTCCCTTCCCCGTCCAGCTGTCGTCTCATGGCTTCGGCGTTCGCGATTTGTTCTTTCAGCCGAACGATATCGGGATGTTGCGGAGTATAGCGTGCACTCAGCTCGGCAAGCTGTGCCTGCATCTTGTCGATCTGATCATCCAGAGCAGTGGAGCCACCGGGGGAAACCGCATTGTCGTCTTCGGAGGAATCGCGGCGTTGCAGACTCTTGGATTGGCCAATCAGCGACCCCAAATAGAGTCTTTGCTGCTCCGCCTGATGGAGTGCCGCCGTCGCGGACTGAAGGCGGCTTTGCAAGCCGGAGAGAATTTGAACATTGCTCGATAACTGTTCAGGCAGTTCGCCCACATACTTGCTCCTGAATGCCCCCAGCAACTGTTCCTGGTGCTCAAGGTCCTTGCGCGCCTCAGCCAGCTGATTGTCGAGAAAAGCCGCGGTCTCCTCGGACAATTGTCGCTGGTTGCGCGAGTTTTCTTCGATGAACAGCGACGTGATTTGGCCAACAACCGCCTGCGCGACGGCTGGTGTCGGGGCGGAATAAGACAGCTTGAATGCCGAGAGTTCGTCCTCGTGCCCGCCCGACTTGATCAAATCGATCGTTATATCCTTGCGCATACGCTGGACCAACTCGTCACTCACATGCTGATTTGGCTGGTTCCCGTAAAGGTGAAGCGAGTCGATGATCTTTACTAAACGTGTCCGGCTCAGGATCTGCTGTGTCAGACTTTGCATTTGCTGCTGCAGGTCAACAGCGACGTTGGGCGTCACATACTGCGGGAGAATTTTTTGCTGTTCGATCAAGATCACGGTCTCAGACCGGAATCTGGGTGGCAGAACGAGACAGGTGGCCAGCGCCAGGGCCCAGAAGGAAAAAGCGGATAGAATTACCCACCACCTCTGCCGGACTACCAAGGCGGCGTACTGTCCGAGGCGCGGAGAAACGTCTTCTGGAGCTTGTGTTCTGGGGTTCATCGACCTAACGGCCTCGCGAATTGATAAGCTACCTCAAGTCCAACACGATTGTGGTTGCCGGTGGTCAGAGGGGCCGGCGCGCCGGCGCTCACTTGTTGTACGCGGGCATATTGGGCACGGACAACAAAGTGTTCCGCAAGACGTCGCTCCAGGATGAGACTGCCTTGCCCCACCGTGATCCTGCTGTTGGCGGCACCACCTAGGCCTCCCAACAGCTGTCCCTCGGAATACAGGTAGCCAAGACTGATCGTCCACTTTCTGGTGAAATCTTTTCGCAGCTCGGCGCTCGCGCTGGTTGCTCGGACCGCTCCTGTCGAGCCGCTGCCGTCGGTCACAAGCCGTTGCCCGGTTAGCCTCATGGCAAGGTATCGTCCTCGCCACATGAACGTTGCGCCGCCAGCGGGGAACCAGATGTCGTTGATCGTGGGAACCACGGATGCTGAGGCGTTGGGTCGCAGCAGTAGATTGTCGTGCAGGTGCGTGCGGTCAGGTCCCGCAAACAACGTAAGCGTCATATTGGATTGCAGCGTGATCTGATCGAATAAGAAGAGGGTCTGATCGAGGGTGCGGGCTGCACTGCCTTGAAAGCGTAGGTCTTGAACCTGGTATTCGAAGCCAATTCTTTGGCTTTGGCTGATCTCGTAAACGTAAAACCACTTCCCTGCCGCCGCCCTGGTATCGATCAAACTCACAAGCCCAGCCGGCGATGACACGTCGTGAAAACGCTGGCTGGAGTAGCTGCCGCCGATTCCCGTACTGGAATGACGGGTGAGTTGATACGTGAGGCTTCCCAGCGAGACATTCGCAATTCGCGTGGCTGCGGGAACAGCAAGGAACGGATTGAGTTGGCCCACGCCGGACAATGTTGCCGGGGACTGGCCCTGGGTAGAGTCAAAAGGATTGTTGGTGCGCACATAGTCGTCGCGCAACTCTAGGAGCAACCGCCGGGCAAAAACATGCTGCAGATCCGCACTGGCCGAGTTGGAGTTTTGAGTAAGCGTGTCTGAGTTCACAGCCGCTTGTTGGATTGTGATGCCCCCGTGATAGTCCAGACTCCACGCTGTGTGCGGTCGGGTTTGTTGGAAGGCGATACTGGGCAATACGAAATACTGATACTCATCGTGGCGTTGGGTACCCACGGCGGCCGCGTTGTCATCAAAGAGCGTGCCTACGGTTACTCCTCCCTGTAAGAGATTGCGGGCTTCAGCTTCGCCGGTCGGGAGCAATTGTGGACTGGTACCACCCAAAGGCGCCGGCACGACCAGGATCTGGGGCGCGTGGGTTTGCTCCTGTGTATTCTGCTCTTGGCCAATCAAGGCAGCAGGGGAAGCGGCCAACGATGCCAAAATGATACAGGCCCGAAACGTTACGAGATTCAAACTACGGTATGACAACCGTGTCTCCTGTCTGAAGCTGAATATTCTGCTCATTGTTATGGCCTCGGATGACGTTCTTGTAATTGAAGGCCAGCTTGGTCTGGGTACCACTTGCGCCGGTCCGTAGGACATAGATGTTCTTCACCTTGGCCCAGTCCCGAAAGCCGCCAGCCAAGGCAATTGCATCGAGAACCGTCATTGGCCTCGTCAATGGGTAGCTGCCGGGCCTTTGTACTTCGCCAACAATGTTGAACTTGTGACTCTTCGCTTCCTGCACGATCACGCTTACCGCAGGTTTGGAGACATATTTTGAAAGATTCTGCTCAATAGTTGCCTGCAGCTGCTTTGGCGTATTGCCGCTGGCATTGATATCGCCGATAAGGGGGAGGGTAATCTTGCCGTCGAGCCTCACCGGCACTGTGCGGCACAGATCCGGTTCCTTCCACACGTTGATGGCCAAGACATCGTCGGAGCCAATCACATAGTCATCCGGCGTGCCCGCATCGTGCGGAGTGGGTCCAGACGAACTGCCGCTAGGGCTAACTGCGTTGTTCTTGATGTCCAAGGGCACAGTTTGGGCTGACGCGGTTGCAGAGAGTGCAATAAGAAGCCCAACGAACAGATGCCGGAAGATTTTGAGTGCGAGTTCGTTCATAAGTACAGGCCGCCTTTCTTAAGCTGCTTCCACATCAAGGCCTTCGATGCTAATCGACATTGACCGCTCTAGACTTTCGACGGAAATTACTAGGCGCTGATTCCCATTGCGTCGTACCAGGATTCCCTCTAGCCCGTCCAGCGATCCTCCCCGTACGCGCACTCGTTGGCCCACTTTGAGAAAATGGTACGGATCGAGTTGAATTTTGTTCGTCAGCAGTATGCGCACATTTTCAATCTGGTTGTCAGGAATCGGCTCCCCTTGCCCAGCAGCTCCCACCAAGCCGATCACGCCACCCGTCCGAACAATCTTGATCCGGGCTTCGGCGGAATCGGTGATGCGTGCAAAGGCATAGCAGGGAAACAGAGGCAACTGCACGTTTTTTTGCCGGTCGCTCCATTGGTGGCGTTTTGTAACCAGGGGTAAGTAAACCTCAAGGCCCTTGTAGAGAAGTTCGCTTGTCACCCTCTTTTCGTGCCTAGGGTAGGTGTGAATCGCGAACCACTGGGACTTCGCGGGGTCCTTTTGATTCTCCCCGAACGCTGCCGGCCGGAATTCGTAATTCATGCTTGCATCACCGCTGCTCACAGCTTCGCCCTCTGAGTCACATTGACCCAATTTCTAAAGACTTACCCACTCTCAGCAAACACAACACCGACTGTGCTACTTACCTGCGTCGATTCCCTAAAACCTAAACATCAAACTACCCTTACTCATTCTTCCCAGTTGGCTGCGACACCCGATGCCGCCTCATTCCGTCGTTTCCACGATTGGTTTTGACAAGCTGTCATCTATCGCGCTCTCCGATCCAAGAATTACGTAGCGCTGGATCAGATTTTCCAGTTCGCGGATGTTGCCAGGCCATGAGCACACTTCGAAACTTCGTAATCTCGCCGGAGAAATGGATGTCATCCCGCTTCTGAGGTTCTCTGCGCAACGATCCAGAAAGTACCGGACCAGCATTGGGATATCTGCCGTTCGCTCTCGTAATGGCGGTACATGTATGCTCACAACATTAATCCGATAGAAGAGGTCCGGGCGAAAACCTCCAGTTTTCAACTCGCCTTCTAGGTTTCGATTGCTTGCACATAGCAATCGCACGCCACACTGGTCGACTTCCCGCCGGTCAACGATGTTGAATTGCCCGCTCTCCAACAACCTCAACAGCTTGGCCTGCAACTCTCTGCTCAGGTCGCCGATTTCATCGAAAAAAAGTGTTCCGTGCGCGGCCTGCCTCAAAATTTCGGGCCTACCGGCGCCGTCACCAGCAACGCTGCCACTCTCATGTCCGAACAATGCCACCTCAAGAGACGTAGCTTGGATCTCTGAGCACCGAACTCTCACAAACGGCGCTGCCCGCCGCGGCGATTTGCGATGGAGCATGCGCGCGATAATTTCCTTGCCGGTACCTCTTTCGCCTCGGATGAGAACCGGGATGTTGGTCGGCGCCAACTTATCCAGCGTGTTACGCAGGGCCCTCATCTTGGGCGTAATGCCGAAGACCAATTGGTCCGGCGGCAAGTTAAGGTCGCCGGCGGTCAGCACACCGGCGGCATGCGCCATTTCAGCCTCCATCAACCAGGGCTCTAAAGTATTAATACCTTTGTAAGCACGTGATGCGCCAATGTGTTTGGCAACCAGAGCAAAGTGGTGCGGTCGCTGGTTTGACTACGCAAGTTGAACAAACAAATATCCCTAGCAAAGGCTACGGGCAGAAGCACGGTGTGCGGGTTTGCACTTAGCGTAGGGGTGGGGGAAAATACTTTCCCCCTACGCGTGGAACTCTCTTTCCCCGCTAGAGCAAGTGTTAGACGGAGATTAATGACGGAACCTAAAACTCAGAGTTACGTATACAAGGCCGCATACCGGATATGGCAGGGTGCATGGCAGGCAGGCGGATGCGAGTAGGCCGGCCAAAGGTCAAGCGTACTCGACCACCTAGCGACCCTTCAGCAATCCCCTAGATTAAGTAGACGTTGCTCCCCTCAACTTACCAATCCCAGCCAGGTTGAGGCGAATCAGAACATGAGACGTGTTCACTCGCAAGGAAGGCAAATAGATGACGGCGAGTTTTCCAACGGAGAAAACTCGTGGTCTGGGTAAGGAAAACCGCTGGAGCTATCCAGCAGCGCCTGAGCCTCCCTTCGTCCCGCCATCCTTCGGGACCGCGAGTCCATACTGCTTGATTTTGTACCGCAGAGCCTTACTGCTGATGCCGAGCCGGGCGGCCGTCGCCTTGCGGTTCCAATTGGTCTCCTCCATTACCCGCTGGATCTCTTTGGCCTCAGCATCATCCTTGAGGCTTCGCACCAGGGCCTTGAGACCTCCGCTGACCGGGGGTGACGAAGATTGTTTACGCGTCTCCTCAGACCCAGCCTCTCCAGCCTTCATCCGCAGCTCTTCTATAACCAAGCTCTCGTCTTCGAGAACCAAGTAGCGTTTCACGAAGTTGCCGAGTTCACGCAGGTTGCCGGGCCAATGGTAGCGCATGCACTCCCGTACCAAGCGATCCGATACTGGCAGCGGATTTTTCCCGAACTTGGCAGCAAGGTTGTTCATAAAGTGAGTAAGCAAGAGAGGGATTTCCTGCCGTCGTTTGCGGAGAGGCGGGATCGTCATCGTAAACGCGTTTAGGCGGTAGTAGAGATCTTCCCGCAGCTTGCGGTCGGCAATGGCCTTCTCTACATCCACGTTGGTCGCGGCCAAGACCCTCGCGTCCGCAGCAATGCTGCTCTTGCCACCGAGTCGCGAAAACATCCCGTCCTGAAGCACGTGGAGCAGCTTCGCCTGCAAAGGTGCACTCATTTCGCCTATTTCATCAAGGAGAATCGTGCCGCCTTCTGCGAGTTCAAATTTTCCTGGCTTTGCGGCTGCGGCTCCGGTAAAAGCTCCGGCTTCGTAGCCGAACAGTTCGCTTTCCAGCAGCTCGACAGGAAGCGCGGCACAATTGACGCGTACCATGGGTCGAGCAGCTCGACTCGACATCTTGTGTATGAGACGGGCAAGGATCTCCTTCCCGACGCCACTCTCTCCAAGCAGGAGAACAGGAATGTTAACCCTCGCGACTAAGGCGACCTGCGCGTGGATCTGCTTCATGATCGGGCTGGCCGCGAGGAAAAACAGGTTATCGTCGAGGTCCTCGATAACCGCTGTATCCCCGACACTGTAACGGACGGCGAGCTTGCGGTCGTCCTCGTAAGACTCCAAAACCCGACGAATGACCCCTTTGAGGTGAAGCGGCTGGACTGGCTTGTTGAGATAGTCAACTGCGCCGAGCTTGATGGCCTGGACCACTTTACTGGTGTCGTTCGAACAGGACATCATCAATACTTTTTGTTCCGGGCGGACCTTCAGACAGCTTTCTAAAGTCTGCAATCCATCCATCCCCGGCATCAGCAAATCGAGCAGAACCAGGCTCGGAGCAGGACCGTGGCGTACTCGCTGCAGGGCTTCCTCGCCGCTTGCAGCTGTCTCCACCTCATAGCTGTCGATCTCAAGAACCGTCTTGAGGTAACGAAGTACCCTTGGCTCGTCATCGACGAGCAGGATGCTTGGCGCGCACATTGCTTTCTTCCCCTTCTACCGGCTTCGAGACAATAGCACCAGGAATTTGCTTCCTTTCCCAAGCTCGCTTTCCACCCAGATCATTCCACGATGGGCGTCGACGAGACGCCGGGCTATGGCCAGTCCTAGCCCGGTACCTCGAGCGGAAGCTCCTGGTAATTGAACAAAGTCCGCAAAAATCTCTTGGTGATGATCGGGATGTATTCCCGGGCCAGAATCACTGACACTTATGCAGACTGCATTCTCGATCTTGCGGTTGACCCGCCGTTCCAGACTAAACAGAGATCCAACCTTCGTTTTTCGTCTATCCCAGAAACACTGCCTCACACTCAGCGTCACCGTGCCGCCGCTAGGCGTGTAATTGAGCGCGTTCTCGATCAGGTTCGAGACAATATGCTGCAATCTGAGCGGCTCCATTTTTACTCCGGGCTCTCCTTGCGCGGGGCAGAACTCGTAACGGATTGACTTCTGGTTCGCCACAGGGACCCAATTCTCAAAGAGCTCTTTCATGTTCGCGTTCACATCCGCGACGCTCTGGTCAGGCTTGCCTGCGCCCCGCCCTTGCGCGGCCCGCAGTCCGTAGAGCAGCAGGAGATCATGGACCACTCGCTGCAATCTCTCCGCACTCTCTTGTATCTCGCCCAGTATCCCGCGCTGCCTGTCATTGACGTCACCAGCGCAGCCGCTTCGCAGCAGTTCGGTGTACCCGAGCATCACCACCAGCGGAGTCTTAAACTCGTGGGCCGCTGACAGCAACGGCAAAAATTCATCCTCCACTTCTTCAAAGGCGCGTTCACGTTCGGCCACCGCTGGTGGACGCACCTCCACGACGCCGCTGCTGTCCACTGCGCACTGAGGGCCGTGCCTCTCAGAGTTCACAGGGCTATTGCAGATCGGGCAAACGTTGTTGTCGGTCTTACGAGGGCCTATGGGCATTGTTCGCAAAGCTTTCCTAAAGGGCGAGTCATAACGGGACTACCGCCCAAATCCGGTTCGCACTTGCGAGCTCACTTCTTGCTAAATCGATCACGGGCCACGGAGGAGGGGGCAACATCCGTACCCGTACTTAAATTGACCTTGGGCACACGAACATCAATTACCTAGTCGTACAAGAATGAGTTCCAGTACTATAGAAGCGGAGCAACGTCGGGCGCAAGTAAAAAACCCTAGATTTAACAATTTCCTTAACTTCCTAAACTCTCTCTACTGCCAAGTGTTCAACCAGATTCCGTGGAGGGGTGTCTAGTTGTGTCCCTTCAATGACTTAGCGTCCGGTCCCTGCAATGCGCAGTTCGGCCCCAATGGTCCGTTCTACACTCTTGGGTCCTTTCAAAAATTACCTTCGAGAGCGAGTCTGGGAGAAGTTTTTACACGTGAAGAACAGTTGATCAGCCTGAAGTCTCTTCAAATGCCTGCAATCATGCGATCCGCGTTGTGGTCCTTTGCTTGCATTCTGCGAAACTCGGTTCGGGAGGACGTGCGGCCTTTTCCCGATTCAAGTTTTCCCCGGTTTTGCACAGCAGGCGTTGCATCCATGTGCAGATTGGATGGCGCCGGAAGGTACTGCAGGACTTAGGACTTTGACTTTTTTCTTTCAGAGGCCTACATTTGCGGCTCTTCCGGGTTTTTGCTGAACACAAGGACATGATCCAAAGTCAATTGCTCACTTGCCTTTGAAGAGTGAGAATTATCTGGTCTCGGGTGTGGTAGCAAAGGAAAAACTCTGTGTCAAAGCTCGCAAACATTCGAGGCATATGCGCGTTAACCTTGGCGGCTTCCTTGATTTCAGGATGCTCGCTCGGCGGTAATTCGTCGTCCGTCTCTACCGCGTCGCCGACGCCTACCCCCGGCTCGGGCTCGCATTCCGTGGCGCTTACCTGGGATCCAAGTCCGTCATCCAATCTGCAGGGCTACAAAGTGTATCGCGGCCAGGTCAGCGGCGGTCCGTACACCGGCATTTCTTCACTTGTTCCTGTGGGTACCCAGCAATTCACGGATTCGTCAGTCGTTTCCCGACAAACCTACTTTTACGTAGTCACCAGCATCGATGCCAGCGGCATGGAGAGTGGCCCGTCGCCTGAAGTGAACGCTGCAATACCCTAGCGCCGCGTAAGCGAGAGGCCGGTATGCTGAGCGAGCCTTGCTTAAGTCACAAGATGTGACTCGACGTTTTTCCGGGCTTTTTGAGGGCCCGGTGTCTGAGGCGTCCACACCGCCTGCTTTTTAGGTGGTCTCCGGAAAATCATCAAGCTTCACCCTCTCGGCCGTGGGCTCGGAGGTAGCGTCGGCTAGGCGCAGGAGTTTTTTCAATACCTTCAGACCCAACCCAAGTGGCCACCACATGGTTTCTCGGATAACAGCGACTTTTCGCACGCGCTCCGGAACACGCCAGGTACAAGAGCTCCCTGCTGGGAAGATCGCCAGGTCACCGGGACCCAACCGGCGCTCCTGGCTTTCGTCGGTTGTGATGAAAGCTTCACCGGAGACGATAACCGCAACTTCATCCTGGCGGTAGCGCCATTTGAACTTTCCGCGTGTGCACTCCCATACCAGAACGTGCGACGTCCAGTCCCGGCTTCGCACCACAGTCTTGATCCGCGAAATGGGCGTGTCGCTCACCACCCAATTCGGCGAGATGGATATCGTCTCTGCTCCAAGTTCACAAGCTTTGGGTGTGGCAATTACGATCTCTCTTGGCATGTTCTCTCAGATCTCCGCTTCTCAACAGCTGGCGTCGTGAAGATGTTGGTCTGTTCAATCAATCGGCGCCCCGGTTTGTGGTCTCTCGCCAGGATCCATGGTCCTGCGCGCTAGCTTCAACTGGGGAGATTTGATCGCGCTCACGGGCATGCCACTAGAATCCGTCTCGACTACCTGCCAGCCGTTGCTTCAAAAGTTGTAGCAACGCGGTTGAAGCCGAACCGATTTAGATATGCAGGGATGAAAGATTTTGGACGCAGCCTTGCGTCCAACCTTTACTGCCTATTGAGCGCGCCCAAGACGCGGAACAACGGGGAAATTGCTAGCAGAGTCTTACACAGGTCTTATCAAGAACTTCTGTCTGCGAGGCAGAGTGCAGCCAGGACGGGTGCAGGGTCGCTGAAAGATCGAGGATGAAAAAGCCCAAAAGAGCGTACGTCACCAGAACGAACAACGTCAGCACGGAAGTTCTGGATAACGTGGCATCATCTTCTGGCAACGGCGAAATCAGCACGTAGAGAATGCAGAAAATCACCAAAAACCAAAGAGCACGCTTATACCAGGGCATATTCACCACCCACATAGTAGCCGATTTCCACGGGTATGAAAAGATTCCAATCCGGCTTCTGGCGCTGCGTCCTTTTCTGAAGTTCGGACACTGGGGATCGAAGACCAGCATCTCAGGCCTTACAAAAAGCTTCTGGTCGACGTCACTGCATCGTTGGCCGCGCTCGAATAAGGCGCTCGGCTTTGCAAACGATTTATTCAATGCATTAGTCCGCCGGCTACCGTGTCCTCATCTTTTCGCCAGCCGAGAACTTCACGCGTCCCCGCATCGACGATCACGAGCAATTGCCCAAAGTGCAGCGTAACGAGCACACACGCGCCTGGGATCCGGGCTCTTTTATGACGCCCTTCTCGTAAGTGCGACCGAACTCCGTGCCCGGCCCCGGAGTGCGGGGCGCTTCCAGTACTGGGGCTACTTCGACTCCTTAGCGATCTCGCCCGCAGCGTTGCCGGCCACGACCCAGTTTGCCGACCCGGCCACGACGGCTTCATCCTCGAACCAGAGGAATCCGAAGTCGTCGATGCACTCCGGAAAATCCGGCTTGATAATGATGTATCCCGGAATCACGGCGCCCGGGATGTAAGCGTTGTCGGCGCGGTTGTTGCTGTAGGTCTTCATCTTCGAGACTGTACCGACTCCAGCTACATACGAAGTGCTGGATACCGGATGCGTCCCGAGGATGTAATTGACGGCGCGAAGTGTGTATTCGGGGCTCACAAGATCCGGAAACGCCTTGTGCAGGAAATACATCCGGATGGCCATGTCAATCACGGCGCCTGATCCGCCCCATGTGCCCAAGCTCGGGGGCACGCCGAACGGGGTGCCGTCCAACTGCTTGTCCAGACCCGCCATGTATGTCTTCACAGCTTCCCGCATCTGATCTTTCGCGCTCGCATCCAGATAAGGCAATGCTCGGACTGCTGTCCAACCACGAAGACCCATCTGCTGCGGGGCGATCATCTGAGGGAACAACTCCTTCAGGCGGGACTTGTACGGCTCCGCGCCATTCGTGGCAATGGTCAATTCCAGAGCCGCGGCCCAATCCACGGGGCCAAAGCCGCCACGGCCGAAGCCGGCTTGAGGAGCTGTTTGTGCGCTATTCGAACTTGTCGGAGCGGTCGAGCTGCCCCGTCCGTTACGACCGCCTTGAGCGCCAGACACCACACCCTGAGAGGCAGCCAGCACGCCACCTCCGGGAGCACCTGCCGGAGACGCTCCGCCGAAGCCGCCGCCCGCCGGATTCTGCGTTGGGTGAGCCTTCTCGTCGTTCCATGCTTTGATCGCGGTCTTGAGGCAGTCTTTTGCTAATGCGTCGTCCCAGCCTTTCAGCACATCTGCCGCTGCAGCCAGCGCTGCGATGCCGTTCCATTGCAAAAATGGGTTCGTAGTAGTGAAAATCCAGCGGTCGTCCGGCTTGCCGGAGAAATCGCCCTTCACTTCGTTCGGACCGAGCTTGGGGTCATAGATGCGGCCGTCGGTTTTCGACGCTCCATCGCCCAAGTGCGTGTACTGGCGCAGGTCTGGTTCGTGAGTGCCGCGGATCGCGTGGCCAAAATTGTGATACTGTGCCAGGATCAGCAGAGCGCCGTGCTTGACTTGCTGGACCGCATCCGGCACGCCATCAGGACGGTGCATCTCAACCTCACGCTCGACTTCATTCACCGTAAGCTCGTCATACTTGAGATTGAATTCGCGATACGCCAGCGCAAGACTCTGAATCACGCTTAGCTGCGCAGGCTCCTCGAGGTCAAAGTCGCCGGCATCATACCAGCCGCCAACGTTCATCCCGGGAATGTGATCGCCTCCCTTGTACTTCCCGTCCGTTGCCGTAGCCTGATTCCAGCCGTCGAACTGCTCCCCAACCACGGGCGCCAGACGGCCATCATCCAGGTGCGAAGCGCCGTGCCACACGCGGTAGCCTTCGCGAACGGAAACGTGATCCATCTGCTCCGCGAGGTGATGGTCTAGGCTGTCCTGCCAGATATTGGCGTAAGCGTCCTTGGAAATAGGAAAAGGCGCCGTCCGCTGGTCTGCATACTCGATGACATAAAGGCCGGGGTCCTTGACTGGAGTGAAGTCGAATTTCGAATAGACGTACCGGAGCCAGGGCGTTGCAGGCGTGACCGGGCCCTCGAACACCTGCTTGTACGACCCGTCCTCCATCAGGCGCATCACTTTGGCTGTCTTTGGTCCGTTGTACTTTGGGTCGAGTTCGAGCACAGCCACCTTGGAGAAATCTGGCGCATAACCAACTTGGCTGTGGGCGATCATCGGTGGCCGCGTCCAGTTCGGAATCACGTCCGGCCTGATGTGCCACACGATGGCGCCGCTGGTCTTGCCCGAAGGAATCAGCGAACGCAATACGAACCAGCCGTTCTGCGCGCGGTCGCGCCCATCGAACAGCATGAGGTTTGCCGTATCCGACGTAACGTTGATCCGGGCTAGCGCGTCGTCGACGCCCAGGGTGATGCTCTTGCCCTCGGCGAACGGCAAGGGCTGAGCGTATCCCTTGGCCTTGTCCCAATCCTCCAAGTAGTACGCCTTCTTCGGTTCATCGGCTAGCGGCAACACCTTGACCATCGGATCGTTGGGCGCTCGCGGGAAGATGCCGGCCTTGGTTCCGTCCACCAGGTAAGCCTTGCCCATGTAGATCGAAGGCAGGAACTCCAGGTTGAAGCCGGCCCGCCCGGACAGCTTCGGCGGCAGAGCCTTGTCGAGATTGATGCTAACCTTAACGCCGCCTGGTTCCGCCGCGACTTCAAGGGTGTAGCTGAAATCGAAGGTTGGGAACGTGAGGTTTGCGGTGAGCAGGTTGTTCGCTTTATCGGCCTGGCGTCCTTTAAGGGTTGCTACCAAGTCCCACTGCTCGGGCGTTGGCACCAGGCGCACGTCGCCGTTAGTAGCGATGCGCTGGCCGTGGAGAATCATCTCCATGGCCGTGTTCTTTTGGTCTACGAAAACGGGATGATACGTGCTGTCGTAGAGAAATACGCTGAAACCTTGCGTATCGAGGTAATTCTTGTCGGTTACCGTCATGGCAAAATCGGCGCCGAACAGCCTTGGGCAGGAGGTCAGGGTCAAGAGGAGAAACACTCTGATTCGGAAGAGCATAGATTGCGATCGAACTTCTCCTTTGTCTAAACCGAACATGACGTGCACACAGTCCGGGCACCGTTTGTTTCCCAAGCTCGGGGATCTTGCAGCTATGAGAGCTTGGTCACGTGCTGTTCAGCTTCTAATTCCCATCGAGTATCAATCCAAAGAAACTAAACTTTTCCTCCCGACCCGATTGTCACGGAAACTGCAAATAGGCGAAAAACCCGTACCGTTAACGTTAACGGTACGTTGATTGCGCGCTGAACTATATGGCGACCTTACTTCGCAGTCAAGAGGAAAATTCAGTTGTTTGAATCCGCTAGTCGAAGACCCGGTGTCTTCCAGGAGTGGTCGACGTTCATGTCATCAGTGAGAATCGGGAGGCGACTGTTGCATTGAGGAATGCTATGGCATCCTGTCCCCGCATATGCATTCGTCTCCGACGGCTCGGCCGGCGCACTTTCGAAATCCCGCTATCCAGAAAATCAATACACCTGCTCATCAGGCAAGCGGATTTATGGAATCGCTGTACTGCGTCATCGCGCCTGGGGGTCAGCTTGGATGGTGTCTGCGCAGTCACCACTTCCCGGTGATGGTGGCCACCACGCGCCATGCCTGGCTCATGTATTGTTCGCTACCTGTCAGATTTATTCCGGCAGCGTGACTTGACCATGGACGTTGAAGTCTCGATTGATCGACGGAACACCGGTACCAGGCTGACCTCCACCGATTGCCAGCGTGTACTTGCCTTGAGCGACGATGATGTTGCCCGCCTCTGTAACCATGCTGAGATCACGCGCGCTGAGGTGAAATTCGACTGTCTGACTGGCGCCAGGCTCCAGATGGATGCGCTGGAATCCCCGCAGCGCTCGGAGGGGAGCTCCCGAAACGTCGGGAAACTTAATGTAAAGTTGCACGACTTCGTCTCCAGTAATTTTTCCCGTAGTTGAAACTGTCACTGAGGGGTTGAGTGGATCTCCGGCATTGATATTCATGTTTGGTAGAGTGAGATTGCTGTAGCTGAATGTCGTGTAGCTGAGCCCGTATCCAAAAGGCCAGAGTGGCTCGCCTTCAAAATAGCGGTAGGTGCGGCCTTTCATCGAATAGTCCTCGAAGTTAGGCAGTTGATGGACATCTTTATAGAACGTGACAGGCAGGCGTCCGCCGGGGTTGTTCCTTCCACTGAGGGTTTCTGCAATAGCGGCACCGCCTTCCTCGCCCGAGTACCAAGCTTCGAGAATTGCATTGGCGTTCGCCTTCTCCCAGTTCACACTGAGGGCGCTTCCGTTCATCAGCACGATGAGGAGAGGCTTGCCTGCCGCAGCGACAGCCTGTACCAGGTCTTCTTCCGCTTTTGGCAAATCGAGGTTTGTGCGATCTCCGCCAACGAAACCGGGCAGATCAACCGGCATCTCCTCGCCTTCGAGGCGACTGGTGATTCCAACCACTGCAATCACCACGTCCGCATTTTTCGCGGCAGCCACCGCTGTTGGGTCAGGCGCGTTGCTGACAGGAGCCCAGATGAGCTGCGCTTCAATCTTGCCGTTCCCAAAACGGCCATAGGTCAGATGGATCTTTACCGGGTGTCCCTTCTCAAGATGAACCTGGCCGAGGCTCGATCTGTTGGCGGACAACTGCGCGATTTGTTTGTCGTCAACCGAAACGCGTGCGAAGCCATCGGCCTTAATACCAATCAGAAAATCGCCTGTGGAATTTGGCGTAAGGAATCCCGACCACTCCACCGACAGCCCACTGCCAGTTTTTGCTTCGGCGGGAAGGTTGCTGTCATTCAAGCTCACGTTTGGTTCGACGCGCGATGTCAGCGGAGTCGGTGCTGCGCCCCGGCTTGCACGAGAGCTGTAGTCCGCTTTCAGACCGGGCTTTCCATCCGGTGTGGTCAGCATCGATGCGGGTACGGGATTACCTTCATCGGAGAGAAACTGAGTTCCAGGCACGTACGTGATCTTTGCATTGGGGAACTCGGCCTTCATTCCTTCTAAAACGCTCACGATGTGCGTCGGCGTGCCAGTGTAATTACCAAGCAAAACCGCCTTTTGATCAGCGAGCGGGCCGACGATCGCGATACGCGCCGCGGACTTGAGAGGAAGCGTGCCATCATTCTTCAGCAGCACCATGGATTCACTGGCTATGTGGCGAGCGAGCTTGCGGTGCTCGGCGCTGTCGAGTTCCCTTTCGTCAATTTTGCTGTATGGCACCATCGACGCTGGGTCGAACATTCCCAAGCGCATGCGAGCCGTGAACAAGCGAATGAGTGCGGTATCGACATCGTGCTCAGACAGATAGCCTTGCTGCACGGCCTCGATGTATGGCCGGTAGTCGTGATCGTCCGTAACCTTGGTGGTAAAGTCAATGCATTCGTTGTCCATCCCACGCTGCAGCGAAATAGCCGAAGCCTGGGATTGACTTGGACGAAAGCGGTGACCCGTAGAGATGTCGCGGACAGCGCCGCAGTCGGAGACGACATAGCCTTGGAAGTTCCACGCTGCGCGCAACGTGTGTTGTAGAAGGAATTGACTGGCACAGGCAGGCTCGCCATTGATTGCGTTGTAAGCGCACATCACCGATCCCGCTTGGCCTTCGACCACCGCAGCGCGAAATGCCGGCAGATACGTGTCTTCTTCATCGTGTTTGCTTATGTCCACGTCTGCGAAGTGCCGGGTGGGCTCAGGCCCGCTGTGGACAGCAAAGTGCTTGGGAGTCGAGATAACTCGATAATAGCGAGGATCGTCGCCTTGCATTCCGGTGACAAACGCCACGGCCATGCGTCCGGTCAGGAAGGGATCTTCACCGTAGGTCTCCTGTCCCCGGCCCCAACGCGGATCGCGAAAGATGTTTACGTTGGGGGCCCAGAAGTCGAGACCTTCAAAAATGTTCGAGTGCCCGGCGCGTTCCTCCTGGGCGTGTTTAATTCGACCTTCAATCCCAATGGCGGTTGCCATCTCGTGAATGCCGGAAACATCGAAAGTGGCGGCGAGACCAATGGGCTCAGGAAATTCTGTCGTGCCGGTTGTGGTGACACCGTGTAAGGCCTCACTCCACCAATCGTAAGCCGGGACATGGAGACGCGGGATAGCCCGAGCCTGATTCACAAGCTGTGACGCCTTCTCTTCGAGCGTCATACGCTGGACGAGGTCTGTCGCCCGCTGCTCGGGCGAAAGCTTCGGATTCATGTAGGCAAGCTCGGAAGTCTGTTGGGCTGTAACTGAATAAGTGATGAAGATGGTGCAGGTGCTTAGGATGAGTAGTGTGGTTTTCCCGAAATGATTCATCTTTTCTCCCGTAAGAAGTCGCCCGCCGATTTGCACCTTACGTCAAAACATAAATTCTTGCTGAAGAGAGGTGCGAGTTTTTAATATGATATGCCGCAGCTCGTGAGGCTCATGTCTTCAATACCAGCGACAACTGGGCAACCTCGCCGCCTCGGTCAAAGCGTTTGGGCTATCATCGCTGGGTTTCTTTTCGTTGTGATTCTCTCTGTCGTCACCGATGCGCTCTTCCACAAGCTCGGGGTTTTCCCACCTCTCGGCGAATACACTTCCGACAAGCCGCTTCTCCTTGCTACAGCCTATCGCGTTATCTTCGGTATCATCGGTAGCTACATCACCGCACGACTGGCTCCTCATGGTCCTATGCGGCATGCTCTTATCGGCGGATGCATCGGCATTGTCCTCGCTACTCTCGGTGCCGCCGTCACCTGGAACCGTAATCTCGGTCCTCACTGGTATCCCGTCGCACTGATCGTGTTCGCTCTCCCTCAGTCGTGGCTCGGCGCCGAACTCTTCCTACGCAGCGCTTCTAGTAAGTCTTAACCCTCTGGACGCACGAGTCTCCGTATCGCCGAAACCTGCCCAGATCTCCAAAACATTCATTGAAAATCAATGGGGTTGGGTTTGCAATTCGGCGATGGTCTTGCGAACGTAGTCCGCTAGCTGGTTCTTCGGGTCCTCTTGTAAGAAGAGTTGTAACTGCGCGAGCATCTCGGGAATGCGGTTCATGCGCTGGAAGGCCGCGGCGGCCGTGTAATGCACTGTAGCGTATCCGGAGTGCGGCATGTCGTGGACTTTCTGGGCGTCAGCGATGGCTTGCTGATCCTGGCCCTGCAGGAAGGCAACTCGCACGCGTAGAGCAAGGGCCTCCACGTTGGTGGGATCGGCCATAATGGCTGTGTCCAACAATGTCCTAGCCTGCTCCGGCTTATGATCGGCCACCTCCAAATGTGCGAGGCTCACCAGCGCCGGCACGAACTTTTCGTTAACCTGCAAAGCCTTCTGCAAAGCATCTCGTTGCGCATCGGACTTACCAAGGCGGAGGTAGGCGGCGGAAAGATTGTAATAGGCCGAAGCATACTGGGGATAAATGGACGCGGCCTTGCTGAAATGCTCAGCAGCCTTTTTCCAATTGTTGTGCAGCATTTCGACATCTCCACGCGCTAGTTCTCGAGAGGCGTCTTTGGGGACATTGAGCTCCGCGACGTTCACCATGTTCCCCAGGCCGCCCTTGGGGTCGCTCGGGCTGGATTCTCCACTTCGTCGAACGGCAACCATTTTACTTTCAAAGACGCGGCCATCTTCTATGTGAATGACGCCGCTCTGCGTGGTCTCGATGCCTTCTCCGGACACTTCGACGCGATAGTCTCCCGAGATTAGATTGCGAAACTCCGCTGAACCGGAAGAATTGGTCATGGCCAAGTCGACTGGCACAGCGGTCGTCAGTCCTTGCATAAGCTGGACCCGAACGCCAGAAGTAGCCCTTCCCCCAGTCGCGAAAACAACGTCTACGCGCAGCGTGGTGACGGTTCGATTGAATGAATTGGGAAGTTGAGCCCACACGGGCACGGCAGCGAAAAGCCACACTAGAATCAGGCGGCGCCACATTTTCATGATCCCTTCCTTGTGAAGAAAAGGGAGATGATACGACCATCGCGTCTCAAGACGTCTGATCATACATCGAACAACTCGCGGTAACACAATGGTACCCCTTGCGCTAGATCATATAGAATCAAAAGACTTGGAGCATGATTTTCTTCAGCCGACAAGCTGCTCGACTACTTTTCTTGTGCTCGCTCCTGGCTTTCACTTTCGGCTGGAGCACGAACCAAGTCGCTCCCCAGCCAGCGTCGACCATCAAATTTTCGCTGCAGATGCTTCCGTTTGTTTTGGACTCTGACGAAACTCTAAAGACGCCCCGCGCCCCTGCGACCATGGCTGGCGGTGTTGCGGTCTTCGACTATAACCAGGATGGCCGCCCCGACATTTTCTTCACGAACGGCGCCAACATTCAAACCCTCAAAAAAGATTCGCCCAAGTTTTTCAACCGTCTTTACCGAAACGACGGCAAGGGCGTGTTTACCGACGTAACCGAACAAGCCGGCCTGACGGGGACCGGCTACGACATCTGCGTGGCCGTCGGGGACTATGACAATGACGGCTTCCCGGACGTGTTCGTGGGAGGCGTTCACGGCAACAAGCTGTACCACAACAACGGGAACGGGACGTTTACTGATGTGACGGCGCAGGCTGGTTTGGACCACTCTGTGGATCCACAGTACGGGCCTTTGTGGACTGCCGCAGCCGCGTGGGTCGACGTGAACAACGATGGTCTCCTGGATCTTGTTGTGATCAACTACCTGCAGTGGGACATCAAAACGGAAACTCTCTGTCCATTTGCCGGGGCATTCGATTACTGCAGTCCCAAGCGCTATCAAGGCCAACCGAATCAATTGTTTTTGAACCGCGGCAATGGAACGTTTGAAGATGTTTCAGAGAAATGGGGCTTGCGCGCCCATATCGGGAAAGGGATGGGCGTGGGCATCGCCGATTACGATCTAGACGGACGCCCGGATCTTTTTGTCACAAACGATACTTCGTACAACTTTCTGTTCCACAATACCGGGCAAAAGTTCGAAGAACGCGCTTTCGAGCAAGGAGTGGCGCTGGTTGAAGACGGCAGATTCGTCTCCGGCATGGGCTTGGATTTTCGCGATTTCAACAATGACGGGTATCCCGACATTGCTTTCGTCGCGCTCAACGACCAGACTTTCCCGCTGTTCCTGAACAAGGCCGGGAAAGGCTTTGAAGAAGTCACCAATCCAACCGGCATGAGCCGGCTTTCCCGCTCTATGTCCGGTTACGGCGCCGGTTTTTTCGATTTTGACAACGACGGCTGGAAAGATCTGTTCGTCTCGCGCGGGCATGTCGAGTCCATTGGCACACCCGCCTATGCTATTGACCAGCACAACAGTGTGTTCCGCAATCCAGGCCCGAAAGGAAAATGGGAGGCTCTGACCGCCGAGGCAGGCTTCGAGACGGGACCTACGGCGCGTCATCGCGGCTGCGCGTTCGGAGACTTCGACGGTGACGGGCGAGTGGACATCGTTGTCACTGCCTTAGGCAGGAACGCGGAGCTCTGGATGAACCGTTCGGAAAATTCGGGCCACTGGCTGGATGTGGCTCTGCAGGGCACAAAGAGCAACCGCGACGGCATTGGCGCGCGCATCAGGGTGGTCACTTCCGCGGGCTCGCAATACAACCACATGACATCGAGCGTTGGATACGCCTCTTCGAGCTACGGCCCCGTGCACTTCGGGCTCGGCGCCGAAAGTACCGCGAAGTTAGTCGAAATTCATTGGCCTTCCGGCATTGTTCAGACGCTGCGAGACGTGGCCGGCGACCGCGTTCTCAAGGTCAAGGAGTCCGATGTAAAGTGATCAAGGGCTCGTTTTGATGCGTAGGGCGCTAGGGCTTCGCGGCCGGGGGGAGTTTCTTTACTTTTGCGGCCAGGTCCTCATCTTCCTTCTTCTTGAGTTCGCGCACTCTTGCAAACTCTTTCTCCGCAGCCGCTTTATTGCCCATCAAGTGATAGAGGCGTCCCATGCGGAAATGGGCATCGGCTTCAACGGGGTTCAGCTTCACGGCATGCTGTAAGGCTTCAAGCGCTTCAGGATAGCGCTTTTGCTTGACCAGAATGCTGGACAGATCCAGGTAGGCGAAGCGGTTGTCCGGCTGTAGTCGAGCGGCTTTGCGCAACAAATCGAGAGCTCTGGAATCCTCTCCTTGCTTCATGGCGATGTCGCCCAAATACGCCAGGGCTTGGGCATTCCCGGAATCGATGTCTAGCTCGGCTTGCAACTCGGTAATCGCCTGGTCGTATTTCTCGGCTTTCCAGTACTCGTAACCCAGAGCCAGATGGAGGTTGGGTTCCTGCGGCGCGAGTTTGACCGCCGCCTGAAACTCGATTATGGCCTCCTCAATTCTGTCCTCGCTGTCCAAGGCCTGAGCGGTTAGCAAATGTACCGCTGAAGAATTGGGATCGAGATCTTCGAGTCTCTTAAACTCCGACAGCGCGCAGGAATATTTCTTTGCCGAAAGGCAGCTCTGCGCCAGTGTCTGATGCAGTTCCTTGTTGTCTTGGTCCCAGGCCGCCGCGATTTGCAGGTACTTCGCCGCCAATTCAAAATGCTTGGCTCCGTAGTAGCTCAAGCCCAGTACCGTAGTGGCCTGCATACTGTGGGGATCGGCAGCCAGGGCCGCACGTAATGGCCTTGTAGCCGCTTGAAAATGGCCTTGCTTGAATTCGGCTAACCCCAAGTTGAGTTGGATTCCTGGAAGCGACGGATTCAATGCCAAGGCCGCACGATAAGCCTTAGCGGCTTGATCGTACTTCTCTTCGCGCGAGAGAACGACGCCGAGACTTGCAAAAGCGCCTGCATCTTTGGGATGCAGCCGGGTGATGGCGCGCCAGGCGTCGGCGGCTTCGGCCAGCTTGCCTTGCTGCGCAAGAGCCATCGCTTCCGCGGGCGAAGGCGTCTGGGCCCGCGCCCGTAGGGATATCAGCACAAGGGACAGGCAGAGAAGTAACGCGATCAACAGCATCGCGCGGCTTGCACCGTTGTTCCTGTTGCGCATACGGGATCTCGTGTTGCCCACGCCGGACCAACAAGCGGTCGATGTCTTGTTGGGTCTACAGGGTGGTTCTCGAACCATCTTACGCGACCCGGGCAACTGCTCTGGCAGCGTAGAGATCGGAGTCAATATGGTTTCCCAAAATACAAAAAATAAGAGATGGTACAAAAATATGGAGCGCCTTGGATGCAAATGATAGTAGCGCGTCAGTGCTGGCTCTTGCCTCCTAGCCGATGTCCTTATTCGATCTTCCTCCGTTTTTACCTAGCCAATACTCTTCTCAAAGATTTTGATTCGAATCATCAAAAAATGCTTGACAAAAATTCAGAGTAGGTAGAATCTTCTTTTCCGTTAACGTTAACGGTCCTTTACGTTAGCGTTAACGGTACCCCTCCAGCATTAACGTTAACGGTGTTTCCCCCGAAATAGGGGGCGGAGGCAAAAATGTTCTCGCTTTCCCCAAGATTCGCCCGAATCTGGTCTTTCCGCCTTGTAGTTTTATTGTCGCTGCTGGCCGCCTTGCCGCGATTCGCAGCAGCCCAGGAGGCGACAGTTGTCGGTACGGTCACCGATCCATCCGGAGCGGTGGTGCCGAACGTCGCGATCACCATCACAAATATTGACACTGGCTTGGCAACTGAGTTTAAGACCAATGAGGCCGGTCAGTACGTTGTTCCCAACCTCCACATAGGTCATTACACAATCCGCGCGAGCGCCTCCGGCTTCAAGGCTGCCGAGGAAAAAGACATTAAATTGGAGGTCAACGATCGGAGGCGTGTCGATTTCCGCCTTGTTGTGGGTGCGGTGGCGGAAACGATAACCGTGGAAGCAGCCCCGAATACTGTGCAAGCGGATACGAACGAGATCAGCACCGTCATTAACGGGACACAACTCACGCAGCTGGAAACCAACGGCCGCAGTCTGTACTCACTGGTCAATCTCGTGCCCGGGGCGAGCAGCATGCAGGTAGACTTCCAAACTCCAACCCCCATGGGAGGAGACGGGAGAGTCAGCTTTAACGGCTCGCGGATCGCGCACTCTCTTTACATGATCGACGGCGGAGAGGCTGCTGACCGCGGCGGTAGCGGCGCTATCGTGATGCCGTCGATAGACTCGCTCTCCGAATTTCGCGTCCTGAGTTCAAACTATTCGGCCGAGTATGGCCTGGTTTCCGGAGCCACCATCACCACGGCGGTGAAGAGCGGCACCAACAATTTTCACTCTTCGGCGTGGTGGTTTGGGCGCAACGATGCCCTCGACGCCCGCAACTTCTTCAACCCGACCGGGAAGGCAGTCACGGAGCTGCGTTTCAACCTTTGGGGTTTCAACGTCGGTGGCCCGGTGAAATTCCACAAAGACTCTAACCCGAAGACATTCTTCTTTTTCAACATGGAATGGCGAGATGGCATCACTGGGAGCGGTATTAACCGGGCTGTGCCCTTCCAAAGCACCTATGGCGGTAATCTCGCAGATGCTGTCGCCTTCAACGCCGCCAATGGCGGTAGCTTATTCAGCACAGGTTTCACTGTGCCTAGCGCTCCCGCCGTATGTCGGGTTTCTAACGCAGTGATCGCGGCATTCGCAGCCGCCGGCCAGGCGCTCAGCGGTTGCACAGGTGGGAGTCCAGATCCAAACCTGAGGGTGCCATTTGTTTTTAATGGCCAGCAGAACGCAATTAACCCAGCGCTCATCAATGCCAACGCTGCGGCTTTGCTGAAGGCAGGAATCTTTCCAGGTGTGACCAGCGGCGACGCTTTCATTGGCGGTCCAAATGCCCCGACCAACGTGAGGGAAGAAATCGCCCGCATGGACCACACCTTTAACCCCCACTGGGCCATCTTTGGGCACTGGATTTCCGAGCAGATTTTACAGACCGATGTGCCGGCGCGCTGGGGCAGCGCGAACTTGCCTACATCCGC
>Ga0126379_10000042_pt1 | contig 59310 bp, 90 predicted proteins | sample PanSoiMetPlot_24_FD_92640 | JGI IMG/M metagenome (GOLD analysis project Ga0126379, IMG submission 92640) | Tropical forest soil microbial communities from Panama - MetaG Plot_24 | ecosystem: Environmental > Terrestrial > Soil > Tropical forest > Bulk soil | place: Panama | collected 2016-02-17
GTGCGATACCGGTGAACCGACGGCCGCGCGCGTGATGATCGTCTGCTTGCGGCCCTTGTACTCATCGTGGGCCTTCACGGTCGCCTTGACGCGGTAGGTGACACCCTCCTTGTAGTCATCGGAGGTGCCGGTCCACCAGTTCACGGCGTTGCCGGTGGGGTCTTCCCACTTGTTCAGGTAGCGATCGCCCCAGTCACCCTGGAACGCCCGGTAGCCCATGAATGTCAGCTCGAAGGTCTCGCGCTTGCCGACGGTGCCGACCCACTCGTTGGTGCGGGTGGCGGCGCGGCGCTCCTCGGCCTGACGCGCGGCGCGCTGCTCGTGCAGCCGCTTGATGTAGCCGTAGACACTGGCGACGTAGCCCTCGTTACGCGCGCGGACGTAGTCGAGCTGGAGGAGCACACCGAGGTTGTGCTGGTAATCGTTGGGCTGTTCCACCAACGCCAGGGTCGCGCGCGCTTCGGTAATGATGGATTCGGCCTCGGCCGTGTCGGCCTCAGTGATCGTCCAATCCTCGTCCCACTTGGCGCGCTGGGTCTCGCCCGCGTCCAGGCGCATCTGGTGCGACGCGCGGCCACTGGTGGACTTCCCATCGCCGTTGCGGGCCTGGGAGGCGCTGAGGTAGCCGTGCTCGCGCACGGCCGCGCAGACGTAGGCGAGGTATTCGCCCAGCTCGTGGACACGCTCGCCGGAGCCGCCGAAGCGCTCGCCGGCGGACGAGAGCGATTGCAGGTACTCAGCCATGGCCGCGAGCGCCTGGGGGTCGAGGCCGCCGAGGAAATCCTTGATGCACTGCCTGCCCACTTGGAGCGTCCGGCCGTCCTCGTGGACGAGCACGAACGTGGCGGAGCGCCGGCGGCGCTTGCCGCAGTGCTCGCACAGGGTGGGGTCGGCCGTCTGGTACTGGGCGGGCAGCTCGACGCCCGGGACGGAGCGGACGATCGTGCCGGCCTCGGTGCCCTCGAGGGTGCCACCGAGCGACCAGCCATCGTAGCGGGGCGTGGTGCCGGTGACGCGGACGCGGACGTGGAGGAAGTCACCCTTCTTCTCGAAGGGTTGGCCGTCGGCGTCGTAGGCGGTATACCAGCGGCGCTTGACGATCTCGCCCAGGCGCTCGAGGGTGACGGGCGGGCAGCCGATCTTCGCTGCCTTGCGGTTGATGGCATCGATCTCGCGCTCGAAGCGGGCGACGTTGACCTCGGGGATCTCGTACTCGCCGATCGTGATTGCGTCATCCTGGGGCGCTGCGGTTGCGGTAATAGCGGAATCGGTGCAGACTGTCATCGGTGTGCTCCTTGTCAGGGATTTGGTTCGCCGGTATCGCACAACAAGCCGTTTGACGGACAGCGGCAGTGCGATACCGACGAACCAAACGGACGCGCGTCGGCGGCAACCGGCGCGCGTCGCTCTGTCGGTCAGACCGCGATCGCGGCGCGGCCGCGCGCGGTGAGGGTGATGATGCCCCGGTCATCCCAGGCGATGGCGATCAGGCGCTCGCGCTTGCACCAGTTCTGGACGTTGCCGTTGACCTTGATCTGGGGCAGGCCGGCGTTGCGGTAGTAGCTGTTCGTGCCGGTAGCGGCGATGGCCTCGAGGTAGGCGCGCTGCTTGTCGTTGAGCTTGGGCGGAGGCGTCTGGTCGATCGCGGCATCCTTGAGCGCGGTGATGCGGCGGTAGATGACATCGCGGCGCTCGCGGTAAAACGAGCAGTCATTGCCAGCGCGCTGGTAGGCGTCGATCTTGTCCTGGGCGGCCCGGGCCTCCTCTCGGAGGATGTCGAGATCGGTGAGGGTGGCGACGGAGCTGTGGTCGAACTGCGTGGTGTTCACGGTGGTCTCCTTAGCTGTTGTCTCGGACGGTCATGAGCGCCTGAAAGCGCGCGCGCAGGATGCCGCGATCGCTCAGGCAGGCCAGTAGCTCCTCATCGGAGTAGCGGGGATTGGCGATCGCCTCCTCCAGCTCATCGAGGACGGCCGCGATCAGATCGAGCGCGGCACCGGGATTCTCGGGGAGGGTGATGGTCTCATCACCCAGGACGATCGGGGCGAACGGGTCGGTATTCATGGGGGCGCTCCTCGAGCGGTAAGCATGCTTACGAAAGCATGCTTTTTCGTGGATATCAGGCGATCGCGGCGGAGCCGGTCTCGGGCCAGCCAGCACGCCCGAGGGCGCGCTGGAGGGCAGCGAACTCGACCTGATGGTCGATGACGAGCCGGTGGGTTGCCGGCGTGTAGTGGTGGGTGCGGACACCGTGATACCACGTCTCATCGTGGTGGCCGTCGGTGGTGCCGACCCACATCGGCACGCCCGTCTGGCTATGATCCTTGGCCAGGACACGCGCGCGGGTGAGGGTGGAGCAGACGATCTCCTCCTGATGGTAGAGGGCGCGCGGGAACATGACGCGGAAATACTTGTGTCGCATGGTGGTGACTCTCCCGTTTCGCGCTTATTGGCCGTAGCCACGCGCGCATTCAGCGCCGGCACCGATTAGCCGGTAGACGGGAGGGCGGCGGGTGCCGCCCGGGGAAACTAGGCCTCGTTCACGCGGCCGCGCATGAGGGTGATGTAGTTCGTCTCGAAGCTCATGACGGTGACCTCGCGCTGCCGGAGAACGGCGGCGACGGCCTGACGCTGCCACGTCTCGCGGATCGGCTCGGTGGTCTCACCGCGAATATCCAGTTCCATGTTGATGGACTGGATGCGATTCTTGAGGCGCTCGGAGCGCTGGAGCTGGGCGATGTGCGGGTGAACGGCGTGCTTTGCCATGGTGGTGACTCCCTGATGGTGAAGGTGGCGGACCGGCCCGAGCGGCCGGCCCGATGTCATATCCCCTTAGCTGGCGCTCTCGGCGGCCGGCCGGACGCGGACGATGAGATCGTCCGAGTAGATCTTGAGCACCTCGAGCGGGGTCTCGCGATCGATCATGCGCATGGCCTGCCGATCGATGCCGGTGCGGATCGAGATCGCGGTCTCGCCCCTGGTGTTGAGATTGAAGCGGATAACGCGGGCCTTGGCCTGCGCGCGCTTGATGTCGTTGACGGTCTTCTGGACGGATGTGGTGCTCATGGTGTGGTGTGACTCCTCGTTTCGCGCTACTGCGCTCATTCAGCGCCCGGACCTGTAACCGGGACAGACGAGGGTTGGGGTCGCTGGCGCGCCGGTAATGTTGGAAAATCCCGGGGCGCGGTACGAACGGTAATACTGGATCGGGCGGGGGGAATTTTCCGGGGCGCGGGGGAGGCGGTATAGACGGAATGCGGCGGCGCGCGCGGGCGGGATCGGCGGGGCGGAGGCGATCGGCGGCTGGCCGGAGCGTGGGCGTACGTACACAGCGGGTCTGGCCTGATGCGCGCGGCCGGCCGGACACTGCCGGCAGCGGCCGCGATGCGCGTGGGGACGGATCGGCCGGCCGGCCGGACCTATTGGCCGGCCGCGATCGCGGCCGCTTTGGCCGCGTCCTTGCGTGCTTTGGTGGCCGCGCGCTTTGCAGCGGTCCGGGCCTTTGCGGCCGCGCGCGCGACCATATCGGTCGGCGGGGTCGGCGGGACAATCAGCGTGCCGGCAAGCGCGGCCGCAAGTGAGTTGAAATAGATCGCGTGTCCGCTGCCGGCGTAGGTCGCCTGCCAATCAGCGTACGCGCGCCATTGATTGGCGGCCGATCCGTCAAACAAGAGGAACGCATCGGTGATGTACTCATTCCATGTCGCCCAATCACCGCGCAGCTTTTCCGCGTCCGCTTTGGAAAGTCCCATGCCTTTGCGCAAAGCCAGGATATCGATGCAGGGACAATCGTATCCCATGCATGCGGCCGCAAAGGATGCCTTTGCAAAGGCCAGACCGGTGATATTGTCCTTGATGAACGCGGCCATATCCCAATCGGATCGGCGGAAATCGGCCGTCGTAAGCTTTGGCAAGAGCGCATCCACGTCCTGAAGGCCGTCATGCGTCATGCTGAAGAACCGCTTGTGATGGGTCTCCCCATCAACCGTCCATTCACCGAAGTGCTCCTCGTGAGGAGCTACCTTCTCATTGACGCTGTGCAGCGCAAAGCCGCACCCAAAGCGAAAGAGCGTCCGCAGTCCGGCCGTATCGTCTTCCTCAATCATCGCGATACGGACCGCAGACAGAACCTGAAGATTGTCCAACGCTTGCATGGTACACATCCTTGCCGGCAGCGGCCGGCCACATTCATACGCGCTGATTTCGCCATCCATGGCTCATCAGACCGGATCACATCCGATTATCATCGCGTCCGGTCCGCGTCCTACATCCGGCCGGCCGTATCTACCCTGCTTTGGCTATCTAGGCCATGCGTCGATACGGCCGCGTGTATTCCGCGTCCGGTGATTGCTACTCGCGCACATCAACAGTACTCCGGCTTTTCACATAGCAGCGTGTCCGCCGTACTTTCAGGTATGGGTACAGAGGTTGCCTATGCGGCCGGGATCATCCCATGAATGGGGTCCGCGCGAGGGGCGGGCGTCGCGCGCGTGGGACTGCGCGTCGCGCCCTGGCTTCAACTGTCAAGGACAGTATAGCAGGCGAAGCGCCTACCTGTCAAGCGCCTAGGGCATGCAATTTTCCGCGTCCGGACCCGGAATACGGCCGGCCGATCGGACCCTACCGCTTAGTGGCAGCAGTTACCGTGTGAGACATAATCCCCATGGAATGATAGCCGCGCGCGCAGGCCTGTGGGGGATGATAGCCGGACGTACCATCACCCGGGCGTATCTAGGCGTCTCGCCTATACCCATGGGGATCGATAGCCTCGGCCAATGGTGCAGGGCGGATGTTATCGCCACGCTACGGATCGGCGTGGGGCCGGCGGGATCGATCGGACCCGACACCGGACCCGGACCCCGGGGCACGCGCGCCGATCGGCCGGGACGATCCATACCACTATGCGAACATTCCCCATAGGCGCCTCGCCTAGGCCTGGAGGCACGGACCCCGGGAAGATCGTCCCTAGGCGTCTCGCCTATAGCTGGTAGCTGCCACCGTGCCGGAGGATCCCGCCGTGCCGATATATAGCGTTCCGCCAAAGATTTGGGCGGGGCTAGGCACCCCGGAGGCCGCCGGCGTCATCGTATCCATCCCGAGTCGGGGAGTTGAATGAGGAGCATTGCATGAACCGTAAGGACCGACCTAAGCCTTTGCCCCCACCCCGCCCGAAGAGCAAGGGGCTGATCCCACTCGGCTGGAAGATCGACCCGCCCGCGCTCGAGCCGGCCGAGGTGCCGAAGGGCCGGGTGGTGGGCCGGGGCACGGCGAACCGCACGCTCGGGATCACGGCCCGGGAGGATCGGCTGGACCGCGCTGCGGGAGGGCCGGTGGCGCAGGGAGCACCGACGGCGAAAGCGATGGCGGCGGCCCTGCGGGCGAACCGGGGGTTATACGCACCGGCGGCGCACGCGCTCGGGGTCTCGCTCAACCTCGTCACGCGCTACTGCGAGAAGTACCAGATGTGCCGGATCGCCCGAGACGAGGCGCGAGCGGCGATGAAGGATGTGACGGAGGCGAAGCTCTTCGACTCGATCGAGGCCGGCCAGCCGTGGGCGATCCAGTTCTTCGCGAAGACCCAGATGCGGGAGCGGGGCTACGGCGACGAGCGGGTGGTGGATGTGCACGTGAAGCCCGAACCGCCGGCAGCGCCGGTGGAGGAGATCGACTATGACGATTTCAACCGACGCACCGAGAACGCCCTCCGACTCGTCGCACGCATTGACCGCGCTCAGGGGGCTGAACCCGGAGCGGAAGCGGATCATCAGGAAGACGCTACTGGATAACCCGTACATCCCCCACTCCCCGACCGAGCGGCAGGCGGAGTTTTTGAGCCTGATGCTGCGCGAGGCCTTCTATGGCGGCGCAGCGGGGGGGGCAAGTCGGACGCGCTGCTGATGGCGGCGGCGCAGTTCGTGGATAAACCCGGCTACGCGGCGCTCCTCCTGCGGCGGACGTACGCGGATCTCTCCCTGCCGGGTGCCATCATGGATCGATCGCACACGTGGTGGGACACGACGGACGCCCACTGGGACCGGGTCGAGAAGGAATGGACCTTCCCCGCTGGCGGCCGCGTCTCCTTCGGCTTCTTGGCCAACGATCAGGATCTCGAGCGCTACAAGAGTGCCGAGTTTCAGTTCATCGGCATGGATGAAGCGACCCAGTTTACGGGCTACCAGTACACCTATATCGGCTCGCGGCTCCGGCGGGCGGTTGGCTCGAAGATCCCGATCCGCATGCGTGGGGCGTCCAACCCGGGCGGCATCGGCCACGAGTTCATCAAGGGGCGCTTCCTCGGCGAGCACGCCGATCCGGCCCTGCCGTTCATTCCCGCCAAGCTCACCGACAACCCGCACCTCGATCAGGTCGAGTACCAGAAGTCGCTCGAGAACCTCGACCCCGTCACCCGCGCCCAGCTCCTCAACGGCGACTGGGATGCGCGCCACGAGGGCGGCTTATTCGATCGCACCAACTTCCGCGTCATCGACCATCTGCCCGAGCAGGCCACCCGCGTGCGTTACTGGGATCTCGCCGCCACCGTCGCCAAACCCGGCCGCGATCCCGACTGGACCGTCGGCGCGCGTGTCGCCCGGACCCCGCAGGGGCGCTTCGTGATCGAGGACATCATCCGCGTCCGCGTCTCTCCCGCCGAAGTCGAAGCGCTTCAGCGCCGCACAGCCGAGCGGGACGGCACCGGGGTGAGTGTCTATGTCGAGCAGGAGCCGGGTGCCTCGGGCAAGATCGTCGCCGACCGGCTGATTCGCGAAGTGCTTGTGGGATATGCCTGCTACGCCGTCCGCGCCACCGGCTCGAAGGAGGAGCGCGCGCGGCCGTACTCGGCACAGGTCGCCGCCGGCAATGTGGACATCCTGCGCGCCGGGTGGAACCTCCCGTTCTACGACGAGCATGAGGCATTTCCCTTTGGCGCACATGACGATCAGGTCGATGCCAGTTCCGGCGCGTTCTCGCAGTTGGCCGTCCGCCGCGTCGTCATCGAGGCGTTCGCCGGCGGCACCCGCTACACCCCGTCCGTCACCCTGGCCAATATCCGATGAAAAAGGCCCGGGCCGTTGCTCATAGCGGCCGGGGCCATGGTGCCGGCTGTGCGTGCAGCCGACGCCACGATTGTACTGCATTCCGCACCACACGCCCTCCCCACCGGAGTGCGCCGGCGGGGCCGCCTGCTCCGTCAGATGCGGGTTGAATGATCGAGGGTGCGCCAGATAAAAAGACGTACATGGGGCTTTTTCCAGAAGATAACCCACGCACAACGACCCGACGCCCGGATAGCGTAACACAGGAGGCAAGCCCATGTGGGACGACTGGGACAAACCTGTCTGGCTGCTCAAGTTCACACCGGAGGAGCAGCAACTGATCGCCATGGCCCGCGAGCACCTCCTCCACCCCGTCGGTGAGAAAACCGGCCACTTCTCCCTCAAGGCGTACGGCGTCATCGGCAAGCTCGTACAGCTACTGGAGGAGCGCGATCGATGCCACGAGGACACTTCAGCACCCACCCCGTATTCACCGACCCTGCGAGCGGCGAGCGACTGAAGCACTGCCCGGGATGCGATCGCGATCGCTCCGTCGATCGGGGCGAGTACTCGATCCGGCCGGAAGGACACCCCTCGGCGCGCTGCAAGGAGTGCATGGCCGCCGAGAAACGGGCAGAACGCGCCGCGATGAGTGACGACGAGCGTCGCTTCTTCTATCGCCATCGCTGGAAATCCGAGCTGCGCCGGCGCGCGGCCATGAGCGACCGCGAGCGGCGCGCGTTCAACCTGATGCGCAGATGGCGCGCGCGCGCGCGTACCGCCCGTGCCCGCGTCGATGAGGGAGCATGAATCGATGGCACAGAACCCACCCTTCGCCGGAGCCTTCGTCATCCTCCACGATGCCGTCGGCGGCTGGCCGACCGGCTGGTGGTCCGGCCGCGTCGTGCTGCCCGACGAGTACAACGAGCCGAATGTCACCGATACGCCCTGGTGGACGCTCGATGACACCCAGCTGCAGCGGCTCGCCGATCTCGGCGCGGCGCGCGCCGCCACCCCGGAGGAGGAGGCCGCCGCCCAGGCTGCCAAGGATGCCGCCGCCCAGGCCGGCGAGGAGTGGACCGGCTACTACCTGCCCGATGTGCCCGCAGCGGCCGGGAGGTTCGTATGAGCGCGTCTGAGCAGGCCGAGGGCTGGATGGAGCAGTTCAGCGAGCGCGAGCAGCAGGAAATCCGCTTTAGTCAGCTCTACGCCCGCGACTTCGCCCACGGCACCGACGGCCATACTGCCAAGCTCCTGATCGCCAAGATGGCCGGCCTGCTCAACAACGCCACGGCCACCATGCAGACCCAGGCCTCGCTGATCGACGCGATGAAGCGCACCGGAGGAGAGCCGCCCGTTGTCAATCGATGACCGCGAGGGAGTGACGCCATGCGCTGGGATCAAGATGCCTCATCGTGCTACCTCAGTATCCTGCGCATCCTGAGCGAGGACGGTGAGCTGACGGGCGAACACCGGGAGTGGCTCACCCACCAGATCGAGGCCTACGCCCGCGAGCGGCACCACCGGCGCGTCACCTTCGCCGATCTCGATACCTGCCTGCGTACCCTGATCCGCGACGCCAAGCTGATCCTACCCCGAGGACCGATAAGGATGCCCACATGAGACAGCGCACCTTCGATGAGATCTCCGCCTGCCCGCACGATCTGCCCCTGGTCGAGGTCTGCACGCACTGGGAGTACGGCCGGCGCGGCGACTTCGCCTACAAGATCCTCGGCTGCACCCAGTGCGGCGGCTTCGCGCAGCAACTCTCGCTCCACATCAATCGTGGCGACACGCGGACACGCGAGCGTCAAGACCAGCTCAATGACGCGGACGCCTCCGCGACCGAGATCGCCGTCAAAGCGTGGCGGGACGCCCTGCCCGAGCCGGAGGTGGCCCATGCTGCGCCGTAAAGGGGTCCGGATCGTCAATGAGACCGGCATGCCGCAGGATTTCATCGTCTACGACGGCGAGACCGGCGAGCGCATCCACCGCGTGCGCGCCATCAGCCTCCATGCCGTCGCCGGCGAGCCGCCGATCGCCTCGATCGCCATCAACCTCCCCGAGGTCGATATTGCCATCGAGGCCGACATCCACGAGAGCAATGCGGAGATCGAGCGGCTGCGCACGCTCCTGACCGACGCGCGCGCGTCGCTCGCCTTCGTGCGCACGTGGAGTGAGGAGCCGGCCCTGCTCGCTCACACCGCGCCCCCGTCGCGTCTCCTTGACCACTTCTGGGCCTGGGCCGAGGGCTGGGACTGCGACTTGGAGCTGCGGATCGCGGCCGCGTTGGACCCGCCGGAAGAGTGAGACGGCGTCTCAATGTCGCATAATGTCTCTTAGGCGACATTGCAAGCCCTTTTTTGTCCACTTTTCTGTCCATTTTCAGAACACCGACCCGAAAACAGCTCCGTGAAACACTCTGAGACGGGGTCTCGCGCGCTGTTCTACTCGAACGGTTGAAAAAGGGGGGTCAAATGCGGGGAAAAAGGGAAATAATCCCCTCCAAACCCGCTTTTTGCCCGATTTGAACCGATTTGAACCGACATTTCCGTATTTTCTGGCCAGATCGCGTCTGGAGGCCTCCTCATGCCCGATACCGTGCTCAAAGAGCCGATCGAGACCGGTGGCACGCCGTCGCTGCCCGGAATGCCCGGACAGCCCGCGAAGAAGAGCACCCTGGTCGCGCCCCTGACCGTCGAGGCCGTTTCCGGCGGCCGCTGGGGTGCCTGGGCCAATGTGCCCACGACCCTGCCGTACGCCTTTGACGACCTCACGCGCGACTTTGGGGACGATATCTATCAGAAAATGCTCTTGGATCCCCAGGTCTCCGCCGCGATCGACACCCTCAAAACGGCGATCCTGGCCGACGGCGTCGAGGTCACGCCGGCGATCATCGACATTACCCAGCCGGGTTACAAGCGCGCGCAGACCGTCGCCGATTTTGTCCGCGAGAACATGGACCAGCTCCAGCCGAGCCTGGACATCGTCCTCTGGGACATGCTCGACGCCTACGCCTTCGGCTGCAAAGTCGCCGAGCAGATCTACGCCCTCTCCGACGGCAAGCTGCGGCTCACCTCACTCAAGGTCAAGCCGCGCCACGTCACCGCGTTCGTCGTCGATGCCTTCATGAATGTGCTCGGACTCTTGGCGTCGATCCCGGGCGACGCGGGTGCCACCACCGTCCCGGGCATGATCGTCCTCGACCCGAAAGAGGCTCCGAACCTCCTGCCGCGCGACAAGTTCGCCATCCTTAGCTCCTGGCCGAAGAACAGCGACCCGCGCGGCGTCTCCCTCCTCAGGCCCGCCTACCGGCCGTGGTGGGATAAGCAACAAATGATTCCGGAATACCTCAAGTATCTGACACAGTTTGCGTCGGCAAGCATTATCGCCACCGCGCCGGAGATCACGCAGCCGTACGGTACGGATACCGCGCAGCCGCCCGCGCAGCCCGACCAGATGACGACGATTGTCTCGCAGATCGCGCGCGCGCTGGAAGGCTTCCGGAATGGTTCCTACGTCGTCCTGCCCTACGGCACCGTGGCGAAGCCGGTGGAAGTGGCCGGCGAGGGCGTGCCGTTCCAGCACGCTTTTGAAAGATTCGACCGGCAGATCTCGACGGCGATCCTGCACCAGACCCTGGCGACGCAGGAGTCACAGCACGAGACGCGCGCCGCCGCCCAGGTCCATCAGGACGTGCTCGCGCTCTTGGTCCGGATCGGCAAGCGGACGGTCGCCGCGATGCTCCGGCAGGATGTCTTCTATCCGCTCGTGAAATACAACTGGGGCGAGGCCGACGCGCGCCGCTTCACGCCGACCGCGAACCTCTCCGAGGTCGAGGCCGAGGACATCAGCCCGCGCATGCAGGCCGTGGCCAACCTCGCCGATAAAGGCCTCATCTTCCCCTCGCAGTTGCCCGATTTGTTCGCCGATCTCGATCTGCCGCCCGCCAGTGCCGAGGATCTGGCCGCCTACGCGAAATCCTTTGCCGCGCCACCCCTCCCGCCCCCGGCTCCACCGGCGGGTGCGGGCACTCCTCCCCCCTCTTCCTCCCAGCCCGGGGGTTTGATCCCCCGGGCTGGGCAAGATGGTTCCCCTGGTCGCGCGGGGGAACCATCCTCCCCTTCTTCCCCTCCCAGTTCCCCAACTTCCCCGAGGCCGCCGGGGCGTCCGGTAGCGCCTCAGGCGCAGGCAAAGGAGGCGCAGCCATGATCCCGGTCCTGGCACTCACATTCAACCTGAAGGCGCTGCTGCTCCTGATCGCGGCAATCGTCTTCGGCATCCTGGCACTCGTCGGTTTTTTCGTGCCGCCCAAGGACGACTGGAAGCGCGCGGTGGCCTTCGCGGCGAGCTGCCTCGCGCTCATCGCGGGCTTCATCTGGGCGGCTGGCGGCTAGGTCTCGACATCCACGTCTCCGCATTCTTCCGTCACTCGAGCAAGGGAGACACCGATGAGCAAATGGGGGACGGCGAGCGCGAAGGAACGCCTTAGCGCGCCCGCGAGCATTTTCTGCGGACCGGATCGCACCTTCCCGGTCGGCGATCAGGAGGATCTCAACAACGCGGTCCGCAGACTCAACAGCACCAACCACGCCACCGGCCCGATCAAGAGCTGCATCATGGGCAAAGCGAAGGCCAACGGCTGGAAGATGCCGGAGGCCTGGATGAGCGCCGGCGAGGCGATCTCCGTCGTCACCCTGGCCGCGTTCGCTTCATCCGACGCGACCGTCACCCGACGGGGCAAAATCTTCGAGGCCGGCGATTACCCGGACAAATCGTTCAGCGCGGACATCGAGGATCTCTACCTCGCTGCACTCGATTTCACGGCCGTACCGAACGATCTCGAGCACACGCCCACCATCTTGGATGGCAAGCTGGGGCAGCTCACGAAGGTCGAGCTGGATCCGGACGGTTCTCTGGTGGGCGAGGTGGAGATCCCGCGCTGGCTGGACGACATCATCGGCGTCGATCCCGTCAAGACATCCCTGATGTGGGACCGTGAGACGAAGCGGATCGTCGGCAACGCCCTCGTCCTCGAGCCGCGCATCGCCGACGCCATGCTCGTCTCCGCGTTCAATGCCGTGACGCCCGGAAACCACAACCACACGCTCAATATCCCAGCGTTTTCCCCGGCCACCGAAGAGCCTCATGCCGTGTACCGCCAACACGGTCACATGCATGAGGCTCTTCGCGCGCCGGTTGAGGAGACTGCGGATCCGGTCGGCCTCCTGGCCACCATCAAGGCCTTACTCATGGGCAAGGATCCGAAACCGGCTGCGACTTTGCCGCCGGTCGTGACAGCGCCGGCGACGGCGGAGGAGGTCACCGTGGCGGACGCGGTGGAGTTCAAAGACACCCAGGAATACAAGGACATGGCGGCCCAGATCGCTCAGCTCCTCGAGCAGGACAAGGCGCGCGCGGCGCGCGAGGCGACCCGGGACGCGGAGGTGATTCGTGAGCGAGCGGCAACGTGGGCGGAGGCGGAAATCGCGGCCTTCCGGGCACTTCCTTCCGAACGGGCAGCGCTCATCGCCGCCTACGCGGATGCCGCGACCGATGACCAAGCCGCACCCCGCGTGGTTTCCTTCACCGGCAAGGACGGCGCGGAGACCACGGGGAATCGCGTCGATGCCCTCAAGGCACGGCAGGCCGCGCGCCCGCAGCACATGCTGACCCAGGAGCAGCTCCGGATGACACCCGAGCAGCTCAGGGAGGCCGGCGTCGTCTTCGCCCAGCGGCCGAGCACGGCCGATACCGGCACGATGAATACGGCCCGCCACGATGAGCTGATCACGCTCTCGGGCTTCTCCCTCCAGCACAACGATTAGTGATGAACCGTTATCACATTTCCTCCTGATCTGAGGCCATTGGCCGAAATGTGATAACGATTCATCACCCTTCCCCGATTCCTTCCCCTACTTACCAGCTACTTACCACCCGTCAGGGAGGGATAGACATGGCGAATGCACCGGTTTCGACGTGGAGCAACACGCGACTCGATCCCTACATGGACCCGGAGGACGCGCACGAGAACGCGATCCAGCTCGTCGCCAGCCAGACCTACGTCGCGGGGCAGGTGCTCGGCGAGGTGACCGCGTCACCGGGAACCTACGGCAAGTACGCCAGCGGCAACTCCGACGGCACCCAGGTGCCGAAGCTGCTGCTGCGTGAGGCGTGCGTCACCGATTCCTCGGGAAACATCACCGGCGCGGACAACCTCGGCGACACCCGCAAGGACACCCACGCCTTCTTCAGCGGCACGTTCAAATGCTCCGACCTCACCGGCCTCGACGCGGCCGGCCTCACGGCCTCCGGCTGGCGGCTGATCTCCGGCGCGACCGTCGGCGCGGCGAACGCGATCGTGCGGCTCGGCTAACCAACGCTCCCCCTGCTTCCTTCCTTCTTCCTACCCTAAGGGGGCAACAACATGGCGGACCTGATCTATCCCAAAAACTGGGAGCTAACCCAGATCGCCCAGGAGCTGATGCCGCGCCTCGAGGCCGATCGGCCCATCTTCTCCCTCTTCCCCACCGTCACGACCGACGCGGGGATCCTGATGTGGGATCAGGAGGACGATTACACCGGCCTCCAGTACGCCCGTGGCCTCAACGGCATGCCGACCCGCATCAAGAAAATCGGTGCCAAGCGCTACATGATGCAGCCCGGTTTCTATGGCGAGTTCGAGAATATCGACGAAGCCGAGATGACGATGCGGCGGGCCTGGGGATCGATCAACACCCCGGTCAACCTCACCGATCTCGTCGCCAAGGCGAACAGCCGGCTGCTCGGGCGCGAGGTCGATCGCAAGGAGGTCACGCTCTGGCTCCTGCTGACGACCGGGACATTCTCGGTCCAGGGTCCAACCGGCGCGATCGTCCACACCGACATCTTCCCCTTGCAGACGATGACCCCGACGACCGCGTGGTCCAACCGGGCGACGAGCACGCCGCTCGCCGATCTCCAGGCGCTCGCGCTCCTCGGTCGTGGCCGGTCCGTCAACTTCGCGGCCGGTGGACAAGTCTGGGTCAATCAGGTGACGGCGAACAACATCGTCGGCAACACCAATGCCAATGACCTCGGCGGCCGCCGGCTCGGCCTGGGCACGATGAACAACCTGCGGGACATCAATACCCTGCTCACGGGTGACGGCCTCGCGAACATCGTCGTCTATGACCAGGGCTACAAGGATGAGTCGGGGACATTCCAGCTCTACATTCCCAACGGCAAAGCGGTCGCCATCGGCCAGCGTCCCGCCGGCCAGCGGATCGGCGAGTACCGGATCCTGCGCAACGCCAACAACGCCGATTTCTCGGCGGGCAGCTACTCGAAGGTGATTGACAACGTCGATGACGATGTGCCGCGCGCCGTCGCGGTCCACCGGGGTCACAATGGCGGGCCGGTGATCTACTACCCGTCCGCGATCGTGACGATGAACGTTTGACGCTGGGTTGAGCGGCGGGGATCGCTTACGTTCGCACCGAGGCGTCCACACCTCGCCGCTCACCCCCAGTCCAGGGGGTTGTCATGTCTCACACCAGCAGCTCCAGCTCCAGCAAGCCGGCCGCTTCCTCGACTTCCGCGTCCAGTTCCGCAACTGCCGCGAAGAAGGGTGGCGGCGGCTACGTCGTCGCCCACGAAGCGGTTGGCACGTGGCTGAAGAACCGCGTGCTCGTCGCCGGCGAGGATTACAACGTCGAAGGCAACGAGGACGCGACCCAGAAACTCGATGAGGCCCAGATCGCTCGTCTCCAGCGTCTCGGCGGGCTGCGTGACGCCACCGGCGAGGAGCTGAAGGCGCGCGCCGAGGCGAAGGCGGCGGCCGAGGAGGCCGGCGAGGATTTCCAGGGCTACTCCGTGCCCGAGCCGCCACCGGAGGAGCCGACGATGACTGCGGGCGGCGGACAAGTGGGGTGATCCCATGACCGTCACCACCCCTCCGACCGACGATGAGCTGAAGCAGCTCATCATCACGACCGTCGGCGACGTGAACGGCATCATCGCGGCGAACATCGATCTCATCTGGTCGTTCAATGGCGTCTACGCGGCTTACCCGCCCTTGCAGTTCCTCTATTCGACCCGGATGGCGCTCGACATGCTCGCCGGTCAGGTCTGGCAGCAGGTTGACGCGGCCGTCGATGATGCCCGCGAGGCGCTCAGCGACAAATACAAGGCGCTCCGCAGTCGGATCAACGATCTCGATGACCAGATCGCCGCGACCACGCCCGCCGCGATGGCCGCCACGGGGCTGTCCGTGGCCGCCGGCCTCCTCGCCACCACCGCGCCCAGCACCCCGCCCTACTGGTCGCGCGACGCCAATGACCCGCGCTATATCGGCTGGGTTTACAGCGTGTATACCAGTTACGGGTGGGACTCATGAGCGACCCATTTATCAGCGATGCCGCGCGTGACAGCCTGCGCGCGCTCGCCGAGCGGGCGATGCTCTCGCGGTGCAACATCCACCGCTTCGTGCCCGGTCCGCCCAATCTCGACAACAGCCCGGGCGACGATGTCGATCAGGTCCAGTACGACATCCCCTGCCGCTTCACCGAGGGACTGCTCCGGGGCGTGGAAACGCTGATCGATCTCCGCCTCACCGGCGAAGCGCGCTACTCGCTGCGGCTGCCGCTCGGCACCGACGTGCTCACGAGCGACGTGATCGAGCTGAACGGCAATCGCTACGAGATCCTCGCTTCGAATAGCGGCCGGACGCAGACCACCTCGATCCTCCTGACCCTGCATCTCCTCCAGTAACGGAGCGCACCATGTCGATCTACTCGAATGAAATCGAGGTTTCCTACCATCCGCGCCACCGGCGCAGTCGCCGTGCCGAGATCGCGCACGTGCTCGACACCTTCGCGGACCTGATCTGGAGCCGCGCGCGCGAGCTGGTCCCGGTCGAGACCGGCGATCTCAAAGAGTCGATCGACGTGCAGGTAGACGACGGCACGATCGTCCTCCGCGCCGGTGAAGGCCTGGAGGATGACCGCGCACGCTTTCAGGAGTTTGGGTTCGTCCACTATCAGACCGGGCACTTCATCATCAATCCCTACGGCCGGCCTGCGGTCGAAGAATATAAGCGGCCACTGCGGGAGGCGATCAGGAATGCCCTGGTCGGACGATCGTGGTAGCGCAGCCCTACGCCCGCCGCCTCGACGTGGACCCGCAGCCGGTGACGGAGGCGATCGTCCAGGCCTTGCTCGCCGACCCGGCCGTCACGGCCGATCGCGCGACCAACGGCTACGCCGGCGTCGGCACCCGGATCTACCCGGACAGCAACACCGCGCCCGATCTCTCCGGCCAGGGGCAGGACTTCCCCTTCCTCGTCGTCGTCTGTGTGTCTTCCGTTGTGCTTGTGGACAACACACACGCACGGCTCGACGCGCTCTTCGACATCACCACCATCGATCGCGGCCACACGCCCAACAACTTCGTCGGTGGCACCCAGAACGTCGTCGGTGTCGCCCAGGCCGCCTGGGCGCGGCTCACCCAGCACGCGCTCACCGTCACCGGCTACACCGAGGTCGAGGTTGTCCCCGTCGCCGCCCCGCGCGGCACCTCGCCGATCCAGGCCGGCGTCGTCTACCGGCAGCGGCGCTGTTCCGTGCGCGTGCGCGGCAACTGGGATCCCTAGCGGGAGGAGGACTCGGGAGACCACAACTAAATAAGCCACTGTGATTAGACTCAGTCTAAAGTGGCGCCTTCACTTCCTTCCCACCCACTCATGCATCTAGCACGGAGGGAAACAATGGCATCCACACCTTCCAATGGGGGCACCACGCCCGCCAGCGGTGGCGCGGTCGCGACACCCCAGGTGCTCGGCTCCATCGCGCCGCCCGTCGGTGCGATCACCGGCCTGAATGGCTACATCGCGATGCTCAACGGGGCGTCGTCCAAGGTCACAGCCGATGCGTTCGAGGAGATCCTCAACCCACCGGGCGGCGCGCTCGCGCTCCCGGCCCACTCGCTCTACCGGGTGACGGATCGGACGCACAAAGTCGGCGACTCGAAAGCGCCGATCGTCGTCTACGGCGGCGCAACCGGCGTCACCGTCGTCTCGCCAACCGAGTACCAATGGCTACCGGGGGGCAATTATATTTTGTTCCGGACGCCACGCACCGCGACGGACGTGATCAAGGCCGATGTGAGCTACATCGACACGTCTGGCGCGGTCGCGACCAACATTTACGGATTGGTCCACGTCCTGAACTGGCAGCTCAACATGACTGCCAACCCGATCCCGGGCGATGAATACGGGACGCAGATGATCCCCCAGTATCGCGGGAAAATGTCCGGTACGTGGCAGTTCGAGCGTTACAGCTCGTCCACTGCGTACGACCTCTATTTCCAGATGATGCTGAAGAATCACTTTGTCTTCGCGCTCTACGAGAGCTTGCTCGAGAACCGGATCTGGCTCGTCTACGGCGACATCGGGGCCAACCCGATCAACACGCCGACGAACGGCATGGTCTCCGGCGTCATCACCGGCACCATGGACGCGATGCCGTCCATGATCGTCGAACCCATCTAAGGAGGGGTTGGCCGGTGGCGCGTCGAGTCCGAACCTGCTTACTCCCTTCCCAAGCTCGGCAACCCACCGGCCTATCCCTTTGCATGATGGAGGCCTCACCATGCCCGCACGCACCGTCTCACCGAACGGCACGATCATCTCTGCCGAACAACTGATGACCCGCATCCAGGCGCGCTACGCCGGCGTCGCCTACGACGTGCCCGACTACGACACCCCGATCCGGGTGCAGGCGATCACGATGGGCGACGAGGAGCACTGCGCCGACTACGCCCGCCAGGATGACGGCGAGCGTGACTGGGAGGCCTACGCCCGCATCTGGGTGGCCTACGGTCTCGCGGAGCCGAAGCTCTCCGAGGAACCGAACCGGATCGTCGCCGCCGAGATCGTCGCCGACATCCTCCTCGGCTTCCCGAAGGACTGGGTGGAACTGGTCTTCTACAAATCGCTCGAGATGACGAACGAATATCGGCGGCGGCGCGCGGATCGCGAGCGTGAGCTGGCGCGCGGCGAGGCGACGGTTTTTCCGAGTCCCGATTCCGCGCCCTCGTCATCGGAGACCGGCTCGGAATCGTCTACACCAGCATCCTAGCGTTGCCGCAGTACCAGCAAGACGAGCTGTACGACTTCTATTGCCAGTTCGGGAACCACGACGAAAAGGGCCGCGTGATCGGCCTCTTCCGCGCGCGCGCCTCCGTCACCGGACTGGAGCGGGACATCTCCTGGGCCGACTTCAAGGCCGGCAGGCTGCCGGCGGAGATGCGCGCCCAGGAGGCGAAAGAGGACGCGGCCGCGCGCTCCCACCGGACGCGACAGGCCGACGCGGTCTTCGGCATGCTCCTTGGTAGGTGAAAGTGGACGAGGATAATCTCCACATAGGCATAACTACCGACGCTGAGAAGGCGATCCAAGATCTGGATCGGCTCGATCAGAAACTGGAGGGTCTTGGCCAAAAACGGGTCAAGACACAGGTTGAGATCGACCACGAACAGGCGAAGCGCGATCTCGCGGAACTGGAGAACCTGACGGCCCGGATGCGGGCGCAAGCGGTCGGCATCGAAGTGGATGTCGTGGGCGACGCGGATCGCGACCTCCAGGCGCTGATCGATGATACGAAGTTCCTCAACGCTTCGGTTGTCAATGTCAAGGTAGGGCTTGACACCTCGGAGGCCCGCCGCCAGCTTGCACTGTACGAGCAGGAGACGGCACGCCTCGCGCTGGAGAAGCTCGGTGTCACGGTCACCCTGGAAGATCAGGCGTCGAAACCGCTCCACGAGATCGAGCTGAAGATCCGCGAGTTGAACGCGATGCGGGCGCGCGTCAACCTCACCGCGACGGCGGATTCCGCCCCCGACCCGTTCGAGGGTCTGAGGCGGGAAGTGGCGGAGATCGACAACCAGACCGCGCGCATGCGGGCGCAAAAGGTCGGCCTCCAAATCGACAACGCCCAGGCAGAGCGCTCGCTTCAGGAGGTGCAGCTCGACACCCAGAAGGTCAACGCGCTCGTGGCCCAGAAGCGCGCGCTCGAGATCGACACCACCCAGGCCAGCGAAGGCCTCGGCCAGACGTTGCAGCGCCTCCAGGCGATCGTCGCCTATTCCGCCGGCTATCAGGCGTTCCACGCGATCGAGCAGGGCGCACAGGCCGCGATGGGCGCGATCATCGGCTTCAACGACACCCTCGAGCGCACCCAGATCGCCTTCACCCAGATGCTCGGCTCATCGTCGGCCGCGACGGATATGCTCGCCCAGCTCAAGCAGTTCGCCATCTCGACCCCGTTCCAGTTCGATGGGCTGACCCAGAGCGCCCAGCAACTGATGGCGATGGGCGTGGCCGCGCGCGACGTGATCCCCGACCTGACCGCGATCGGCGACGCGGTGGCCGGCGTCGCGGGCGATCAGGAGGTGCTGAACCGGGTTGTCCTGGCCTTCGGGCAGATCTCCGCCGCCGGCAAAGCCACGGCCCAGGATCTGCGCCAGCTCACCCAGGCCGGCATCCCCGCCTACGAGATGCTGGCCAAAGCCCTCGGCACCGATGTGGCCGGCGCGATGAAGCAAGTGACGGCCGGCGCGGTCGATAGTCAGACGGCGATCGACGCACTGATCTCGGGCATCGAGGAGCGCTCCGGTGGCCTGATGAAGGCCCAAATGGGCACCCTGCAAGGCCAGCTCTCGAACCTCAAAGACACGATGCAGCAGGAGCTTGCCGACCTGGGCAAGCCGATCTTCGAGAGCGTCAAGCAGCTCGTCGCCGGCCTCGGCGAAGGCCTCTCCTCCGAGAAGTTTAAAGCAGTCGCCACTGACATTATTCAGGTGGTGGAGGAGCTGCTCGGTGCCTTCACGAAGCTGGCCGAGTTCCTGGCCAATGTGCCGACGGGCCTGATCGAGTGGGGCATCCGGGCGGCCGAGGTCGCCGTCGGCCTGCGCGCGATCAACACCGTCGTCGGCGGGGTCCAGACCGCGCTGCGCGCCACGGCCACCTTCTTCGCGCTGGAGACGGCCGCGACGAAGGCCGACACCGTCGCCACCGAAGAGAACACGATCGCCCACGTCGCCAACGCGGCCTCGCGCCAGAGCATCACCATGGGCGGCGCGATCGGCGCGCCGATCCAGTCCGCCGTCACCGCGACCCGGGGCGGGCTGGCTGCGGGCACGGCCACGGCCGCAGAGGCGGCGGGTGCCCTGGCGATGCCCGTCACCGTGGCGGCCACGGTCCTCTTCGTCTCCGCCGCGATCGGCGACCAGATCCAGCAGCACCTGAATAAGGAAGCGGCCAAAGCGCACGAGCAGCTCCGCGACCAGCAACTGAACTTCGAGGTGAGTGCCGCGCTCAATGTCGCGGGCGTCGATAGCGTGACGGCCGAATACGAGAAGCTCGGCCGGCAGATCCAGCAGACGACGGATATGCAGAAGGCCTTCGCGCAATCCTCGAGCGGGCTGGCGAACGCGGTCGCCCCGGGGCTGACCGGTGACATCAACGCGCTGAAGGCGGCCCAGGCACAGGTCGATCCGAACTATCTCCAGCGGCAGGCCGATGAAGGCTTGCAGAAGATGATGGATCAGGCCAAGCGCTCCGTGGAGGACATTCACGGCAAGGGGTCCACCGAGGAGATCGCGAAGAACGCGCAAGCGGCGAAAGACGCCATCCTCGGCATGGGCACGGCCTATGTGATGGCGCACGGTGATATTGAGGAGTTCACGAAAGCGGTCATCGCCTTCAATCAGGCGATTGACGATCAGACCATTGCCAGCCAGAAGCGTCTCGTCCAGCAACAGCAACAGCATGACCAGATGGTCAAGGACGCGGCGGAGATCGCCAAGGAAGCGAGCGCCACCGGTCTGGCGCAGCCGGTCGATGTCATGGCAGGCCTCGAGGGCACCGATAAGGCGAGTGCCGACCAGATCAAGCTGATCAAGGATCACTATTCCCAGCTCGAACAGGAACAAAAGGATGCGCAGCAGCGCATCTTGGAGAGCGCGCGCAAGTTCGATCAGGATCTTTCCCAGGCCGTCCAGCAGGCGCAGCAAGCGGTCGGGCGTGTCGATCTCTCAAAGGGTCTGACCGGCCTCGCCAATGTCGCGCCCGATCTCCAGAAGGCCCAGGAGGCGCTCTCCGAGCTGGGTCGTAGCTCGGGCGCGCTCGACAACCTGACGGCGATCGCCAGCTCATTCCAGGCGATCACGGACGCGGAGCACGATGCCAGCGAGGCCTTCGATGGCTACCTGACCCTCTTCGATGAGACCGATCGCCGCATCAAGGTGCTGGACGATCTGAAGAAGAAACTGGACGATCAGGTCAAGGCCGCGCAGGATGCGCAGAAGATCGGCACGGCCACCCCCGAACAAACCGAGCTACTCGGCAAGGCCGCGACGGCCTACGCGAATATCGACGCGATCCGGGGCCGCTTGCAGAACAATCAGATCCAAGACCTTTTCGGCATGGGCCAGAACGTCGAGGATCTCCTCACGGCCGACAACACGATGCGCTCGATCGCGAGCCAGTACGGCTCGATGAAAGACATGCGCATCACGGTCGAGACGAACGTCAAGCAAGTCGAATCCGATCTCGACGCGCTGACGAACAAGCCCCGCACCGTCTATCTCGATGTCAAGACGCGCGGCGGCACCGGTGGCCCGGGCATCGACTACGCCGGTGGCGGCGATTACGGCGGCACCGGCTCGGGTTTCGATCCCTACGGCTATGCGCGCCAGATGCTCGGTGCCGGGGTCGGCGGCAACACGGCGACTCCGCGCGGCGACGCCACCGCGCTCAAGCAGTACTACGACATCATCCAGCAGGCCGCGAGCACCTACCACGTCGATCCGACCCTGATCGGCGCGATCATCATGCACGAATCGGGCGGCACGGCCGGCGCGGTGCAGCAGGGCGGCCTCGGCCGTGGCCTGATGCAGGTTGATCTCGGCCAGCACCCGGGAGAGAACGAGACCCTCCTCACCGGCACCACCCGCGAGGCCGTCACCTATCAGATCATGGAGGGCGCGAAAATCCTCGCGCAGAGCCTCGCTGCGGCCGGAGGCGACATCGCCAAGGGCATCCAGGGATACGCTGGCAGCGCCTACGTCTCCCAGGCGAATCAGGAGTTCGGCGTCCCCGCCGGCCTCTCCTTCTCCCAGGAGCTGAGCGGCTACTACACCGGCCCGGTCGGCAATGTCTTCGCCGGTGGTGGTGGCGGCGGCGGCGCAACGACGAACGTGTCGCCGCAGCTCCCCCAGGTCAACCGGGTCTCGCTCACCCAGCCAACATCCAACCCGCTTGCGGGCAGCAACATCAACGTCGCCGCGATGCGCAAGCGCGCGCAGGAGCTGGCCGGCCAAGCGTATGTCTACGGCGGCGGCCACAGCGCCGGCGACACCGGCGGCTTCGACTGCTCCGGCTACGTCGCCGAAGTGATGCGCGCCGGTGGCATCAACGTCCCCTGGACCGACGCGGGCGGACTCTACAAGTGGGCGCAGACGAGCGAGGGGCAGGCGGCGCTCGCGGCCGCCGGGATCCAGCTCGGCTTCTATAACCCGGGCGCGGGCGGCATGAACGAGCACGTCGCCATCAATGTCGGCGGCGACTGGTTCGAGTCCGGCGGCATGCGCGGCGACACCAGCGGTCCCAGCCCGAACGCGGCGCAGGGACTCAACACCTTCGTCGGCACGCCGCGCGCGCTCGGCGGCGGGGGCGGCGGGGTCGCCGGCCTCCAGACCACCGGTGGCGGCGGCGCGGCCGGTCCGTTCGGTACGACCAACATCTTTGCCGAGAGCGCCGACTCGATCGCGGCCGCGACGCGCGCCGCCGAGGCGCAGGGCAAGCTCCAGTCCGCGATCGACGGTGCGAAAAATGCCCAGCAGGCGTTCAACGATTCGCTCAAGAACGTCGATCCCCGGAATGTTGCGAACATCACCGAACAGTTCTCGAAGCTCCTGCCGGTCATGCAAAAGGCCGAGCAGACGAAGCTGCCCGATAACGCCACTGCCCTGGAAAAGCAGACGGCGATTATGACGGCCTACCAGAAGACCTACGAGGGCGCGCGCCTCTGGGGTGAAGCGATCACCGAGATCGATACCGGCACCGGTGACCTCGCCGCCACCGAGCAGAAAATTGCCGAGACGATCGGCGGCCCCGTCAGCGACGCGATGAAGGCCCAGCTCGACATCATGAAGGAGCAAAAGGCGACCGCTGACCAGATCGCCATGCTCACCCAGCGCAAATCGGATCTGGAGACCCAGTACAAACAGATACAGCAGGGCGAACAGGACGCGGACCGGCAACGACAGCGCGACCAGCAGCTCCAGCAGCGCCAGCAGCAGGATGCCGACACCCAGCGGCAGCGATCCCGCACGCTCGAGCAGCGGCAGATCGAGGATTCCCGCACGGCCGCCAACCGGCAGTATCAGGCGGAGACGGACGCGATCCAGAATGCCGATCGGCTCCGACAGGTCGCGCACCAGAACGCGATGCGCGGCATCGAGGATCGTACCAACGCCGAAAATGATGGCTGGACGCAACGGTCCCGCCAGCTCCAGCAGCAGCAGGAGCAGCTCCAGCACTACGGCACGCTCCAGAAGCAGCAGCTCCAAGACGCCCAGAAGGCACGGGACGAGGCGCATACGGCCGATGAGCGCCAGCGATCGGCGCAGGGTCAGCTCTATTCCGTCTCGGCCCGGGTCTCGACCACCGAGACCTCCGCCCTCTACTGGGGCGCGGCGGCCTCGGCGCTCAAGGATCTCCAGACCACCGCTGACGAGCTTTACCAGAATCAAACGGACGACAATAAAAAGTTACAGGATGAACAGGATCGCGCGGCCGCCGAGCAGCTCTACCAGCTCCAGCAACAGGTGGAGGCGGAGCAGAATGCCCATGAGGATCGGCTGAAGGCGATCGAAAAAGAGAGTACAACGCTCCAGCGAAACTATGAGGACGAGACGAATCGTCTCACTGAGGAAGCAGACATCCGGCAGAAGACCCATCAGATGCAGATGGATCTCTGGCAGGATGAGGACACGGCGCGGCAACGTGCCTACGAGGACGAGCAGTTCAATATCGAGCAGACCCGCCAGCAGCAGCAGCGGGCGAACGAAGACCAGCAATACGCGCTGGAGCAATCCCGCATCGCGGAGCAGCGGCAATATGAGCAGGCGCTGCAATCGATTGACGATGAAATCACGGCCCAGAAAGCACTCGCCCAGGAAGAGCAAAACCGGCTCGACGGGGCGCAGCGCGCGCTCTCGCTCTGGCAGCAGGCGGACAATGCCGTCGGCGATGCCGCGCAGACCCTGCTCGACGCCCTCGGCTCGATCGGCGGCCTGGGCACCCCGACGCACAAGGCCACGGGCGGCACGGTGGGCGGCACGGCGATCGTCGGCGACTCACCGGGCGGCGACCTTTCGACGGCCGAGGTCGTGACGGGGAACTTCAACGTCATCCCGCACGATCAGGCGGCGGCCTTGGGCTACATCCCGGGCGGCGGCATGGGCCGCTACCTCACCGGCGGCCAGGGCAACGGCGGCGACTCGTACACGCTGAACTTCAATGCCTCGGGCAACCGGGACAGCGATCAGGAGATGTTCGCCAAGCTCACCGAGTGGGTGGAGCAGCGCCAGCGTGCCAGTGACATCACCATCCGGCGCAACAGCCTGAGCGCGCGCTCCGCCGCGCAGGGCGGGCCGCGCTACTAAGGAGGTGGTCGTGTACCTCGACTATGCCGTTCACCCGACCACCCGGGCGATCTACACCTTCCCGAAGCGGCAGGCGGACCTGACGGTGGCGAACAACCGCCGCAACAGCACGTTCATCGTGCCGGGTGGCGGCGGACCGATCAACCCGAAAGGCCTCAACCCCTTCGATCGCGAGCCGAACATCATCACCTACCAGTTCCAGCTCAACCCGCTCGGCGATCGCGCCCACGGCACGGTGGACGATCAGCGCGAGTCCTTCCTGCGCGCCGTCGATCACGGCGTGCCGCAGACGCTCGCATTCCGGGCCGATGACGGCACCGCGTGGTTCGCCACCTGTGCCCTCGTCGGCGACCCGCACCACCAGACGGCATTCAGTAACGCCAACCACGTGATCGAGGCGAGCTGGGTGATGCTGGCGGACTTCCTGCGCTCGCCGGCGACCCCGGGCACCTCCGTCTATGGCCAGCACATCAAGTACGGCAAGCCGGCCAACGCTATCTACGACTCCGGCCGGCAGCAATGGTACGGCGGCACGCCGGACGGCATCCACGGCAAATACGGGGCGAACGCGATCAAGCTGGCGCTGAGCGGGCAATGGAACACGCTGCTCTTGGACAACACGACGCTGGGCGCGACGGCACCGACGACCGACCCGATCATCACGATCAAGGGGAACTTCGGCTCGACGGGCGCGGCGACGGGCGACCCGACCTGTGTCACGTGCCAGGAGAGCAACACCGGCTTCACGATCCCGTTTGTGATCGGCCCGAACGACACCCTCGAGGTCAATCTGGCCGCGCGCCGCGTGCTGCTGAACAACCAGCCGGTGTTCGGCAAGATCGCGAAGACGAACCCGGCCGCCAACGCCTACCTCGCGATCCTGCCCGACATCATCAACACCGTGCAGGTTTTCTGGCGCACCGGTCCGGCCTCCGGCACCCAGAACGGGCAGGCCTCATTCAACTGGCAACCGAAGCGGACGTTGTAGAAGGAGATCCACATGCCGGTCCCCATTCTGCCCGTGCCCGTCGATGATCAGGACTGGGTCACCGAGGCGAGCATTTTCAACCCGATGGACGGCATCCGGCTGGCGATCAACTCCCACATGGGTGGCGCGGTCACCGGCACGAACTACTCCGACCGGCACAACCACAGCCATATCGATGTCGGCTCATTGCCGGAGACGGCCGGGGCGGGCACGCAAGCGCCGGCGAACCAGGGGGTCTACAACGACCAGACCTACATGCTGCTCTCGAAGTGGCTCGGCTACGCCCCGAGCGGCTTCGTCGCCAAGATCGCCCAGGTGGGCACGAACACCTATAGCTGGCTGGTGGCCTTTGCGAAGAACCACACCCATCAGGATGCGAACAACGGCGGCCAGCTCAACTGGGCCTACACGCACCTCAATGGCAGCGGCAACATGTCGCCGCCGGCGGACGCGGACACCTCGGCCGCAGCGGTCCACCACACGCTCGGGACGGGCGCGAATCAGGCGGCCGCCGGGAACCATCTCCACACCGGCGTCTACGCACCGGTGGGCGGCGCGGGCACGTCCGGCACGTGGCCGATCAGCGTCTCGGGCAACGCGGCCACCGCGAGCACGGCCGCCGCCATCAGTGCGAACGGCGTCAGCACCGCGTCACTTCAGGATGGCGCGGTGACCTCGGCGAAGATCCAAGACGGCACCATCGTTGGCACCGACATCGCGCCGAACACGATCACCTCCGGCAACATCCTCGACGGCACGATCACCGGCACGGACATCGCGCCGAGCACGATCACCTCGGCCAATATTCTCGATGGGACGATCGTCGCGGCGGACCTCGCCGACGGATCGATTCTCTCGACCAAGCAGGCGGCCGGCCGCGTGATCGCCAAGGGCAGCCTGCTCGTGGACATCAACGGCTTCATGGACTACCCGCTCGATTTCAGCCGCTTCATCAGCTACGCGGGTCAGCTCAACTATGACCTCTCCAGCTACGTCCCGGGGGTGACCAATAACCGTCACTACATCCTGATCGCGCTGGACGTGAATGGCCTGATCGCGGTCAAGAGCGGCAACCTGACGACCGGGACGGCCGTGGAGCCGGCACCGGACGCGGACACCACACCGCTGGCGGCGATCCTCCTCCAGTTCGGGCAGACCTCCATCGACCAGACACAGGTGCTGGATCGGCGCGCCAGCCTCCGGCGCGTCGGGGCGACGGCCGGTGGTGGTGGCGGCTCGGGCGGCGCGCCGGCGGACGGCCAGTACTTCACCTATGCGACCAACTCGAGCATGACGAAGGAAATGGTGCTCTCGACGTGGCTCGATGGCACGACGAACACCGCGCCGGACGGCACGGACCTGTCGAGCTGGCGCATCTCTCCGGCGCGCGTCGTGCGCGGCGTGACCAACTCCGCAACCCTGGCCGATTACGTCAATAACTCGATCGCCGGTCCGTATCTCGGATCGCTCAAGCCGAACGGCACCTATTGCATGGTGGACATCAGCCAGGGGCCGCTCTTCATTGACGGCGGTTCCTTAGGTGCCCGGATGCTCGGCAGCGCGCAGACCGGGGGCATTTCGCAGATTTCCACGGCCACGGGCGGCGCGGGCACGAACGGGCAGGCGTCCGCGAGCGGCAGCGGCACGAGCGTCTGGGCCGTCTGTGCCGACTTCACGGTGCCCCTGGCGACATGGAACGCGGGCGGCGCGGTGATCACCCTCGTCAACCCGGTCTACTCGCCGGGGCCGGGGCTGGTCGTCCTCGGTCGCGCGATCTTCTCCGGGCCGAACAATGCCTTTGTCTATGTCTCGCACTCCGCGCACGGCGTCCTTCCCGGTGACCGACTCAGTCAGATGACCTTCTGCACGCCGTACGCCTTCGGCAACTTCCTGACGACCACAGCCTCGATCATCAACTCCTCGATGGGCGACTACTACTTCTACAACGCCGTGCCCGTGAAGGGTGAGATCGTCCTCCAGGCCAACTTTGTCACCGGGGCGGCGGGCGCGACGAGCTTCGGGATGGGCCTCGGCGTGGACGGCACGCTCGTCAACCCGCAGCTCTCCTGGGCGGCGCAGCAGGCCGCGCAGACGATCCAGACCTACACCCTCCATGTCCCGTTTGAGGCGGCGACCAATAACGTCCTCCAGCCGGGGCTGCATCGGTTCACCTTTTTCCAGCTCATCTCACAGTACAGCGTGATGCCGAGCTATCAGTATTGCTTCCTGCGCGGCTCATTCTCCGCAGCGGGCGTGCTGCCGTAACGGGAGGAACGCCATGGCGATCATCCGCAAGGAGGGTCACGTCACGTCCGCTCCGGTCACCGTCACCTTCGCGGGTGCGGGCTGGACCGGCGCGAACGCCGCGAACCAGACCTACTCCGATCCGGCGTGCTCGGGCAGCAACATGTCATTCACGTACGGCGCAAACGATACCGCCACCTATGCGGTCGCGGCGGGATCCGGCTTCACGGGGTGCCTGCTCGTCGGTCGCTGCACCTACGCGGGTGATCCGAACATCACCGTGATCGTGGACGGCGTCACCCACGGCACGTGGAGCCAGCAGATCGTCACCCAGACAGCCGGGGTGCCGCAGTATTTCCTCTATTGGTACTTGTACAAACCGATCGACTGGATCACGACCGACCCGACCGGAGCGAACGCCCACACGATCGTCGTGCGTTGTAGCGGCGGCGGGCAGCTCTGCATCGACTGCCTCGACTTCTATGACGCGGCGCGCAACGCCACCCTCGAATCCGTCTATGTCTTCGGGAACTCCCTCGCCTACGGCAGCGATCCGACCAACCCGCCCACGGGCCAGTACGCAAGCCCCGCCGGGATGGAGCTGGCCCGCCTCCTCGGCCTGGGCAGCGCGCTGAACGCGGGTGTCAATGCCGCCGATCTGACGAACGGGCAGAACGGCGCGTACGGCCCCGGTGGCGTGTCGAACATGCAGTTCTTCTCCAACGGCGCGGTCGCGCTCCCCGATTACTCGCGCGCCTACGGCAACTGGAACAATGACCAGCGGCGCTACGGCGTCCTCTTCCACCAGCACAATGATGTCGGCTACAGCCAGCTCTACAACGATCCGGTCGGCTGGGGCTACACGGACAACCACTCGAATGGCGCGGCACCGTGGAAGTCGGGTTCCGTGATCTACTGGAACCCGCCGATCACCTCATCCGGTGGCAACGCCGTCTGGACGCTCAACTACAACAGCCTGACGACCGTCATCTCCTACACGGACGCTGTCTCCGTCATCAATAACAAGATGCAATCCGCGAACATCCCGTACACCTGTTTCCGGCTCGGACAGGATCAGTCAGTCGGGCCGGGGTGCTTCTACTTCATCGCCAACAACGCGCGTGCCGAGCCCGCCGGGGCAACGAACGGCCTGATTACCCAGACCAATGTGCTGAACGTCACCACCGGAGCGTACGGGCAGATTCAGCCGAACAACAATGAAACCGTCCTGCTCCATTCCGGTTCCGTCCCACCGACGAGCGGCACCTTCACGACCACCTGGGGGAGCAAGACCGCCACCCACAACGTCGGTGACACCGCCGCGCAGATGAACACCACCTTCGGCGCGGCGGGGTTGCCGTACAGCGCCGCCTCGATCACGGGCACCGCGCTGATCACCGCGAACAGCCTGCGCCAGTTCACCAGCAGTGCCTTCGCCTACGGCTCACACGGCTACCCGCTGACCTTCAACTTCGCCAACGTCCTGCCCGTGAACCACACGCTGACGGTTTCCAGCGATCTGGTCGTCGGTCGCAACGCGGCACCCGCCGGGACGGGCTGGGCGGAGAACCGTTTCTTTCTCCGCTTGCGCGAGATGCTCTGGCGGCGGCAGATGAGCGTGCGGGACGGCTTCGTCCTCTGCGTGCCGTCCCCGCCCAGCAACGACCTGAACGTCGGCGCGAACCAGTACTACAACCTGCTGATCCAGCGGGCCTGCGCCGACCCGTCCGTCAAGAACGCGGTCTGTGTGGACATCTGGAATGCCCTCTCCAGCGGCAGCGGGCCGGGGAACAACCAGGGCACGATGAACGCGGACGGCGTCCACTACACCCAGGCGGGACACAGTGTCGTCGGTTCCTTACTCTACGACGCGGTGCGGATGACGCGGCTCGAGCAGCAGAAAGTGCGCGCCGCGCGCTAGGAGGATGATGGATGGCCCAGCTCAGCCTCGTCCTCTGTGACCTGATGCTCAACCCGATCGCGCAGGAATGGGCGATCGAGGAGATCCTCTCGGCGACGATCCAGATGGAGGAGCTGGATCAGTTCTCGCCGCACTCGGTGACCGTCTCCGGCTCGTTCCGGCGCAACCTCAATCTCCTCAACGGCATGACGGCCGTGCAGATCATCGACGCGGATGTCGGCACGATCGCCTACGGGCTGATCGTGGACCCGGAGAATCAGATCACGGCCGAAGACCAGCACACGATCACCCTCAATCTGCCGAACATCACCGAGCTGCTCCGCTACTCCACCACCGGCCAGGGCTGGGTCGCGGGCTACGTCTCCAGCACGCCGCTCGCCGGCGCGGGAGGCCCGACCGACGGGCTGACGCTGGCCCAGATCGTGGAGCGGCTCGGCGCGATGCGTGCCGGCTGGTTCGCCCGCTGTGTCGATTACGGCCACGACGCGCAGTACGTCCTGCGCTTCGAGGATGCCACGCTGCTCGGTGCCCTGCTCGACGCGGCGGAGAAGACCGGCGGCCACGCCCGTCAGGTCCACCTCGAGGATCAGCGGCCGACGATGGGGATCGAGCTGGGCGTCTTCGGCGCGGCACCGGCGATGGAGATCATCACCCCGGAGGGCGGCGACGCGCAGCAGATCCTCACCGACAATCCGAACGCGCGCCTCGCGGAGACGATCACGATTCATCCGGCGGACTACTCGAAACTCGTCAACGTGATGACGCCCCTCGGGGCGGGCAGTGGCATCAATCAGGTCCGCTTCCGCCGGCTCTTCAAAATCCTCTACGACATCACCTATGACCACTGCCGCTACAAGAACGGCATGGACCCGACCAATGTGGCCGCGCTGATGGCGCAGTATTTCCCCGAGTATGACCCGGCCTACGAGATCCCGGGCGCACCGGGCGGCGATCAGCGCTGGCACCCGACGCGGCCATTCAAAGGCAACTCCTGGGCGGACGAGTTCGCGATCCGCCTCGACACCGGCGCGGATGGCTATGAGTACTGCATCCGCGACGTGCAGTCGCTGCACGACTGGAACCAGCGGCTCAGTCCGCCGCCGAACCCCGGCCAGGGCGAGTTCCGCGCTCCCTTCACCGACGCCTCGATCAGCTACGTCGATAGCAACATCAACAATCAGGAGCTATCGGAGCGCGCGCTCTATGTCGCGGCAAAGGCCCAGCTCCAATGGTACTCGCAGCCGCAGCGATCGGTGAGCGTGACGACCGTCGGCACCCGCCGGCCGCCGCGTGCCGGTGACAAGGTGCTCGTCAACTACGGCCGCACCGGCCTGGATGCACTCGGCAGCTTCCCCGAGATCGATGAGCGCAACGAGTACTACGTCGTCGGCGTCGTGCGCGAATACGGCGATGTCGTCCGCGACACGTGGACGCTGACGAGTAACGGCCGCCACCCGCCGGACGCGACCTCGAGCGCGCGCGACACGACACGCGGCATGATCGAGGCGATCCGGATCGTGCCGACGACGAGCGTGGCGATCTACCCGTTTGAATCCGGCCGCGTCAAGATCGACGCCACCCACCCGCACACGATCTACTGGGAGATCCCGGCCTCGGCCTTCCGGATCCAGCAGGCCAAGTTCCACCTGACGACCTACCCGGTCCGGCATGACATACAGGAATCGACGACGGACGACGGCGCGCACCGGCACGACGTGACGATCCCCGCGCTCAAGGTCAACGTCTTCCCGATGATCAACCACGTCCACGAGGCACCGATCCCGAACCACACCCACGGTGGGGTCCATCAGGCCTACAGCACGACGGGGGAGACGAACATCGGCCACGGCCAGGGCAGAAGCGTCGATGCCTACGGCGGCGGCGACGTGGCGAACAGCGGCCGCGCGAATCAGGCCCAGCTCGACAACCAGCTCCTCAACCACCAGCATACGATCGGCTTTATCTCCGGCGGCGATCCGGACTCGCTCAACCCGAAAGGCATCTTCTTCTATTCCGGCTCGGCGAATCCCTCATCCGGCGGCGCGCAGATCCAGTCGCAGGGGCGGGGCGGCACGATCAACACCAACTACTGGAACGCCTCGATCAACAGTGACCACGGCCACGGCTCCTCGGTGAAAGCGGGCGGCGGCGGTATCGTCAACGATCTGCCCTACACGACCCGCAACCTGGGCAGCGGCGCGACACCGGTGGCCTGGGACACGATCCCCTACTGGTCCCCCTATAACGCGACGGACTACACGGACACGAACTTCTATTTCCAGGGCGTGACGACACCGGAGACGGTCAGCACGATCATGGGCGGCCAGGGGACCGGCGAGGAGAGCGACCATCACCACGCCTTCGTTACCGGCATCTTCGAGGAGCCGTTCACCCCGAACGTCAACATCACCCTGAATAACGGCAAGGGGCTGACGCACCTCTGGTCCTTCCCGGGCTGGGTGCTCGGCTCGACCGAGTTCACGCAGTACGTCGAGGACTCCTGTGGCGTGACGATCACCTTCGAGCTGCGCGGCGTCGGCGATGACAGCAACAACAAGGACGGGCTGTGCGAGGTCTCGCTCAGTGGCTTCGCGGTCGTGGAGCTGCTCGGCGTCGGCTCGCAAGTGCTGCAAGGATAACGGCATGAAACTGAAAGACCTCCGGGCGCTCGTGCCGCTGACGCGGCTGCGGCCGCCGCATACCAATGGGCACCATCCGGACGAGCCGGAGTCGCTGATCGTCTCCTTCGACGCCCGCGACGGCAAGCGCCGCGTGCTGATCGTCGTGGACGGCGAAGGCGCCTTCGAGCCAGTCCAGTACTACGGCGTCCGGGGCGCGAACGGCGACCAGGGTCTGCACGAGGCCGCGACGATCGCCGCCCACGGTGCCCTGATGTGCGCGCAGCGCTCCTGGGCGCACGCGGCGGCGCAGGACGGTGCGCCATGACCGTCTCGATCCGTTCGCTGGTCGCTCGGGTGGTTGAGCCGTTCCGGACCCCGCCCCCGCCGGCGGTACGCCACATCGACGCGGGCGCGCTGCTCCGGCCGGAGTCGCACTTCCCGCTCGTCTATGTCACCAACATCAGCGGCTGGAGCGAGGATCCCCGGACCTCCCAGGTCTCGTTCTCGCTCAAGCACGGCGCGGAGTACGTCCACGAGGCGGCCAGCTTTCAGGTGAAGGTGCCCGGACCCGACGGCGACCTCTTCGACAAGCGCGGCGCGTACGTCGTCGTGCTCGCGCCGGTCACCTCGCAGGCCCAGGTCGATCAGATCCTCCGTCTGGCGCGGCAGTTCCACACCTAGCACCACAGTCGTTTCCATCCCGAACGACGCTCCTGGGCGATCCTGGCGCGTTTACGGGGCATTCGCGCGCGCGCGCGAGAACACGAGACACCGATGCAGCTCGGCATTCACGCACCGACGCAGGGATGGACCGGCCGCGCCCAGCAGACGGCGGCGGCGCTCGACGCGGAGGCCTTCCTCTGGCTGGCCGCCGAGCGGGTCACGGACGCCTACCCGTACACGACGGCGCTGCACATCGTGCGGCTGGCGAACTGGGCGACGACGGACACGCCGATCGGCTACACCAACGCGGTGGCCGGCACGGTCAATAGCTGGGCGAGCCTGCCCGGGGTCGTCTTCCAGTGCGGCAACGAGCCGGACGCGGAGGCGGGCCACAACGGCGAGATGTTCCCCCAGATCGCGGCGGCGATGCGATCGCGCTGGCCGACGATCCTCCTGGCCAATCCCCCGCTCCGCCCCGAGAACTGCGGCGCGCTCACGGACGAGACCTGTGAGGCGGCCGACTTCATCGCCTGCCACTGCTACTGGCAAGTCAATCACCCCGAGGACGAGGCCAACCCGGGCCTGGGCGCGGCCTACCGCCAGCTCCTCGACTACGGCATCCCCGTGATCGTGACGGAGGTCAACGCCGTGCCGGCCTCGGGCAACGGCAATGACCCGAATGTGCCGTGGGACGAGCGCAACACCCAGGTGGCGGACTGGGCCTTCCAGGCGATGGCGGACGGCGTCGCCGCGTGCTGCATCTACCTCGCGGACGCGGCCCCGGACTGGGCCGGCTTCGATGTCGGGCCGGAGGCGGCGGCGGACATCCGCGCCCAGTACGACGAATGGATGGACGATCCCGACCCCGCGCCGCCGCCGCCCGAACCACTCCCCGACCCCCGACCCCCCGATGGAGGTGGCACGATGGTCAGCGCGCAGGATGTCATCGACATGGCATCCACCCAGCTCTACTGCCCGCGATCAGGTGCGTATGATTCGCTCAACGGAGACCATCCGTGGGCCTATTGGTGTTTGGCTTTCGTTGAAAGTACCCATAGGAACTTAGGGCTAGACGTACCACCTCAATCCTCGGCGTATCAGGCTGGTCTGTCGTTCGACCTGAATGGCGGCCCCGCACCATTAGGTGCAGCCATGTTTTTTGGGCAGTCCTTTTATTACCCCGATGGCCATGTTGCCTTCAGCACCGGCGATGACTGGTGCCTGGGGACGGTGACGAACGGTGAGGGTGTCGATTACTGCTACTGGAACTCCACGACCAATGGCTACATGGGTTGGACCTATTACCCGGGGGTGACCCCGGCCGATGCGCCCGCGCCCGATCCGCCGCCGCCGACGTGGCTGGTGCAGCCGGGGAATCCCTATCAGGAGGGGAAGCCCGACGAGATCGGCATCGGCGGCGGGTTCCTCAGGTACTACAACGCGATCGCGATCGGCCAGGATCCGATGGTCGCGCTCGGCTACGCGCGCGAGCGGGAGTGTGATGCCTACGTCACCGACGCGGACGGCACGACGAACCTGCGCACGATTCAGCGCTTCGAGCGCGCGACCCTGATCTATCAAGAGGGTGAGCCGTTCCCGTGGGATGTCGTGGCCGCCCTGTTCAATCAGCAGATCGCGAACGCGGCTCCGCTGTCACAGGGCGCTCCGGAAGGCGACCCTGACGCCAGTCTGGATGTATCTGCGGATGACGCGACTTGATCTGCGCGCACAGGTCCGGATCGTCCAGGCAGGCCGTGATGAACATGCCGATCCAGCCGGAGCGCGCGCCGCCGGCCTCGACGACGAAGCTGTCCAGGCGCGCGAGCAACTCCCGCTCGATATTGAGCGTAATCGGTTGTGTGTGGGTGGTGCGCCGGCGGCGATCGCCGGTCTCAGCCCGTGTTGCCATGCTTATTCCTGTCCTTCCTCTTCCCTATCTGCCCCCTGGTCGTGCTCCCACACGATCAGGGGTTTTTTTACGCCCAGCATTTCAGCCACGTCGGCCACCATTTCCGTGTGGAGTAGCTCGGCCGTCTCCCAGGTGAGGGCGCGCTGATAGTAGGTCTGCCCGTCCGGCAGGAAGACCATCGTCTCGAAGCAGCAGCCGTGGAAGCCGAGGAACTGCCCGAGGAAGACGGTCGAGACGCGCGCCGCGCCGACCATCGTCTTCGCGACCCGCCGCTCCGCGTGATGCCAGTGCATCCACTCGTTCCACACGTCGTAATCCTCGATGCCGAGCGGCACGACCGTGCGGCCGTCCTCGGCCAGAATGCAGATGATGTAATGGCGATCAGCGTCCATCATTCCAGGCGCTCCCCCAGAGGCTGCCGCAATAAAAGTTCGCCTCGTTGCGATTGAGCCGGATCTGGATGCCCAGCTCTCCCGCCAGCACGACGACCAGTGCGTCACCCGTCTCGGGATGGGTGCCGATGTAGACGCGCTCCGCGTCGATCGTCCCCTGGATCAGGAACTCCGGCCACTCGCCGTCGTTCACGAGGGTGATCGTCGCGCCGCATGCGAGGGTGCCGGCCACGCCGGCGAGAAAACGCAGCCGCCGCTCATCCGCTTCATTCATGGCGTCTCCCCGTCATCGGCCAGATACGACGCGCCCAGCTCGGCGTAGTAGGCCTCGTCCAGCTCGACCATCGCGCCGAGGATGACCCGCATGATGTACCGCCGGGTCCAGGCGCTCTGGCGGAGGGTTTCGTCGTCGTAGACGTTCATGAAGCTGCGCATCAGGCGGAAGACCTGCATTTCCGCCTCGAACACGACGCGCTGCCGGCCGCGTCGCGCGGCCTCGCTGTGGTCACGGCCGTCCATCAGGCGTCGGGCGGGCGGCGCGGCGGCGCGTGCCACGCGGGCGTGTAGCCGGCCGGCCAGTCCTCCGGGTAGCGCGCCGTGTCCGCGAGGATCAGGCCACCGGTGTCGGCGATGAAGATCCCGAAGGCGGGGTGCCAGACGACACCGACGTGGTGCTCCTCGCGGCAGTGCGGGCAGAGGCAATCGACCCAGACGAGCGTCTCGATCTCGTTCGGGTCGCCGCCGTCGGCCTCGCCGTAAAGCATCTTCTCTTTGAGATCGAGCTGGACCATGAACATCCCGCCCTGGATCGAGAAGGCGAGCAGCTCCATCGTGTCGAACGAGAGCAGCGGCATCAGCGCCCCGGGGAGCACCGCACCGGGCGGCAGTTTCTTACGGGGCATCGGGCACCTCCGGCGTGCGGACGTACGGCGTCCAGCCGATCCCGGCCAGACAGGCGTCGGCGCAGGCGCGCAGCTCCGCCTCGGTGAGCAGGATGCGCTGGGTGACCGTGCCGGCCGTGGCGATCGAGAGCATGAACAGGTCGCCGCCGTTCGGGCTGACGATGAAGGTGCGGGCGCTGCGGCCGGCGCTAATCGTCCGCTTCGATCCGCTGGGGCGGGGTTGGCCGTCTGCTGGCTGCGTCGAGGAAGGCTGCCCGGGCATCGTCGTCCTCCTGAGTGCTGACCCGTTCGTATTCATTGAGCAGATCGGTGGCGGCCATCGCCAGCCGATTGAGCGCGCCGGTGACCGCGAACCGGACCACGTGATAGGGATACTTGAGCCGCAGCCCCTTGATCACCTGATTGACCGCGACCGCGAGGATCCGATAGGCGCGCTCGTAGGCGAGCTGCTGCTGCGGGCTGCTGTAGGCGGCCGCCTTCGCGCGCTCCTGCACCCCCCGCCGACGCTCCTCCGGTGTCACCTCCGCGCGGCGCTCGACGTAGTTCGTCGGCTTCGGTTTCTCCCTCGGGTTCTCGATCCGGTTGTCCACGTCCGTGAGGATCTCGCGGATCCGATACGTATCGAACCCCGTGTCCTCCATCGCCTCCACGGCCTTGCGCAGCGCGCGCTGCACCTTGATGACGCCCTGCCTCTCCACCTTTGCTCGCTCCTTCTCCAGATCCGCAAGCGTCACCGCAGCGAACGCATGGCCAACGCGGGCCACATCCTCGGGTGTCATCCACGCGGGGATCGCGGGCGGCCGTGGCGGGTTCTTGTTCCGCCGATAGACGACCATCGTCACCCCTCTCTGTCCCAGCGACTGAGACTGCGTGCGTTGATCTTGTAGTCGAACTGTGCCGCGTCCGCCGGCAGCGTGCCGGTCTGCCAGTGGTGGCGCAGCCCCTCGCGCAGCTCGGCGACCACCTGATCGTTGGCGTCGTCGCGCCAGCGGCCCGGCTTCTGCATCGTGAGCAGATCGGCGACGTACGCCGCGAAGTCGATCTGCTCGTGGAAGGCGTAGATGTCGTACTGGACGCCCATGTCCCAGTACGGTGACTGGAAGATCGCGAGCAGGTAGCTGCCCGGGACGGTCTCGTCCGTTCGCACCAGAATCACGGCCGGTGCCAGCGCGAAGACGGGGTCGAAGAGCAGCGTGTGATAGCCGGTCCAGGGCGGCATCTCCTCGAGCGCGACGAACATCTGGGCCGTCGTCAACCCGGAGGTGTTCCGGTAGGTTTTGATCCGCTTGCCGCTACTGAACTTGCGCATTGAGTCCCCCGCTATGCAGCGCCGCGCTTCATGTCGATCACGTTCGTATTGTCGCGCTTTTCCGCCAGTTCGCGATCGCGCGCGCGCCGCTTCTCCTTCGCGTCCACCTCTTTCTGTTTGCGTGCCAGGACGGCCGCGTTCGTGTCGGCGGCCGAGAGCACGACCCGGCCGTCCTCGGATCGGTAGCGCTGGATGTCGAGCTGCTGCGGCGATGACTGCGTGAGGTAGACCTGAAGCGAGGAGGTCGCGATGTTCAGCATCCGCGCCGCCTCGGCGTAGCTGTAGCAGAGGATACCGGCCGGCTGCTTCGGCAGCGGGTCACGCTTCTGGCGCTGCTCGGGTGGCGGCACGACGATGCCGCCCCGGATCTGCTCGCGCCGGACCATGTTGCCGAGCCGGATCGCCTGCTTCTGCCAGCGGTCCTGCTGATCGGTCGCCACGTCGTGCGCCCACTGGAGCGCATCGAGCCGGTGCACAAACCAGCGGTCGCCTCTCTTCACCCCGAAGAGCGGCCGTTTCTTGCCGTACTTCAGCGCGTAGTGGATCCGGGCGTGCTTGAGGTGGGTCACCCGGGTCAGCTCCGAGAGCATGAGATAGTCGCTGATCTCGGGCGCGCTCTCCTCGATCCCCGAGCGGATCTCCTCCAAGAGTTGCAAATCAATCTGCTGAGCTTCTTCCGCCATCCTGTCCTCCGTCCTCAAACCCCAGGTCGCGAATCCGTTGCAGCAAATAGCCGACGTGCCCCTCCTCGTGGCGTACCCGCCGCTCCGCGTCCTGGCGGATCGCGATGATGCGGCGTCGCGTGTTATCGATCGCGTGGAGCAGGTAGTCGCGTTCCTGCTCCTTCGTGTAGGTCCACTTCATCGGCGCTTGCGGGTGCGGACCGCGATCACGAACTCGGTGCCGTCCACGTTCAGCGTCCAGCGTCGGCCGTCGATCACGCGGCCGACCCGGGAGGTGAGCACGATGCGGGTGTAGGCCGCGTTGGTGCGCCAGTCCTCCGGGCTGAGCTGGGTGCCGCGCAGCTCGCGCAGGAGCCGGAACGCGGCCAGGAGGATGTAGGACACATCTTCGGGCGAGACGCGCCCCTCCGCAGCGCTCAGAGCCATCCCTGCCACTCCTTCGTGCGCATGCGCTGCCGCATCTCCGGGGTGATCCAGTTGCCGCTGCGGATCGCGTCTGCGGTCTCGCGCAGCGTCATCCCCTGCCAGTCCTCGCCCTCGGCCGCGCGCTTCTCGAGATCCATCCGTGCCGTCTGGGCACTCACCGTGCCGTCGATGAACGCGGCGATCGCCATGTCGAGATCGCAGAAGATCTCCAGGCGCTCCGTGCCGCCGATCGTGCGCTGTGTGACGCGGTACTCCATCGTGAACCCCTATCACATTGCAACAAACCCTCTACCACCCAATGTGATAGGGGTTTACGACTACCCTCTTCCTTTCACTTCGATCGTCCGGCCGCTGCTGCGGATCGCCGCGCTCGCCTCGAGGAACGCCTCCAGCGACGCGAGCGTGCGCTTCGCCTGGGCGATCGTGATCTGCGCCCGGGTCGTCACCGCGCCGAGCGTGAACGCGCAGCCGGCCAGGAGCGCCGCCAGGAGCCACGCGCCGTGTGGGTAGCGCACGCAGAGCCACGTCACGGCCGCTACCAGGGCGATAAAGGCGACGTGCTGCGCGATCAGCCAGCGCTGCGCCCGCGCGATCGCGACGCGGGTCTGGGCGATCTGCGCCCGGGCGTCGGCCTCGTTGCGGGGCGCGAACATCGTGATCACGAGGCTGTCCTCGGCGCTTTGACGCGGTAATCGTGCATGCTGACCCCCTCCTTGGCGTTGCCGCGCACGTGGGGCGGCCGGAAGAACACGCCGGCGTATTTCCCAAACAAGCGCTTCCCGTCTTCATCGTGGTAGGTCACCAGGGTGCCCCGGACCAGATGCACCGGCATTTTCCGATCGTCGCCCGGACCGGGCAGCGTGGGCTTGCTCGTCCGGCTCGGGTCCACCACCACGGTGTGGTAGCGGACCAGGGGCTGCTCGTGTTTGCGCTCCCAGCTCCGCGCGAACTTCACCGGCGCGTGCGCGGCCGCCGGCGCGAGTGTGCCGTTGCGGAGATTGAGGAACACCAGCGTGAGCAGGCAGGGGTGGATCCACAGCGGCGCTTCGTGGCCGAGGAGATCCACGTAGGGCTGGCCGGTGATGCTGGTCGCGTTGGAGAGCGCCGTGCAGAGGAACTTGGTGACCTTCCCGGCCGCGTCCACCGCGAGCCAGAAATGGCCGGCGACCAGGGCGAAGATCTCGGGCACGCCCATCAGCTTCGTCATCTCGTTGTCGCGGGCGTAGCCGATCGGTTGCAGCCGATAGAGCCAGCGCGCCCCCGCGACGAGATCGCGATAGGCGGCGAGCTGCTCGCGGCCCCAGAGCGCCACACCCTCCTCGGGGCTGACCGCGTCCACGAGCACGCCGGAGAACGGGAAGGTCGTGGTGGCCGGATCCGAGACCCCGTGGACCTCGGAGCGGACCGTGCTCGGCCGGCACCACTCGATCCAGAACTGCGGGAACGGCGGCACGAGTCCCGGGAAATCGTGATTGACATCCCAGTTCTCTTTGTCCGTTCCGGCATAATAGAACTCCGCAATATTATCGCCCACGATAACGGGCACGCCGCGCCGGAGCGCCTCGCCGATGCGGGTGCTGATCGCCCGGAGGACGGGCGTGGTGGATTGATCCATGGTGATCGGGTCGAAGCCGGGGACGAAGTCGAGGGCGCGGATGCGGTCGGCCAGACGGATAAGCGGGGCGGCCATCAGGTTTCCTTCTCTTTCGGTGGGCGGACATTGTAGTCGTGCAGGCTGACACCGGCGGACCGCTTGCCGCGCAAATGCTGGTGGATAAAGAACTTGCCGGCGTAGCGGCCGAACAGCAGGCCGCGCCCGTCGGTGCCGTACTCGGCCATGTGGCCGCGCACCATGTGGACGGGCATGACGCGGCCGGAGCCGGGACCGGGCAGGGGCGCGAGCGCCGTGCCGCCGCCCTGGACTTGGACGGTGCGATAGCGGACTAGGGGCTGGTCGTGCTTGCGCTCGTGGGCGCGCGCGAACTTCTCCGGCACCGGGAGGCCGGGGTCGGAGAGGCGGACGTTCTTGAGATTGAGGAAGGTGAGCGTCATCTGGATCGGGCCGGCGAACATGTCCGCCGATGCCGTGAGGAGCGACATGTATTGGTCGCCCAGCGGCGAAGAGAGCTGTGCGCGCAGTTGCCGACCCTCCGCGTCCATGGCAACGAGGATGATCCCGTGCGGGATGAAGAGATCGCGCTCGATGAGCGCACAGGGGTAGATCGTCAGCACCCAGCGCGCGCCCTCGACAAACTCGTAGTAGGCGTCGGTGCCGGTTTCGATCGGCAGGAGGTCGCGCGGGTTCTCGAGGTCTTCCGCCATCACCAGCCCGCCCGTGAACGACGGCAGGTAGAAGTGCGCGCGATCGGCCGCGAGCACTTCCGGGGGCGGGCCGGCCAGCGCGCGCGCAGCGGCACCGAGCGCCCATTCGATCCAGAAGTCCGTGAACGGTGGCACGAGTGTCAGGGTTGTGGTGTCCAGCGAGCTACCGACCCCGTGGCGCTGCGCCTCGGTGAAATACCAGTCCGCGACGTTGTCCGCCACGATCACCGGCGTGCCCGTCTGAAGCATGCCCTGGATCAGCTCGAACTGATTGCGCAGCACCTCCGCGTTGCCGCCGAAGTCTTTCGTGCCGACCAGCGTCGGATCGAATGAGATCGGATCAAAGATCCTGGCCCGGGTCTCGTGCGCCCGGACGCGGTCCGCGAGTCGGATCATCGGTGCGCTCATTCGTCCTCCTCCCCCCATTGGTCGTGCAGGAGCATCCAGTCGCAGATCAGGTGGATGACCTGAATGCGGCGCGCCGAGATCGCCCCGGCCGCGTCCCAGTGCTCGGCGCGCGCGGCGATGCCGAAGCCGCGCTCGAGCCGTTGCAGCTCGCGCAGATGGTTGAGCAGGATCCGGAAAGATGCGGCGTCCAGTTCGATCGGTGGCAAGCATCTCCCTCCTCCGGTCCTCATACGCCCACCGGGCGCGGCCGGAGAAGGGGTAGCGGGGGTGTGCTAGGATGTGGCATGAGCGTGACCTCCGTAACAGGTTGCTCTCTCAGCCGTGCGCACCACACGCACGGCTTCAGTTTGTGCCCCAGATACTACGCATTGTCGCAGGAACCATGCCCCCGCGCCACGCGCTGTACCCGGGTATTGGGCGAGTATACTCTCAGGTAAGGCCGCCCGCAAACCCTTAACGACAAGGATGTGGTTCGATGGTCGAAGGATCGTTCTATACGGCCGCCCAGATGGCGGCGGCGCGGGGCGTGACGATCGGGGCGATCTATCAGGCCGTGCGCTCCGGCACGTTGCCGCGCCGCTATGCGCCGATCGCGCCCCCGCCGAGGGGGAATAAGTACATGCTCGTGTTCACCAGGGAGGAATACGAGGCCTACCGTGACGGGCTACCCGTCCCCGTCTCAGAGGCGCATCAGTGAGCGCAGCCAGTTCCGGCGCGGCGTGTAGTCGCCGTCCGGGGTCGGGCGCAGGAGGGCCAGCTCTTTCTCGGCCGCGCCCAGCTCACGCGAGAGTCGCGCGACTTCCCCGAGCGTTGCCGCAGCCCAGGTGCGCATGAGGAAGCCGCTACCGGGGCTTGCCGGCTCGGGCACCGGCGGCGGCTGGGGAAGTTCCTTAGAAAGTTCCACAACTTCCTCGGCCGGTTCATCGACCGGGATCGCTTCCACGCCGGGGAGATCCACCAGCCACTCGCGGCCGACCATCACCGCAGCTATCCGCTTTTCCTCGATCCGCATCCGCACGCCCCGGGGCGTGATGCCCAGGATCGCTGCCGCCTCTTTCACCGTGAACTGCCCCATCGGAACCTCCCTCCTTGACCGCAATCGTACAATGTGTACGGACGTTGTGCAAGCGTCGGGCATAAAAGATCGCCCCCACCCGTGGCAAGCGGGTAAACGGGGGCGCAAGCGACCTGAATAGGAGGTCTGCATGGCTACTGTAACAGGTGAACGTACAGAAGGCAATCCCCCTGGCGGTATGAAGGTGCGGGTGCGCGACAAGCGCCAGCAGCCCTTCTTCATCGTCTACAACGATCTGGTGGACTGCCACCTCGCCCGCATGGGCATGAGCGCATACGTCGTTTACACCGCGCTCTGCCGCTTCGGCTGGAACGACAGTGTCCTGATCTCCTACACCCAGCTCGCTCGCCGGCTCGGGATCGCGCGCTCCACGCTCTGGCTCGCACTCAGCTATCTCGAACGCGAGCGCTACATCACCGTCGAGCGCGAGATGGACGGGCCGGTGCATACCGCGAACACCTACTTCATCGAGGAGCTGCCGGAGTTATCCACAGGGGGGTAGTTCGAAATTCGAACTAGGGGTAGTTCGAAATTCGAACTAGGGGTAGTTCGAAATTCGAACTGTATTAAAGACATAGAGAGAAGACATGGGAAGAAGACGGGACGACTACGAGCGCGCGCGTGCGCGCGTAGGGGAGATCTTTTCCACAAACTTATCCACGAGTTATCCACATGGGTCTCCGGTCACCGATGCGCGCACATGAAAGCCGGAGTGTTTTCACTCTCCGGCAGTTCTGTTGCCAGTGGCACGCTTCGATCCTAGAATAGCTCCCACGTCCGAAACGAATGGGGGTGGCGCATGGCAGGCGCGTCTGACCGGCACCCACGGAACCTTGAGGAAACCGATGACGACATCCGGCTCCAGCTCTGGGCGTTCACGCGGAACCGTTTACGCGCTCGCGCGGCCGTGACTGCTCTTGATCGAGACGGGACACCGTTGCCGCTGTGGGTGACGCCACGGATCGAGGCGTGGACGCGGGACGATCTCGCCGGCGCGGACGCGCCGCAATGGCTGCCTGCTGGAGCTTGAGATTGTCCGTGTGAATCTTCTTGAGCATCGGCCCGCCGAGCGTCTGGAGCCAGCTCCGGAACTCCACGAGGTCGTCGGCCGTGATCGTCGCGGCGAAGTCGTCCTCGAGCGAGAACAGCTCGCGGATCCTCAGGTCGCGCCAGTCCGCCGGCGGCGGCTCGAGATCGAAGAACGGGTAGAACCGCCGCAGCTCCGCCTCCGGCACGCCGAAGAGGCGCGCCAGCGCGGGGATGTGGTTCGGGTGCGGGATCGTCTCCCCCTTGAGCCACTTCTTCACCGACGGCGCGGTGATCCCCAAGGCGGCCGCAAGGCGCGCCATAGTCCATTCCCGCTCGGCCAACTTCTCAGTCAGCCAACTGCTGAAATCCATGACACCCTCCCATGTCCGGCGCGGCACCCCCCGGTACACCGCTACGACCAAAACCCCTCCAACACTCCACTGACCGTTGTATTGCCCGTTTCCGTTGCCCTCGTTCAAATCGCGACGGTGACACAGGTTACGGTGGGAAAGGCCACTGCCCGAGCAGTTGCGCCGATCCAACTATGATCGAGTTACCTGAGTATCTTAGCACAAGTCGCAAGTGACGCCCCGAGCGATCCCCCGCCCCGCGCGCCCTCCCGCAAGATCCGGGCCGACCCCGCGTGTCCGTACATCTAGACGGGTGTTACATGAGGGTATAGGCTGACCATACCAGAGTATGCATCCGGGGGAGGTCGCCCGATGGAACGGGAGTCTCGCTATTTCGTCTCCGCCGCGTTCTGGCACTGGTGCCACGAGAACGACGTGTCGCTGCGCGAGCTGGGCCGGCTGTCCGGCTACAGCGGCACGTTCCTCGGCAGTGTGCGCAGCCACGGCCACTACACCGTCTCGCAGCGCTTCGTGGACGCGGTGCTGCGCGAGCTATTGCTGCCCGAGGGCATGCTCTTCTTCCGCCCCGCCGGCTACCGGTGGCGGCTCCGACTCGCCGCGTAAATCGACCGGGTGTGCTCGCACCCGGTCGTTTCGCCTGCCATTCGCTGCAAGAAAGGAGGACAGTCTCATGATAGGCGACCCTATCCCACCTGTCAAGTAACTCGCCTGATACTAGGGATCCTTTGATCCCCTGGCTACCGCCATGTCTCCGGAAGGAGGTCTCGATGGCATCGGAAGTGACACCCCGCTGGTGGGGGACATTCGAGCTGGAACGGCGCACGGAGCAGGAGGCGCGGGACGCCAAGCGCGCCGTGCAGGAGCGCGACTACCGGCAGGCGCTGCTGGCCGACGTAATCCGCGACGGCGAGAGTTTCGTGCAGCAGCTTCGCGCGCATTTCACCCACGCGAGCCAACTCTCCAGCGAGGACATCGCGGCGCTGCGGGCGGGCGCGGTGACGCTGGGCACCCAGCTCGCGGCCGTAGAGAGCGCGCTCGCGTTCGCGGAGAAACTGCAATGACGGAGCAGCCGCAGCCGGCACCGGAGTTCGACGCCTCACGCTACCTGCGCACGATCAAGGTGCGCGGCGGCGGCGAGGCCCAGTACCTGCCGGCGGCGGCCCGGATCCTCTGGGCGCGGCACGATCACCCGACGGCGCAGATCGTCACGGAGATCGTGCTCGCCTCCGAGAACATGGCCCGGTTCAAATGCACGATCACCCTGCCGACCGGCGCGGTCGCCACCGGCCACGGCCAGGAGACGGCGAGCAGTTTCGCGGACTTTTTCGAGAAGGCCGAGACCGTCGCCGTCTCCCGCGCCCTGGCGATCCTCGGCTACGGCACCGAGGGCGCGTACGACCTCGAGGACCGGCAGCCCGAGCAGACCGGCCGCGCCAGCACCGGCGATCGGGTGCGGAAGACCGACCCGATGCACGGATCGGCGGCGAGCTGGTTCCGCCGCGAGCTGCCCCGTCGCGGCATGACGCTGCCGCAGCGCTTCGAGCTGTGGGGCGATGTCGTCGGCGTCCTCGACTCCGCCGGCCACGCGGTCGGCGAGGCGAGCGACGAGCGCGGCATCGACTTCGCGGCCGTCAAGGCGATCGTGGAGGCGCTCCCGCTCAGCAAATTCCCGGGCGCGGAGGTCGTCCCGGCCGCCGAGCAGAAGCCGATCCAGCGGCAACGCGCGCAGCGCTCCGGCGGAGGGGACGAGTGAGTGCCATGAGCGAGGAAGCTACGCGCTGGGCGTGGGGCATCCGTGGCCTCGACCTCGGTCCCCGCGTCATCCTCCAGGCACTGGCCTGGATCGCCGACGCCACCGGTGCCGGGGAGATCAAGCTTGAGACCCTCGGCTTCATGGCCGATTGCAGCCGGTCCACCGTGCAGCGCCACATGCGCGTGCTTGAGGACGGCCAGCTCGTCACCCGCGAGCAGCAACACGGTCGTGGCCGCACGAGCCGGTTCCAGCTCACCATGCCGGAAAAGGTGTCAGCGCTGACACCTTATCGCCCCGAAAACGTGTCAGAAAACGTGTCAAAAAACGTCGCACCTTTGACACGTTATCCCGAAAACGTGTCAACAAACGTGTCAGCGCTGACACCTTTTCCTGCGTCTACGCACGCGGGCGCGCCTGTGCGCGGAGAAGTTATTACCCAGGAAGAAGTCTTCAGAGAAGAGAGATACGGGGCGCGCTCTCTGAACGGCCGGGAAAGTCCCCAAGGCGCGCGCGCACGCGAGGTGGCGGCATACGAACCTGCGGGCGATTTGATCCAGCACCTCCTGGCCCGGGGCATGACGATCGATGAGGTGATCGCGGCGCTCGTCCAATGGCGGGAGGTCCGCACCCGCAACGAGGGCGTGGTCAGTGACGCCAACTTCCGCGTCTACTGCCTCCAGACCTACCTGCCCCGGATCCTCGGCCGCGATCCCCTGCCCGACATGCGCCACCCCGCGCCCTCGAAACGGATGGCGGAGAACCTCGCCACCGGCATGAACTGGCAACCGCCGGAACGGAGGCGGCAATGATGAAACCGTTGCCCGAGACCCATCTGGTCGTCGTCACCCATCTCTACGATCGGCTCGGCGGCTATCTCAACGACGTGGCGACCGAGTCGTCCATCGTCGTGGTGGAGCGCTACAAGACACCGGTCGCGGCGCTGATCTCGATCGGCCAGCTCAACGAGTACGCCCGGTTGCGTCAGGCGGAGCAGCAGCGCCAGGAGGCGGAGGAGGCGCGCGAATGACTCCTTTGCATGTGACCGTTTATTGCCGGTACACGGCAAAGGAGTCATTCGGTGCAGGACGTTGAGCGCTTCCAGCACAACCTGCTCAAGGCCTGCGTCGCCTTCGATCGCAAGCTCGACGGCATGCTCTCGGATGTCTGGTGGCAGACGTGCGCGTCGCTCTCGGACGACCAGTTCGAGCGGGCGATGGACGAGCTGCTGATGGAGGCGCTGCGCTTCCCCGCACCGGCCCAGCTCCGGGCGATGGCCTACCGGATGCAGGAGGACCGCGTCAGCAAACGACAGGCCGAACCCGCGCCACCCGGTTCACCGCTCCTGGCCGCCGGCGATCTGACGAACGTCGCCGTCGTCCTGGCGAAGCGCGAGGGCGCGAAGTACGCAGCCAACCCGGTCGCGATCCCGCTCTTCGAGTGCCTCCGCTGTCGCGACCGGCATCACGTCCGCATCGACACGATGGTCGGCGCACCCCACTTCGGCGCGTCGATCCCGTGCCCCCACTGCCGGAGCGAGGCATACGACCGGTACGTGGAGAAGAACGGCGTGCCCCCCGGGATGCCGAAGTGGGCCGCCGGTGAACGGTTCGCGACCGGAGGTGACTGATGTACGCCATCTGGACCTTCGTGATGAAAGAGCGCCGGGTGCCGGTCGGGTCGGGGATCGCGACGATGTACCCGGACATCGAGCTGTGGGAACCGTGCCCGGACGGGTGGAACGGCGAGCGCGCCCGTGCCCGGGCGGAGAAACTCTCGCAGCGATCGGGCGGGGTCTTCGTCGTCCGCCGCAAGCTCTCCGGCGACAAGTGGAGCGACGTGCCGAAGGACGACTGGCAGCGCGGCATCACCGCAGCCCAGCATCTCTATCGCGAGGATCAGGCCAGAAAGGCCCAGCGAAGGCTCCAGAAGCGTCTCTCGCAGGCGGGGATGCCACCACCGAAGGCGGATGGGTCATGAGTGCCGAACGCCCCGTACGGACGACTACAGCGCGAAATCCGCATTATGCGTACGTACAGCGTCGTCGGCTCTGGGGCGCGCTCGCGGTGGTCTTGTATTTCCTGAGCATCTGGCTCGCCAACTGGCTGATCGTCCGCTTCGGTCTCGTCCCGGTCGGCTTCGGCCTGCGCGCGCCGGCGGGGGTGTTCGTGGCGGGCGCGGCTTTCGTCCTGCGGGACGTGGTGCAGGAGGAGCTGGGCCTGGGCTGGGTGCTGCTGGCGATCGCGGCGGGCGCGGTCCTCTCGACGGCCGTGGCACCGGTGCGGATCGCCCTCGGCTCGGGGCTGGCATTCCTCTTCTCGGAGCTATGTGACCTCGGTGTCTACACGCCGCTGCGCCGCCGGAGCTGGGTGGCGGCGGCCGTGCTCTCGAACACGGTGGGCGACCTCGTGGACTCGGTGTTGTTCCTGACGATCGCCTTCGGGACGCTGGCGAACGTGCTCGGGCTGATCGTCGGGAAATGGTACGTCACCCTCCCGATCGTCGTGTGGTGGGGCATCCGCCACGCGGGAAAGGAGCTGTCATGGCAGTCCTGATCGCGGCCACGGTCCTGCTGACACCGGTGGGGTCGGCGCAGATGGAGGTCGGCAACGCGGCGTACTACGCGCCGAGCTTCGACACCGGCAGCCCCTCGGGCTGGGAGCGGATCATCCAGCGGCGGGTGGACTGGGGCCAGATCGACGCGGAGACGTTCCCGTACTCCGGCGATGGGTACTACTGCGTGCACCCCGGCTCGGACCTGGGCGACCAGCTCCACGTGATGAACGCGATCACCGGCGAGTCGGTGGTCTGCACGGTGGCGGACGCGGTCGCGCCGCGCGACATGGCGCACTGGCAGTCCAGCGTGGTGATCGAGCTGAGCTACGCGGCGTACGTGGCTGCGGGCGGCAAGGCGTTCAATCGCTTCGTGGTCTGGGAGGCCGATGATGGCTAACCCGGACGTGGTGTCGAGCACCGTGTTCCAGCGGGCGATCGGCACTTACCTCGACGCGGCCCGGTCCGACGATCGCACCTATCTGGTCACAGCCCACAACCGGCCGGTCGCGGTGTTCATGTCGATCCGCGAGTACAACCGGCTCAAGCAGTGCGAGGCGCTGACGCGACACGAGTTGGCACGAGGGGGAGACGCAGATGGAAGAATGGCCAATGGAGCAACTGACACCGGACCCACGGAACCGGGAGATCTTCGACCCGGTTGAGGGCGACGATTTCGAGGCGCTCGTGGAGAGCATCCGCACGAACGGCATCATCAACCCGATCAGCATCACCGCGACGGGGCTGATCATCGCCGGTGAGCAGCGCTACCGGGCGGCGCGCACACTCGGGCTGGAGACGGTGCCGGTGATCGTCCACTACGATCTGGACGATGACGACCCGAAGGTAACGCTCCTGCGGGTGGACGAGAACATCCGCCGGCGCTCGCTGAAGATCTCCGAGACGGCCCGCGCGGTGAAGGCGTGGCACGACGCGACGGCGAAGCCGGTCGGGACCAACCGGTACACGAACGGTAGCTCATCGACCGTCGATGAGCTAGAAATGCCCGAGGCGATCGCGAGCATGTCCCCCTCCACGCGCACCATTTACACCAAGCTCGCCGCGCTGATCGAGCCGCTCGCGTTCATGCTCGACACGAAACAGATTGGCACCCAGGTGGCCTATCAGCTCGCGCAACTGAGCAAGGAGAACCAGGAGGCGCTCGCTGCGGCCACGAGCGAGGAAGAACTTGCGGAGCTGACGGAGTCCGATGCGAAGGAACTGAAAGAGCGGCTGAAGGCGCGGGACGCGGAGGTCGCGGAGCTGCATCGTCGCCTCGAGCAGACGGCGGAAGGGCAGCAGTCGCTCGACATCATGGGTCTGGCGCTCGCGGGCATGCGCGAGCAGCACGCGAAGGAGCTGGCCGCGCTGGAGGCGAGCGTCGAGGATCGCGTGGCGGAGCGGACCGAGCACTTCGAGGCGGAGGCGGACGCGGCGGACGCGGCCCGGGCGCGCAGCGAGCAGTTGGTGACGACGCTGCGCGCCCGGATGAACTACGAGGCGAAGGATCCGGTCCACAACGCGATCAAGCTCTTGGTCGGGGTGATCGCCTCGGGGCCGGAGGCGCATGCACGCTTCACGATCCAGCTCGGCGAGCAGGACGGGTTTATGTGGCCGTTCATCGACATGGACGCGCAGCAGGCGCTCTCGGTCGCGAACGTGCTGACGGAGTACTCACGTCTCTTACGCGCGGCGCTCGATGAGAAGGGGTTGAGCATCAGCGGGCTAAGGAGCCTCACATGACGACAGCAACGATCACCGGCGAAGTCCTGGCCGAGGCGCGTGCCGCCGTTCATCGGACCGGCCGCGTGATCGTCTCCGATGTGGCCGCGAAGGCCAATGTGCGCGCGGCCCAGAACCGCAAGAAGTCGCAGCCGAAGCGTGCGGAAAGCGATCGCAAGCGACAGGTCGGCAGCGTGCTCACGCAGTCGATGCAGGCGGACGGCACCCACGAGTTCATCGGCTACAAGGAAGTGCAGGAGTGCCTGGAGCTTCCGGGCATCGACTGCCGGCCGAAGGTGATCGATATCCGCGTGCCGCAGTCGCGCCTGGAGACGGACTACGATCTGCGGGCGTTCAAATGGAACCGGATGTTCCACAACATGCAGAGCGAGTTTCGCAAGACGGGCTTCGGCACGGACTGCGACGCGGCGATGCAGGCGCACTTCCAGGCGTTCTATTGGACCGGGCTAAACACGGTGATGCGCCGGATGCAGCCGCCGCCACCCCCGCCGAACGTGCGGAAGCCGAAGAATCCGAAGCCGGGACACGGCGCGCCGCGCGTGCGGGCAGTCGCATGATGAAGGGTTATCGCACCGACGCGGTGAAAACAACGGAGGGTGCGACAACCCTTCATCAGATCCCGCGCTTCCATCTCGAGATCCGTGCCCTGGAGGTGGGCATCCTGATTGACCGGGCCTGGACCAACGAGCGGATCGCGGACGTGTTGGATGCGGAGTTTGGTGCGCGTGGGTCGGACACGCGCACCGGCCGCCGCTCGGATGGCAGCGTGCCGGACGAGGCCTTGTATTTCGCCTTCCGTTCGATGCCGGTGATCTGGCCGGCCTCCGGCGAGGTCATCTCCCAGGCGGAGGCGCGCGACCGGGTGAATGTCGGCATCGATCGGGCGATTGCCGCCCGTGTCAGGGGGGCGACGGATGGGGGTGAAGTATCCGGCGGGGATGGTGAACCGGGCAGCGCCCCCACCGGAGGACTGGGGTGAAAGTCCGGGTCGCCAGCATTCCGAGAACCGTGATGCCGTGGACCGCAATGAACGGTCACATGCATCACGGTTCTCGGACGGTAACAGAGCGGGCAACAAGCGCCACGCCGCGTGGCTCGCGACGATCCGCCGGCTCGCCGACGCGCGCGGCTGGGTGGTCGCCTGCTGGTGGCGCTCCGATCATTCGCCGCCCGGGTTCCCCGACATCGTCGCGGTCCATATCGCGCAGGGCCGGCTGATCTTCATCGAGGCGAAGACGGGCAAAGCCGAGCTGAGCGAACACCAAGAGCAGTGGCGCGACGTGCTGCTCGCGGTCGGGATGGAATGGTACGTGATGCGGCCCGGGGACGAGCGCGAGCTGGTCCGGGTCTTGGAGGGGGACGAATGACGCGCGTGCTCACGACGGTGCCCCTGGCCCGCCAGCTCCCGCACCCTACGCTGCTGCTGATCTGGGAGCCGCGCGACTGCTGGCTCGGCCTCTTCTGGGACCGCACCGAGGATCCGGGCGACCCGCGCCGGCAGGCGTTCATCCTCTACGTCTGCATCGTCCCGTGCCTGCCCGTCTGTCTGGTCGTGCCCCGGGCGCGATCGCGCTGGCCGGAGGCCAAGCGGCAGGCGGCTGAGCCTGAGATTGTGGGGCCGTCGTGAGCGAGTCGTATGGGGAGCGGGTGCTGAAGCTGATCGAGCGCAACACGGAGGCATTCATGGTCTCCGCGCGCGACGGCGACGACCACGTGATCGGCGTCTACTTCCACGCCGACTTCATCCTCGGCGTGAACGAGATCGAGCTGCGCATGGCGATCGTCACCATGCCCCGGCACCCGCGCAAATGCTGGCTCGCGACCGAGGTCGGCTACCTCGAGGACGCGGACGTGGTCGGCGGCCGGCTGATGCCGCTGGAGCGCGTGACGGAGCCGCTGTCGATCGAGGAGTGCATGGAGTGGTACGGCTACACCCGCAGCACCGTGGAGACGTACCTCTCGCAGGCGCGCCGCCATCTGGACCAGCGGTTATCAAGCGAGTCAAGTAGGCGGAGCGCCGGGGTCGCGGGCGCTGCGGCCTTGCTGCGCAAGGTAATGAACCCCGGTTGACAGCAACCATACCAGGGTATAGATTGTTACCGTGCCCAACTCCGCTTCACCGCAGTGGGTACGGGTTGACCCGACGCCTCCCGCCGCCGCAACGGTAACAGGCCTCGGGTCAACCAACGCAAAAAGGGCAGCCACTACGGCTGCCCTTTGGGGTTCCAGCGATCCGGTAAGGGAGTTATTCGGGCTTGCCCGGGATGCGCGGCGGCGGCATCGGTTTGAAGTCCGGTGGCGGCGGCATCCCCGCGAAGGGCAGGCGCTCCGGGTCGCGATCGTCGGCCGGGATATCGAGCGCGGCCTCCGCCCAATCGAGCAGGAAGGTGCGCGCGCCGGCGTGGGTCGTGAAGACCCGGTCCGCGTCGTCGGCCTCCGCGTGACAGACCCAGTTGCCATCGGCGTCCTCGCGGACCTCGGCGCTTGCGCGGCCGGTCTCGGCCGTGGTGTCGATGTAGAGCGACATCGCACCGGTGGCGAGGTCTGTTCTCACGCTGGCGACCCGGCCGTCGTGGGTGATCTCCAGCTCGGTCCAGCCCTCGACAGGCCGGCGGTTGTATGCGGTGGTCATGCGGGTTCTCCGATCTCCTCGGGGGCTTCGCCCAGCCGCAGCCGGTTGGCGAGACCCTCGAGGGTGAGCTGCATATAGGGCGGCATCGTGTACAGGTCTCGCTCCCAGTTGGAGACGGTCTGGACATTCACGCCCAGCGCGCGCGCCAGCTCGGACTGCGAGACGTTGTTCTGGTAGCGCCACTGCTTCAGGTGCGCGCCGGTGAACGGCCGTGGCTTGACGGGTCGCTGGGCGCTGTTCATCAGGCAACCTCCTCCTTGGGGCGTTGTCGCGGGTGCGACTCGTAGTACGCGGCCAGCTCGATCTCCCAGGCCGCCTGGGCAGCGGCGATCTCCTCCTCGGTCGGGGCGACCTCGGTCGGGTGCTCGGTGAGATCGGCCTGGGCGTCCAGCGCGGCCAGCTCGGCGCACCAGTGGCCGTAGGCGCGGACCGCATCACCGTAACCGGCGAAGTCCTCGCTCTCGGTATGCGTGTCGAAGCACCACGTCACCCGCCAGCCGCGCTGCGGATAGCGGTGCTCGTGCGTGGTGATGTCGAGCCGGTAGAGCCGGACGCTCGGGTACGACCAGTGATCGCCCAGGTGCCGGTTCTTGCCCTTCATCTCGCTGACGCTGTGGGCGCTCTCGGCGCGGAACGGCCGGTCGGGCGCGTCGCGCATCGCGACATAGAGGTAGTCCGGGTTGCCGGGGCGCTTGACCTCGTAGCCCTGCGCCTCGAGCGCCGCGACCGCGCGGTTCATGAGCTGGTCGCGGCGGGCGTTCAGCTCATCGATCTTCTCCGGCGGGAGCGTGGCGCGCTGGTCGCCGGTGAACGGGCCGCTGTATTCGACGGCCATGTGGTTGCTGCCGTACCGCGACTCGCAGCGGAACCCCTCCTTGCCCGTGAAATAGCTGCGGTATTCGAGGCCGGTCGCCTTGCGAATGATCGCGGCGACGGTCTGCCAGTTGATCTTGAGATAGCCCTGTTTGGTCACGATCGTTCTCCCTGCGCCGGTGCGACGCCCTTTCGTTTCATCCAATCGCGGACGATGCCCTTGCACAGATCGGGCACGCCGTAGCGATCGTCGTCGATCCCCTGCTCCTTGAGAAACTCGTAGAGCGCGAGGATCTCGCCCTGCGTCAGGTAGACGCGGACGAAGGCGAGCGTGTCCGGGTGCTGCTCGGCCTCCTTGTGGAGCGCGCTCTTGCGATCCCAGTATGCCTGATGGTTATCGACCCCGGCCTCCTGGCGTTGCCGGCGGCGGGCCTTCTCCATCGTCGCCATCCGCTCCATCGTGCCCAGCCCTTGCCAGTGCGGATCGGCGCGGACCTCGTCCATGATCCAGCGCTCGTCCTCCTCGGCGCGGTGGAGCTGTGCGGTGTGCTCGCGTTCGAGTGCCTCCCGCTCCGCCACGATCGCCGCGAGCGGCCGGCGGTTGACCAGCTTCTTACGCACGATCGCCATCGGCGGCCTCCTGCGGTGTCATGTGGGCGCGCATGCCGTCGTTCCAGCCGCGATCCCACGGGGTCGTCTCCACGGCCAGCTCGACGCGGCCGGGGAACTGCTCGTAGTAGCGGTGCGCGGCGATGTTGCCGTTGCGGTATTCCTCGTCTTCGGTCAGGGGCGTATGGTTGAGCATCGCCAGGGCGTGATCGTTCAGCACCTTGGTGACCGCGATCGCTTTGGTGATGGCCTCATCGATCTCGGTGGCCGCCGGCATGCTCGGCAGCTCCCAGGCGATGTTGCGGGCGTTGAGCAGCCAGCTCCGGATGTTGTCGGTCTGGCGGCGGATCTTGTCGTAGCTGGGCAACGGATTGTCCTCTCGATCGAGTCGCACCGAAAAGCGCGACGTGTCGGGGAGGCCGCCACGGGCGGCGGCCTCCGCATGGCGCATGGCCTCGTCTTCAGCGACGGCCAGGGTCAGGTTGGTGGCGATGAAGCGACCGGCGTCGCTGTCGTAGACGCCCCAGATGGGGCGCTGCTCTTCGGGTAAGGGGGCGAATGCGGTCATGATGCCGCCTCCACCTTCGGTCCGCCTGCACGCCATTCGGCGTACCACGCGGCCGCGTCCGTGTAGGTCAGGAACCGCTCGCCGTCTTCGGTCAGCCGGTAGACGGTGCCGCCGATGATGCGTTGGCGCGCGACCAGCCCGAGCTTCTCGAGCGCCTCCAGGGCGTGCTCGATGCGGTAGGTGTAGATGTCGAGCCGATCGGCGATGCGAAACTCGTCCAGGCTCCAGTTGTGGCTGAAGTAGCGCGTCTCGCCGGCCTCGTGCAGGACGATCTCACGCTCGCGCGCGGCCGTCAGCGCCACGATCTGGCGCATGACGGAGAGTTGCAGGGTGGTGACGTTGCGGGTCATGTCAGGTGCTCTCCTTCGGTGGAGCGACGTACTCGTCGCCGATCGCGGTGGTGGCCAGCTCGCGGATGCGCCCCAGGCGCAGCCACAGCTCATTGCTCGTAATCCCCCGGGTGGGGGAGGCCTCGGTGAGGATGTCGTGCATGGCCAGGACGCAGCGGGCGGCCTTCGCCTGCTCGTGGGCTTTGAATGCCGCGAGCTGTTCGCGCAGCTCGTCCTGCTGGCGCTCGTCCAGGCCGCCGTAGAAATAGGTCGGCAGCGCCGAGCCGCCGCCCTTGCGGGCCTCGATCGCGTAGGCGCTCTGGTGCTCCTTGGACAGCTCGCGCGCCCAGGCGCAGGCCTCCTCCTTCGTCTCACGCTGGCCGGCCATCATGTAGGGGTGGCCGCCGTTGACGCGGCTGCGATAGACGCGGTACATCAGGGTTGCTCCATTCCTTTGGTGAGGACGACCGGTCCGACAACCGCTCGCCCGCTCTTGTTCTCGATCGCCTTGCGCGCGTACTGCGCGAGCCGGTCATAGTCGATCTCGACGCGGACGTTGAACTCCTTGCCGTCCGCGTCGCGCGCGCTCGTCCACATGACGTGGAACCGATTGCTCATGGTGTGCGCTCCTATTCGTATCGGTGCCACCGCTGGTTCCAACGGCGGATCGTCACCTCGCCACGGAAACCGTCGCGTGTGAGGAAGTCGTCCCGCCAGCTCTGGGCGGCCTCGGCCGTGTCGGCATACGCGGTCTCCTCACGACCCACGCCATCCCAGGTGCCGGAGAAATGGATCTGGTATTCCCGCGTCCGGTCGTTCGCGATCCGCTCCGCCAGCCGCTGCTCGAAGACTTCGCGAGCGCGGGCCTTGGCCAGCTCAATCGTCGGACGAACACCGAGGTGCTCGTTGCCAGCGGCGCTCAGGCGGTAGACGCTGAAGCGACCGGCGGGGGTCTGCCGGATCTCGTAGTTGCCGCCGGTGCTGGGGGCGCTGCGGATCGGGTAAGGCCGGCGATCACTCACCGGGAACCAGGGCATGTGTGCCATCTCAGTCCTCCTTGGCCAGCTTCCAGACCGCGATGATCGCGGCCCGCAGCGTGCGCAGGTTCGCCGCTTCCATCTCGACGTGCGTCGTCCGATCGTCGTCATCGAGCCAGTCGAGCCGGTTGATGATCGCGTTCGTCGGGCTGAGCACGTCGCGCACGTCGCGCTTGAGCTTGGCCGTCTCCTGCTTGGCGGCGGCGATCTCGTTGCGAAACAGTTGGTTGGTGGTCGGGCGTGCCATCGTTAGCGCTCCTTGTCGGGCGGATCCAGGCGGAGGATCCAGTCGAGATCGATCGGCTCCGGCTCGGGTGCCGGTGCCAGGAACAGCATCGTCGTCTTGAGGGCGTACGCGAGCCGCGCGCGCGCGAGCCGGACGTTGTACGTCTCGAGTGCGTCGGCCACGGGATGCGCGATGTGCAGGGCGATGCCGTCATCGCTCGAGATGCCCATCCCGTCGGCGACGCTCGCCCACATGCGGCCGCAGGCCTGCCACGCGAGCGCGTGGGCGCGGACCGCGTGCGGCCGGTAGTCCTGGGCGCTGTCGATCGCGGCGATGCCGTCCTCCAAGTGGTAGGCGATCGCGCACAGCATCGGCTCGTGCGAGATCCCGCGTGGGCTGGGGACGAGGACGGTGTCGAGCACCCGGGAGGGTGACCCCTCCCGGGTGTGGGTGATGTACGCGGTCATACTCCCTGGTCCTTGTTGACGATCGACCGGTAGGCATCCACGAGCTGGCGCTCGGCCTCGTCCTGGCCGATCCGGTAGCCGTTCATCACGCCGGCCTCGAAGGCCTTGGCGATGATCGCGAGGAGCGCCGCGCGCTTCACGTTGCTGTACGTGTAGGCACGCGCCGCGTCGTCTGCGGACTCCATCAGTTGGTGGATGAGATCCGGCGCGATCGTCTCCGGCGTCTTACCCGCGAGCGCGCAGATCCGCTCATACTCCGCGTCTTGCGCGGACTCATCGTCGGCCGGGTTGTACGTCCGATCCATGTGTTGCTCCTTGCGGTATCATGACCGCTGTACGGGGTGGTGGCTCCCCTCGTTCAATCGGCCAGGGGCACTCACCCCTGGCCAGTCCAATTCTAGGCGGCGCGCCTAGCCGATGCAAGCGAATGACCTATGCCTCCTTCCTGCTGTCGATCACCCAGGAGGTGACGACGTTCGGCATGCGCGCCCAGGTGCCGGCGCACTTCAGCGCCTCCTCGCGGGTGGCGTACGACGCTTCGATCGTCTGGCAGTCATCGGCGAACCAGTCGAAGCTGCGCAGCACCATCACCCGGTAGCGGCGCTTACGGTTGAGGGTGTGGATCCCGGGCAGGTAGGGGAGATCGAGCGCCACCTGGGCATCGATCTCCTTGCGCTGACGGATGGCCTCGAGCATGTCGGCCTCGCGCACGCGGCCGTGGAGCTGGCCGTCCTTGTGCAGGCGCTCGGCGGCGATCTCGTGGGCGACGAGCTTGACCCCGTCACCCTTGTCGGCATCCCAGGCGGCCGCGATCGGATCCTTCGCGAGCGCTCCGAGCGCGCCGAAGGTGAACGGGAGCGGGCAATAACCAAAGCGGGGCATGTCAGTCCTCTTTCGTAATGCGCTCGATCTCACGGCGGATCTCGAGCAACTCGGTAAGGAGACCGTCGGCCTCCTCGCGGAAGATCTCGTCCACGTCGGGATCGAGATCGGCATAGGCGCGGGTCTCGGCGATGCCGTCCAGCTTGGCGCGGAGGCGATCGGCCTCCTCCTCGAGGACGGTGAGCCGGAGCGGGTGCTCGGGCATGGGAAACATTGGGTGCCTCACTTCCAGGCATCGATCGTGAAGGTGTAGCCCCAGTCGCGGAACACCTGATTGATGCCCAACGGGTTGGTGGTGGTCCGGGTGTGCAGCGGCGGGCCGTCCTTGCCGATCTCCCAGACGGAGCAGACGAAGCCTCCTTCGGTCAGCTCCATCGTGAAGATCACGCGCGGCACGGCGGCTGCGGTCAGGTTGGTGACGGTCCGGGCATTGAACCGGTACTGCTTGCGAATCTGCTCATCGTTCACGGGGAACCTCCTTGATGACGTTCAGGCCGCGCACGGCGGCCGTGTCGCTCTCCCACAGGTAATGCCACGCATCGACAACGTGGCGCTCGGTCACGCCGACCTCGGTGCTGCTCTCGAGGCTTTCGAGGAGCCGGTGCGCGGCGGCGCTGCCGGCGTGGGCCTGGAGCCGGAGCCGGATGAGCGCGCGCTGGTAGGTCTCGATCGCCAGGAGCGCGGCGCAGTCGGTAAGGAGCGCCTGCTCGACGCTGTCCAGCGTGCGGCGCTCGAGGATGACGGCCACCGCGTGGTGGCCGTCGGGTCGGAACACCGGTGTCAGGGGCGCTGTGGTCACGGTAAGGACTCCTCTCAGCTCAGGATCCGGAGCAGGCGCTCGGTCGCTTCGAGCGTGCCGCGCGCGTACTCGCTCCGGTCCGGGTCGGGGTTGAACAGGCGCGCGAACCGCAGCGCCTCCTCCACGTCGTAGCGCATCTGGCTCACCCCGAGGGTGAGCGCGCGCTTGGCGTAGATCTCGTACGTGGCTTCCTTGGCCAGGAAGTACATCGGGTCGGGCAGGCGCTCATCGCGCGCCTGCTCGGCGATGCGGCGGTTCTGCTGCGCCTTGACGGTCTCGGTGACGATCTCCCAGTACCGGCGGTAGTCGGCCTGGGCCAGCGGGGTGGGGGCGCTCATTGGTTCAGCTCCTCGACGACAGCGGCGATCACGTCGCTCTGGGTGACGGTGTCATGCTTGTTGTCCCAGGCGATCACGCGGGCGTTGTCCGCGACGGCCTCGGTCTTGACGCTGGGCCAGCGCTCATCGCTGGCCGCGCGGATCAGGTGCTCGACGGCGTCGAGCGTGTAGGTGGTGGGCAGTGTGCTGATCACGGTGTGTGCTCCTTAGAAGTTGAGGTAACGGTAAACGAGGCGCTCGATCTCGCCGATCTGGCGGATCTGGTCGCGCAGGCCGGCGGCCCGACGGGAGGCGTAGTCGCGATCTCCCTCGAGCCGGTACTCGGTGGCCATGTAGTCGCGCAGGGCGAAGTCGTTGCCCTCGGGGACGGTCTCGAGCGTGGCGCGGTGCGCGTCCAGGCGCTCGTCTGCGGTCACCAGACCGGCCTCCCACTGGTGGAGGTCGGTCCGGAGGTTGGCGGCCATCTTGGCCAGCTCGGCGTCGAAGGCACGGCGGCGCTTGCGGTAATCGGCGACTCTCACTTGGTCACTTCCTCTCCTCGGTTCACCGGTATCGCAC
>Ga0126379_10000044_pt1 | contig 58911 bp, 45 predicted proteins | sample PanSoiMetPlot_24_FD_92640 | JGI IMG/M metagenome (GOLD analysis project Ga0126379, IMG submission 92640) | Tropical forest soil microbial communities from Panama - MetaG Plot_24 | ecosystem: Environmental > Terrestrial > Soil > Tropical forest > Bulk soil | place: Panama | collected 2016-02-17
ACCGGCGCAGTCTATTCGAAGAATCCCGACAAGATTCGTCGCGCCGAGGAAGAGTTCCACGTCGGCAACCTGTACCTGAACCGCAAGTGCACCGGAGCAATGGTCGGCGCGCATCCGTTCGGTGGATTCAACATGTCCGGCACCGATTCCAAAACCGGCGGCAAGGATTATCTGCTGCTCTTCCTGCAGGCCAAAGCTGTCGCGGAAAAGGTCAGCTAGGCCACACGTCATTAGGATAATTTGGGATTACTTCAGACCGGGGCGCGCACGCGGCGCCCCCTTTTTCATTCCGCGGAGGCCGGAGACCCTTTGCTAGAGACCATCTTTAGCACGCGGTAGACAGGATAGCTGCAAGCCAGCGCGATCAGTGTCAGGAGGCTGTTGGTGCGGTCTTCGCGGATCGCCTCCGCCAGAAAGCCGATTGACCCGAGCAACGCCAGCGCCGTCGTCCAGGGGTACCCCCACGCACGATACGGTCGCGGCATCTCCGGCTCGCGGCGACGCAGCAGAAACAGCGACACGAACGAAAGCAAATAGTTGGTCACGAAAAAGAACGCCAGCATGGCGATAACGCGCTCGAAACTGAAAATAGCAAACGCCACGCCGACCAGTGCGCTCAGCAACAGTCCCACGGTTGGAGTTCCGCCCGCATTGATGCGTGAAACCGTCCGAAAAAACAGTCCATCGCGGCTCATCGCGTAGATCACTCGCGCGCCCATCAGGTGTAGTGCGTTGAGCGAACTGAACAGCGCGACCACCATGATGGAGCGAAAAATGAAATCGCCATGTGCGCCAAATACCCGTTCCGCGGCCAGACCCAGCGAAAAATTGTTACCCGCGATTTCGCTCATCGGCAGGACATAGAGCACCGCCGCGTTGATGAACAAATAAATCATCACGATGGAAAACAAGCTGGCAAAGATAGCTCGCGGTACGAGGTGCCCGGGGTTCTTGATTTCGTCGCCGAAGTAGATGACCCCGTCCCACCCGTCATAGGTGTAGATCGTTGCCTGAATCCCAAACAGCAACGCAGTGATCAAAGCCGCGCCAACAGGAATGACGACAGGTGCCACATGTCTCGCCGCAATGGCTGCTTCGGCCGTGTGCCGCAGATTGCCGCCGAAGGCAAAGCAGGTCACCACCATGAGGAAAAACACCAAGCCCTTCAGCACCGTCGTGAGATTCTGTACTTTGCTTCCCATACTGATGCTTTTCCACTGCAGCAGCGCAAACAAAACAATCGTTGAGACCGCCGTGATCTTGATTCTTAGCACGCCATCGAAAGAAGGGAACAGATGCGCCATGTACTCGCCGATTACAATTCCAACTGCGCCGGTAGTTCCGCAGGTGGACAGCCAGTCGCTCCACCCAACGATGAATCCAGCGAAATCACCGATGGCGCGGCGCGAAAAATTATACTGGCCCCCGCTTTTTGGAATACACGAGCCGAGTTCGGCAAGTTGGAAGGCGCTCACCAGCGCGTACAGCGCGCCGCCGATCCACACGCTGAAGAACAACCAGTGATTGGGCAGTCGCGCGGCGATATCTCCCGGAGTCCGCACAATTCCCGCAGAGATCGTATTGCCCACAGCCACAGCAATGCCGAAACCCACGCCCAGAATTTGCAGCAGCCGGCCACGTTCTTTGCGGGAGAGCCTTGCTGGCCTCCTGGCCTCGGTGGAAACCGCGTCAGTTGAGATGGACAATGTGGAGTCTCAAGTGATTTCAGCAGCAGGCGTCATCATACGTTTGCGGGGCCAAAAAGCAAATCATTCCGGCACGGCCTCAGGTGGTCCCCGTCGCGCTGAATCGGGGTGTTGGGCCAGTCCGACCTAGCTCATTTTGGGCATACGCCGGGAGCGAGAATCGTCCGCAATCTGCAGCACTATCTTGGTGCCCGAACTTTTTGGGTCGATTCGCAGTGAAGCGCAATCATTCGCGATCCAGTCGGCGCCGGCGGCAAGCAGCTCTTCATCCCCGGTCGTCGTGCGAACGGCCAGCACCCGGGCGCCTGCCGCTTTTCCGGAACGCACGCCGGATGGCGCGTCTTCGATGACAACGCACTCGCACGGGGGCTGGTTCAGTTTCGCCGCTCCCTTCTGATATGGCTCTGGGTCGGGCTTCCCACGATGGATGTCGTCGGCTGTCACCATGTTCTGCACGTAGGTAAGCAAACCCGCCGCACGCAATCGCACTTCGGCAAGCGCTCGAATCGCGGAGGTAACCACCGCCAACTGGCTCGGCGGCAGCGCACGAAGCAATTCCTTTGTGCCGGGCAGAGCAATCACGTCGCTAAAATCATCCAGTTCGCCTTGTTCCATCCAGTGATTTTCACGGCGATGGACTTCGCTGCCGGCATTCGGCAACAGTTCCACAATCGTTGCCAGGCTCGGCCGGCCATGCGCCTGCTTGACCACGCTCTCTGGATCCAGGCCGTGCATCTCCGCCCAACGGGACCACACCCGCGCGACCGCCGGCGTCGAATCCACCAGCACTCCGTCCATGTCCAACAACAATCCTCGGCACTCGATTTCGGTCATGACTCTCCCCGACCATCTCGCTGATGGTTTGCATCTGCCATGCCAGCGAACCAGAAATCATATCGCATCGTCGAACAAGACGAACTGCGCCACAACAAGCAGGGCCACGGCAATCAGAGCTCCGCGTAACCCTTTTATATTATTGTCCCGGTGCAGCTCAGCGCGGATAATCACGCAACTTTCCATCGTCGAGGGGTAGCGCGTTGACGGATGCGTGTATGCAGGTGTGGCCAATCTCCGCCGGGGATTGCATACGAGGGGGGGAATCGTGAAGCGTACGAAGTGGGCCGGTAATTGTTTTCTGTTGTCATTGATCATCCTTGGTGCAAGCGCGAGCAACGAAGCGCAGGAGACCACCGCGAGCATTCGCGGAAGAGTCATCGACGCCAGCGGCGCCGTCGTTCGCAATGCATCGATCACGGCCGTTCAGGTGGACACCGACTTCTCTCGCGCGGCGCAATCTGATGCTCTGGGCAATTTCATCCTTGTGGAACTCCCCGTTGGCAACTACCGCTTGGAAGCCGAGGCTAAAGACTTCCGCAAGTTTGTGCAAGAGGGTATCACGCTGCACGTCAATCAGACCGCCAGCGTCACGGTGCAGTTGGCGGTTGGCACTACCACGCAGACCGTGGAAGTGAACGCCAACGCTTCGATGATCGAGGCCACAACAACCAATCTGGGCACGACTGTCGGCGACCGCGAGGTTCTCGACCTGCCCTTAAACGGGCGTCACTTCACGCAACTCGGCGTCCTGCAACCGGGCGTTGTGCCAATCACCCCGGGACTGGCGCTGGCAGGCGGCACTCTGCGCGATGGCCAGGCTTACGCCGTGAATGGTCAGCGGCCAGAATCGAACAATTTCATGATCGATGGTTCCAACAATTTCAATGGTGTCGATGGAGGCTTCGTCCTCGAGCCGCCCGTGGACGCGATTTCTGAATTTCGCATTCTCACGCACACGGCCAACGCGGAGTTCGGACACAGCACCGGCAGCACCACGAACATCATCACTCGCTCCGGCACCAACAATTTCCACGGGTCTGCCTGGGACTTCCTCCGCAATAACGCCATGGACGCCAAGAGTTTCTTTGCGGACAGCGTCGAGCCGCTGCACCGCAACCAGTTCGGCGGAACCTTCGGCGGGCCGATCAAGAAGAACCGCACATTCGTCTTCGGCTACTATGAAGGGATTCGCAACAGCCAGGGTGAGACGGCGCGGACCACGGTGCCGTCGGATGCCGAGCGTCAGGGCAATTTTGGTGAGTTATGTCCTCTGAACAATGGGACCTTCAACGCCGCGGGCAACTGCATCGACAATTCCACCGGTCAAATCAGCCAGATCGGCGGCCAGCTCTTCAATTTCTTTGTCCCGCCAAATTCGCCGCCGCAACCACTGCCATTCAATCAACTCCCGTTCATCAATCCCCTCTCCCAGAATTTACTGCCGTTTTATCCACGCGCCAATTCCGGTCCATTCACCTTTGTCGGCACGGAGACTTTGACGTCGAATGAGGATCAATTCGGTATTCGCCTCGATCAGTACCTCACCGAGCATGATCAAATGGATTTCCGCTATAGCTTCAACCAGCGTGGCCAGACCGATCCACTTTCGACCGCTGGAGCAAACGTTCCGGGCTTCCCTGTGGGCGAGAATCAGCGCGCGCAGAATTTCGTTGCGCAAGAGACGCACACCTTTGCGCCCACGCTTGTGGGAACGCTGCGCTTCTCCTTCCTGCGCAATAAATTCCTGGTCGACGAGCATCTGAATAACACGACTCCGGCCAGCCTCGGCTTCCAGTACGCACCCTCCCTGGCACAAGCCATCGGGCCGCCATTCATCCAGGTGGCTGGCTATGCTTCCATCGGCGACCCCATCACGGGCCCGCGAAACACGTATCAGAATTCCTATGATTTTTCCGGCTCACTCACCTGGATCAAGGGGAACCATCAGTTCAAATTCGGTGGCGGCTACCAGTACGATCAGATCAATGTCTTGCAAGGCATCGCCACGAACGGCTTCTTTGTCTTCTCCACTTTCCCATTCAGCAACGCATTCGCCAGTTTCCTGTTTGGCCAGCCCGTTTTCTTCCTGCAGGGCGGCGGGGACTTCTCCCGCGGTTTGCGCGGCCAAGGCTTTAACCTTTATGCGCAGGACACCTACAAGATCACCCCGCGCTTGACCATCAATTATGGCCTGCGTTACGAGGTTCCTTCACCCTACACCGAAGTGAAGAATCGCCAGAATCTGTGGATTCCCGGCCGTCAATCCACGGTATTTCCCACTGCGCCGCAAGGGCTGCTTTATCCGGGGGACAAGGGCGTTCCCGGAGGACTGATTCCCACGGAAAGAACCGCGTTTGCCCCTCGCGTAGGCGTAGCTTGGGATGTGACAGGCAAGGGCAATTGGCTGGTGACCGCCGCTTATGGCATTTTCTACGATCCCTACTACACGGGCGAGGGAGGTCCGTTGCAGACGCCGATCAGCGCCCCGCCCTACCTGCAAACGCCGCAGATCAACGTGCCGAATTTTGCCGATCCGTACAATGGCGAGAATCCATTTAACGGCACTTTCGCACAGCCCATGACTATTCTTACGCTGGATCCGAACCTGCGCTTGCCCTATGCCCAGGATTGGAACCTGAACATCGAACGGGCCTTTGGCAACGATTGGCTGTTGCAAGTCGGTTACATCGGCACGAAGGGAACGAAGCTACCGCGTTTTATCGAAGGGAATCCAACCGTCTACGATCCGAACCTGTCGCCGCAGGAGAACGCGAATTTTGCGGACCAGCGGCGTCTCTACTCCGGATGCACGGTGGCGGATTTATCGCAGCCCTGCACCTACTCCTCGGCCGGCTTGATTTCAGGGATCGCCAATTCCACCTACAACGCGCTGCAAACCAGCTTGCGGAAACAATTCAGTCACGGCCTATCATTTCTCGCGTCCTACACCTATTCGAAGACCCTCGACGATGTTTCTACCTTCAACATTACGGGCTCGGCTTCGCAAAGCACTGCGGGAGAGAACGACCTGGCGCAGAACCCCTTCGACCTGAAAGCCGAACATGGCCGTTCCATGTTCGATGCGCGGCACCGCTTCGTCATCAGCTATCAATGGAACCTGCCGTGGTTCAGCCGTCCAGAGAATTGGTACGGACACATTTTGGGCAACTGGATGGTCAACGGCATTACTACCTTCATGAGTAACACGCCCTTCACGGTGTACGATTCCGCTAACGTATCCCTACAAGGCAGCGCGCCGGAAATTTCCGGATTTCCCGGCAACCGGCCCGATGTGGTGGGTAATCCAAATGTCGGGCCACACACACCGGACCGGTGGTTCAACGTCAGCGCGTTCAAGCAACTGGATCCCGTTCTGCAAGCCGGTCAGTTTGGCAATGCCGGGCGCAATATCGTCAACGGCCCCGCGTATCAACAGTGGGACTTTTCTGCGATCAAGATGATTCCGATTCGCGAATCGATGAATCTCCAGTTCCGAGCGGAGTTCTTCAACATCTTCAACAACGTGAACTTCCTGCTGCCTGTGAACGACATCAATTCGCCCAACTTTGGCCAGATTTCCGCGGCCCGGCCCGGCCGCATTGTGCAGTTGGCGCTGAAATTTTCGTTCTGAAGAAGACAGCGAGCTGCTCTGAGCTAAAGCATTTTGTCGAGGCACAGTAGAAGCCTGGTGCGTGGGAGGTCTCCGTACCGGGCTTCTGCATCTGGGTTCCGATTATTCGTAGCGCAAAGCGACCATTGGGTCGACTTTCGTGGCGCGACGAGCCGGGATGTAACAAGCCAGGATCGCTGCGGCCGCTAAAATGAGCGAAACACCCACGAAGATCAGGGGATCGTGGGCGCTGACTCCGAACAGCAGCGTGGCTAGGACGCGCATAGCTGCGAGAGCAATCACCAGGCCCAGAATCAGACCGGCGAGCGCCAAGCGCATTCCTTGCCCTACTACGAGCCGCAAGACGCGGACGGTTTGCGCGCCCATGGCCATGCGGATGCCGATCTCGCGCGTTTGCTGGTTTACGGAATAAGAAAGCACACCGTAGACACCCACCACCGCAAGAAGCAGCGCAAGCGCGCCAAAGGCGCTCAGGAGTGCGGCGCCCACGCGCGGCGCCCACAGTCCCTGGTCGATCAATTCTTCAATGGTGTTCACGTTCGTGAGCGCCAGATTTGTGTCCAACGATTGCACCTGGCTGCGCACCGAAGAGATGACCGCTTCGGGCCGGCCGTTCGTGCGCACCTGCATCGTGACCGCAGGAGAAAAGTCCTGCGTGAGCGGCAAATAGGCCAGCGGCTGAGGTTCTTCGCCGATGTTATTCACAACGGTATTGCGCACCACTCCCACGACTTCACGCAATTGTGTCTCTCCGAAGAAGTGGAAACGCTTGCCCACGACATTCTGATCGGGCCAGAACTGTTTGGCCATCGCCTCGTTGATTATGGCCACTTGCTTGGTATCTTTGCGGTCGGCATCGTTGAATTCGCGCCCACCAACCAACGGGATTCTCAAGGTTTCGAAAAAATTCGGGGCGATGTCGTTGAGCTGCGTCAAAGTGCCGCGATAGCCGGAGGCTTCGTCCTGGCCTTCGGGAAAAACGGTACGGGCAAGTCCTCCGCCGAGCGGAAAATTAGAGGCAATGGTGGCCGACTCGACGCCAGGAACAGCCTTCGCGCGTTCCATCGCGGCGCGAAAATACTGCTGCGCGCGGCCTTCGTCATAATGCAACGCCCCCAGATCGAATGCGAACACGAAAAGCTTCTTGGACTCGAATCCGGGATCGATGCGCTGCGCGTTTTGCATGCTGCGAATGAACAGGCCGGAGCCGACGAGTGCAACAAGTGCCAGAGCAATTTCCAGTACGACCAAAAGACTGCGAAAGGGATTGCGCGTCCAGCCAACGGTTCCTCCGCGGCCCCCGACTTTCAGGGTCTCGATCAAATTGGGTTTGGCGGCCTTGATCGCTGGGGCGACGCCAATCAGCACAGCGGTGAGCAGCGCCACGCTCACAGTGAACAAAAGAACATGGGAATCGAAGCTGAGATCGATGTCCCCATCCGCGATGAAAGGTGGCCGGAAGGACCACAGCGCCGCGCGACCACTATAGGCGATGGCAAAGCCAACAACCGCCGACAGGATCGCGAGCACCAGACTTTCGGTGAGCAACTGCCGCACCACTCGGCCACTGGTGGCACCAAGCGCCGCGCGCAGGCCGATTTCTTTTTCGCGGCTGGCGGCCTGGGCAAGCAAAAGATTGGCGAGGTTCACGCAAGCGATCAAAAGCACCAGGCCGACGATGCTCATCATCATTCCGCCGGCCAGCACAATTTGAGTGCGGTTGTTCACGCCCACGGCGGCATCAGCGAGAGGAGTCAGCGCCACGCTCCGGCTGGCGTTGTCTTTCGGATACGCGCTCTCCAGATGCGTGGCCAGGGTCTTCAGCGAAGCTTCCGCGGCAGCCACGCTCACGCCGTCTTTCAACCGTCCGAACATCGCGGTGGTGAGAAATCTGCGGTCGTTAAAGTTGTCTTTGAAGAAGCCTGCAAGCACGCGAGGATACATGCTGACGGGAATCCAGATCTGCTCGGCATCCCCAAACGTGAACGCGCCCTTGAAACCATGAGGTGCCACTCCAATTACGGTGTAGGGAGTGGCGTTGAGCATGAGAACTTTGCCGACAGCGGATGGATCGGATCCGAATTTATTGGCCCAAAAGCTGTAGCTAAGTACGGCGACGTCGTTGCCCCCCAGCTTCGTGTCTTCCTCGGGCAGGAAAAATCTCCCGGCGGCGGGTCGCATTCCGAGAATGTCAAAGTAGTTTGCGCTGACCAGCTGGCCGAAAATTTGCTTGGGCTCCGCGCCGCCGCTCCAGGTCAAGGGCAGCGGACCAACGGTGCAGCCAAGGGCGGTGAACACCTGGTTGTCCCGCGCGTAGTCCTGGTAATTAGGAAAGGACATGCCCAGTTTCGTGGCATTCGCCGCGGTGACCCGCGTCTTGGTGTCAATGGTGTCGACCTGCACGACGCGCGAAATATCCTTGACGGGCAAAGGGTGCAGCAGGATCGCATTGATCACGGTGAAGATGGTGGTATTGGCGCCGATTCCCAGCGCTAGAGACACCACGGCAATCGCGCCGAATCCAGGATGCTTCGTGAGGAGGCGCAGCGCGTAACGCATGTCCTGCCACAGAGTGTGCATGTTTCGTACCTCCTCCGCCCTGATGGATGCGGAAGTCCCCGGGGAACGATAGAAGGACCCGCCGTCGTTCTGAGTACGATACCAGACTGCTTAGACGGATCAAGACCCCTTCTGCCTCACAGAGAGGCTCAGAGACTTTACCCAATTAGATCTCAGTGGGAGATTTGCAAAGGAATTGGAACTTGGTCAGATCGCGGTGGGAGACGGGATTTCCCTGGTAGCGTCTCCCATGTCGAGAATGCAATAATTGCAAACATCACGACTGTCCCCAGGTGCCTCGATTGGTTTCACAGGCACACAAAAACGGGGAAGGTTGGCTAGGCTATCCCCGTTTTCAGAAGTATCGTGAGAAGGGCGGCTCGTGAGAACCGCAGCAGTGGGTTAGAAGCTGACGCGCAGGCCGAACTGAATCGCCCGCGGCGTGCTTATTTGCGCCGAAAGCCCATTATAGGCGGAACTGAAGCCGCCCACCGCGCCCCAGTCGCCGGTATCGCCGAGTATCAAGTATGGATCTGACATCTGGTTATGGTTGAAAAGGTTACTGAAGACGGTCTGGAACTCCACGTTGACCCGTTCCGTAACCCTTACGTTTTTCTTAACGCTGAAGTCTACGTTCCAGAAGGGCATGCCTCGCAGAATCCCGGCACCTCCTCCGTTTGAACCGTCGATACCCAAGATCGGGTTACGGAAACAGGTATAAGAATAGTCTGGGTTCTGGAACATGCTGGGGCCGAAGAAGTTTGAGCCCAAGCCTAATTTGCTGGGCACAGGGTTATTATGTCGGGAGCTGCCGAAATCATTTGGACAGATGAGGACAGCGTTTTGTAGCGCGGCGAAATTTCCGCCGTCGCCCTCGCCAAAGGATTGGCCGCCTCCATAGATCTCGTTCGCGAAAGCGTCTGTAGGTTGCACCTCTAACGGCAGGCCGCTGCCCACAGTGAGGATGGGCGCAAAGGACCAACCACCCGCGATATGTCCCAGCAAGCCATGCTGGTTCTTGTACAAGGACGGTTCATAAACAAGCCACACGTTCCACAAGAATTTGCGATCCCAAGGCTGTAACCCGTAGGCGCCGTGCAGGTTGTAGGCATCCGGGACAGTGAATTGACTGGTGGCCTGAACCTCCGAACCGGTGCCCAGCGCTTTTCCGTACGTGAAGTTGCTTTGCAATGTTAGACCATGCCACTGGGACATCTTGACGGTGACGAACGCAGCGTTGTAGTTTCCGTAGCCGACGCTAGCGTTCATACCCACGCCGGAGGTCAACTGTCCGTTGCAGCCGATCTCAGTTCCGGTAGGGCAGTTGATGGGAGTGTTCATCATCGTCCGGGGAAAATTGAATGCGCCGTTGTCCAAGTCGCTCCAGAGCGCCCAGAGGTTATTCTGTGTGATGTTGCTTGAGAGTATGTCGCTGGGGTTGGGGCTACCCAGCTTGTAACCGCCTTCTTTCGCAGCCACCGCAGCCGTGCAACTTGCGTAACCCGCGCAGTAAGCAGGGTTCAAGGCGTGCTCAAAGAACGGCTGAGGTGTTAACGAATTCGGATTCGGGACATTGGCACCGAACCCACCGCAATTGCCACCAGCGAGACCAGCGTTGCCGCCGCAATATTGCCAGACCATTTGGCCGTAGGCCTTGGCGAACGATTGGCCTCCGATGGTCATCATGTAGGGAACGGCGTTAATGTTGATGGGCTGGAACTCGTGCGTTATTTTCCTACCAATATAACCAAATTCGACCATAACCTTGCTGTTGATCTGGCGCTGAATGGTGAAGTCAAACTGCTGGCTCATGCTGGGTCGGAAGTTCGGATCCAGGCCTTCACCGGCACCCGCGGCAATCTCATTAATTCCAGGGTAGTCCGGTTGGCTTAGAGTCTTACTCGCAGCAGGAAGCGGCGCCACCAGACCATTGAAGCCATTGGCGGTCGGGCCAACGCGGAAGGCATTTGCGGGAGTGCCCGTTCCCCCGCTACACGTACCGTCCATCAACGGACCAAAGCACTGGACTGCCTGGATCAGGCCGGTTCCCAGAAGCGGTACCAACACCAAGCCCACACCGTTCAGGCGCCCGTAGAGAATGCTATAGCCGCCACGCACAACCGTTTTGTTTCTTCCAAAAACATCCCCTAAGAGCCCCGAGTCAAAGCTCGGATTCCACGCTGCAGCAACACGTGGGCTGAAGGATTTGTAGTAGGGATTGTAGGGATACTTCGGGTGGCCAGCCACATTGTGGACTAGGGCGAAGCCTACATCAGGGTTGTAAACTTGCCCGGCAAGGGCGGCCTGCTCGCGACTGTTCAAATAAGCCATGGTGTCGATCGGCTTATTGTTAGGGTCCACCAGGACGATTTGTTTTCCATCCTTCTCAACCGGCGGCATCTCCAGCGTCCAACCCAAGCCGTAACTGAGCGTGAAGGTGGGCTTCATGCGCCAGGAATCGCTGAAATACAGGTTGTAGAACGGAATGGTGCTCTGGTCGTACGCCGGCGTATTCGGAGGGTTCAGCGTCAGGTTTGGGCCGGTGCGGGTGTAGGCAATCTGCGTGAGGCTGGGTATGCCCAGTACGATAGCGTAGTCTCGCGACCAAGTGGACCCCAGATTGGACCCAAGGCCCGCTGGGATATAGCCATTCATGTTCATGCCGTTGGTACTGCCTGAGCCTGCGCCTGCCCCCATCGCGTACACGGTCTGATAGTTGATGCCGCCGCCATTGTCGGTGCGCTGGTGATAGTTCCAATTGCGCTGATAAATTCCGCCAAACTGAAAGAAGTGTCTGCCCTTCAACCAGGTCAGGTCGTCGCGAATCATGTTGTCCTGGCCATCCCAGAACCGCGTGCGGACGTTCTGTGTGTTCAGGTTGTACGGTGCCAGCACATTGGTTCGGCTCTCGCCAAACGGTTCGATGGCCCCACCCAAGCCTGCGACTTGCGGGGGCTGAGCGTTGGATGCGCGGGCCCAGAAATTGCGCAAATAGCTGTAATGGAAGCTATTCGTGAGGTTGTTCGTGATGTTGGTCGAAAGACTGGCCGTGAGATACCAGGGGACCTGTGGGCGATTCGAAGTCGAGGCGGGGACACCCAGTTTGTCACCCGGGAAAAACCCCCCAATGTCCACCTGATCGTTCGTGGCTCGCTCCATGTGGTAGTAGCGGTAAGTAGAGTTGAAATGCCACTTAGGCCCGAAGTCGTGGTCGAGGCGAACCACGCCAAAGTTGTCGCTCCAGGGCAGCGCCGCCTGGCCACGAAATGCTAAGACATTTAGACCGTCGCACCGGGAGAGGCCGAGGCAGGCCGTTCCTTGGTTTGAGGGCGGCATGTACTGCCACATCGCCTGAACCGTGGGACTGATCCCCAAGCCCTGCGGGTCAAGTGTTGTGCCCGACCCCGGGTATGTCGTACCCGGTACCAAAGCTCCGATGGCCGGCGCACTGGATGGATAGGTGGTGGCCGTCGGGTTCAAGTTGTACACCGTTCCGCCGAACTGCAGCAGTCCCAACTTCATCCCGTCGGAAGGGACCGCTCTAGTCACGGTAGTGGAGTTCGGAAAACGGAAGCCTTCGTAATTGGCGAAGATGAACCACTTTCCACCAAGCACTTCCTTGGGAATCACAGGCCCGCCGACAGCACCGCCAAAACGGTTGTAATGATAGCTGGGGATCGGGGTGTTAGAGGCATTGTTGTCAAAGGTGTTCGCATTCCAGTTGTTGTCTAAGTAGTATTCATACGCCGTGCCATGCCAGTTATTGGTGCCGCGCTTGGTCACCATCTGGACCTGCGCGCCGGCGGAACTGTTGAAATCCGCGGTCTGATTGGTCGTTCCCACGGAGAATTCCTCAATACTATCCACGGGAGTGGGCATCACACCCGATGGTCCGCCACCGCCGGGAGCCCCGCTGACAGCAGTAACAGTGACATAGCTATTTACCACTCCACCGCTCGGGTCACCGGCGAAGCTCGGCGTATACGTATTCTGTGTCCCGTCCATGTCGCTGGAGTTATTGCCTCCGTCTAGCTGGAAGGTGTTCTGATCCTGGTTGGCACCCGCGACGCTGCCGTCCGGGGCTACCCCTGGCTGTAGGGTAACAAAAGTGCTAACGTCCCGGCCGAGACCTGGAAGAGATGACAACGCAACGCCACTGATGTTGTTGCCAATGGTGGCGTTCATGGTTTGCAACTCGGCGCCCGCCGCGGCCTGGACCTCGACGGTTTCAACCTGTGAACCCAGTTCGAGTCTGGCGTCTAAGTTGAGTGTGGCGCCAACCGTGACTTCCTGTTTGACAAACCTGGTGGTGCGAAATCCCGTCTTTGCTATCGATACGTCGTAAATTCCAGGAGGAACACCAGGAAAGATGTACCGCCCAGCCTCATTTGCCACTGCGCTTCGTACGGCGTTCGTGCCCGTGTCGCTGAGAGTTACGGTCGCGCCAGCTACTGCAGCATTGGTCGGATCCGTAACGGTTCCCTGTACTGATCCCGTTGCGGCGGCCTGTCCCCACGCTCCGAGTGCTGCCAGGAGATAGATCATGATTGCCAAAGAGCACAAATAGGCCCGGTATTCCTCTCTCAAAAAAGAAGACATGTGCACCCCCCCATTAAGGAGAAACGTCTAAGCCATTAGAGTTTTGCTAACCACCAGGCGAGAATATTTCGGAGGGTGTCTCATGCATGGGACTGACCAAAGCTACCAAATTGGACCCGTCGAGAATCTGCATGTAGTTTCAACTACTTAGCTGACCTCGTGACAAATCAATTAGATAAACAAACGGAACCTTCTCCGAAGTTCAATACTAAATATGAAAATCGAAGGCACGAGACTGTCCGCGCCCAGGGAGCGCCCAGCTTCGGTTACGAGTCTTGTTCTCTCGTAAAACACTGGTTTCAATCCCAAAGTCAACGAACGAATTTCCTTGTTGAAGACTGCCGAGGGCCGCCGAAAATCGGGATCAGGCAGCGCATATCCCTGCGTATTGTCACTGTGGTTGGCCGGTGGTGTTGAAGGCGTTCAGATTACTCGAATCGTAACCTAGATGACTCGGCATGTGGGAGGCATCCACGCTCGCTTGCAAATAAGTCCCCCTCCGTGGAACGGAGCGTCTTTGGCACCGACGTGTTCCAGGTGCTGCACTCCGGCGGAATGAACGTGTTTCGCCTGAGGTTTACTGTTACTCCTGAGCCGGGCACGATGTATTTCGTGTGTGGACTAGTCAGTGCCTACCCGATGGATGGATCCAAGCCCGGCTGGTTGAGTGTGTTCGCCGCGCATCCGTTTGTTGCGTCCCGATTGTTCGCGACTTCCGCGGATCCGATGTAGCTGCGACACGCTGAAGTTCGGGAACCATGAATCGTCACCGGCTGGCCCGGCTGTACGAAAAAGGCGGAGTAGAACTGGAAACCATTCACCAGGCGCGTGACGAGCCGGGCTACAGCTCTTGCCGCGCCACCTGCTTGGGCCAGCCTTGTCCCCTAGCTATTCACACACTGGCCGCGTTTGATTCCAATTCAGCCCCCGGCCTGAATGCGCGTATTTTCCAGCCTGACCGCTAGCTTTGCCAGCCGCTCCAATTCTGCGCGGAGCCTGGTCCAGTAACTCGGTCCGACCGCCGATTGAAACTCTGATTGCATTCTCCGCCAGTATGGAAGGGCTCGCGCTAGTGCTTGTTCCCCATTCGGCGTCATTTCCAGGAAACGTTGTCGCATGGCCGATCGTTTGGAGGTGGTAATCAGGCCCTCCTTCCGCAGCAGTTGCAGGCTCCGCGTCAGAGTTGTTTGCTCAATAACTAGAATTTTCCCTAGCGCCCCGATGGCAATCGGCTGGTTCTTTGCAATGCCCACCAGTATCGCAAACTGCGTCGACCGGATCCCCGATTTCTGCATGGTCGCATCGTACATGCGCGTTACAGCTCGCGCTGTCCTTCTGAAATTGAACGACGCGCAATATCCGGTCCCAGTCAAATCCAGTTTACATTCACCCTTTCGCATCTGAACAACCCTCGCTCTCTTGACTTGCATATACATCTCAAGATATAAGCGTAATCAACGCAGTGTCAAGTTCCTGCACAGGTCTCGACGGTGACCTCTAGCGAGTGGCCGTTTTACCAGCTCTTTAAGGTGTGTTGACTATGAACACTCGCTTGATTCCCATGCAGTTTTCGCAATCCAACTATGACCTCAATCCGCTCGCCAACCCTCCCGCGCGCTATGTCCGCTTCGGCTCCTACGACCTCGATCTGCAACGCCAGGAGCTTTTCCGCTGCGGCATACGCGTGCCTCTGCCGCGCAAGGTCTTTGAAGTCTTGCTGATTCTCATCGAGAAGCCGGGTGACGTCGTGACACGCGAGGCCCTGCGTGCTCGCCTATGGCCGCCGGATTCGCACGTCAATTACAATGCCAACGTGAATACGACCGTGAACAAACTGCGCCAGGTCCTCGGCGATTCCACCAATCAACCGGCATTTGTGGAGACCGTTCCGCGAAGAGGCTATGCCTTTGTCGCCAGAACGGAATATTCCAATCAACCCTCCGCGCGCGAGTCCCGCGCTCAACTCGCGGCCGATTCGGAAACCCGTCCCGCATCCCTCCCTGAATGCGGGAATACTTCCTTCCACGCGCTACGGCAATCGGTCTGGTTTGCTGTCGGAGTTGCGGCCATGTTGATCGCGGGAATCTTAGTGGGCGCGCTGACAGTCTATATGGCGATGCATCCCTGATCGGTAGGTGTCACTCGCCGCATAGCGCTTCCGCTCATACTAATCGTATTGGCGCTGGCTAGGGAAGCCCGAGTCGTCGTAGCAGATCCTGAAACCGCGGATCCAAACGAACGGGGTCAAAGTCCGGATCTACCTTCAGACGGGACAGACCGGGGTGGTGATGCATGTAGCCATCTTCGAGTAAAGCAAATGCCAACTCCCTTTCGCCAGCCTGCGCATAACAGCGTGCAGCCTCAAAGAAGGCGCCCATTTTCTGGTGCGCCTGTGCCTCTACGCGAAGTACGCCCGGGAGACCGTACTCGCGATAGGCATGCTCAATCGACTGTCCCTCTTCCGGGCTTGCTGCCGCCAGTCTCGCACTGACGGCCTGAGCTGACATGCCCTTGTGCCGATAAGCTCGCTCCAGAAACATCAAAGCCGCTTGAAATTTGGGATCGAGCTTGAGTGTTTCCTGCGCCTGTGCAATGGCACTGTCGAACTGGCGAGCATAATAAAAGGCCTTCGCCAGGTTGGCATTGATTATGGGAGAAAACGGGTCCAGGGCGCGGGCGCGCTCTTGTTCGTCAATAGCCTCCTGGAATCGGCCAAACGTCAACAGGTAATTGCTGTACCATTGCCGGCCCAGCGCATCGTTGGAGTTCAGTTCAAGACCTTTATGGAATTCTATCTCCGCATCTTGCCATCTCCATTGCAGGGTGTGGGCCGCACCCATCACAAAATGGGAACTTGACAGGTGGCCGTCCAGTTCCACAGCCTTCTTGGCCTCTGCCACGCCTTTAGACATTTCCTCCGGCGAAAAGGCTCCCCACCCTACTCCCGCAAGATACGAAGCTGCCAGGCCGACGTGGGCTGGGGCGAATCCGGGGTCAAGTTGGATCGCCTCGTTGAAATACTCGATCGACTTCTGCCATCCTTCTCTCGTGTACGAGTAAAAGTGGTAGCGTCCTTTGAGATAAGCGCCATAGGCTAGCGGGTTTACGGCCCGTGTCGGGTGCAGCGGCTTCACCACGATATTGACCTGCCGAGCAATGTCGTCGGCGACGGTTCTCTGTAAATCGAGAATGCCGCTCAGGTCCTGTTCATAACTTTGGGCCCAAAGGTGAGAGTCGGTAGCGACTTGGATCAACTGGGCGGTGATTCGGACCCGGTTGCCAGAGCGCCGGACAGTGCCTTCCACAATGGCATCCACATTCAGCTCGTGCGCGATCTCCTTGAGAGTTTTCCGGCTGGCCTTGTAGTGCATGACCGAAGTGCGCGAAACAATGCGAGCTTCGCTCATCTTGGCGAGATTCGTGATCAACTCATCCGTCATGCCATCAGCAAAGTACTCCTGTTCGGGATCGCGTGAAAGATTTTCTAGGGGAATCACAGCAAGTGAAGAAACTTGCGGTGTAGGTTGCCATCCAGTTGCGATCCAGTGTCGGGTGCGGCCGATACTCGCAGCAATGACGATGCCCAGACTTATGACACCGGCTACCACCCCGACAACCAAAAAGGGCAACCGCAACCCGCGAGGGGTGCTCTGCAGCACAACTGCATCCGACGCCCGTTCGTCATGGGTAACCGGAACGATAAACCGGTAGCCTCGACGGGGAAAGGTTTCAATGAAGTGAGGATGCTCCGCCGAATCTCCCAGCGCCTCTCGTAAATGGTTGATTGCCTTGTTCAGTCCACAGTCGGAGTCCACAAAAGTACCGGCGGGCCAGAGCCGGCTCACCAGTTGTTCCCGTGTCACCAGTTCGCCGGAATGTTCGAGCAAAGCGAGGAGCAGTTGGAGCGGTTGTTCGCGTAGGGGAGTCCTCTGTCCGGCATGGGTCAGTGCGCCGCTGCGCGTGTCCAGGGCAAACTCCTCGAAACGGTAGACGCGCGTGCAAGGGACAGGCTTTCCCATTGATCAAGTCCAGCAAGAGGGTACCCGGGAGTTTATCACCTTGACTGATATCGGACACAAAACCTTTTGCCGGCCTAAGTCGTTCATATTGCGCGACTGCATCATCTCTGATCCGGGCAACGGGGAAAGTGCTACTACATTGTGGAACATTCCACATGACCGGAGCCTCAGGGAATGTGGATTCCACCGCAATGGAATGTCTGGGGGATTGACCGGAAGGACGGCCTTGCGGAAAAGTGCCTTCCAATAGACGAGTTTGTTCCGCTTACGTGCGGGCAGTCCGAGCTTTCATGAGGTAGGACTCGTCGAAGACACGGTAAGGAGTCGTATGAAAAGCAAATGCAGATTGTATTCCAAGTCTCTCATATGGATTTTGACCTTGCCGGTTCTGGCCCTGGCTGGAACCGCACTTTCTCGTGATGGGGAACAAAGTGAGCATCACCGAAAACACCGTGAGAAAACCCTGTATGTCTGGGCGGGTGACCAATCGCGCTTGGCTCCCGATTTCCTTGCGGTAATCGACTTTGATGAAGATTCCCCTGAGTATGGAAAAGTAATTAAAACGGTCCCCATTCCGCCTCCCGGTAACGCCGGCAACGAGCCGCATCACTGCCATCTGTCTGCGGATAAGAACACCCTCGCTTGCGGCGGCTTGCTCAGCGTTCTGCGGGGCCAGAATGGCATTTTCTTCTTTGATGTGTCTGACGCGCGCCATCCCACATTTCTATTCTCCACCAGCGGTTCGCTATCAAGCATTACCGACGACTTTCTACCGTTGGAGTCCGGAGGTTTTCTTGTAACCCAGATGGGATCCCATGACGGTGGAACACCTGGCCGGGTGGCTGAGTTTGATGCCCATCTCCGGATGGTTGGGGAGTGGCCAGCTCACCCCCCACATCACGGCTTCAACCCGCACGGGATCTCGGCGCGCCCAGAGGTCAACCTGATGGTGACGTCAGACTTCATGATGCCAGCAAGTACGCTGGACTCCTCACCAGGCGATCCGGAGCTGCGCGGTGCAATCCGTGTTTGGGATTTCGCGCGTAGGGAGATCATTAGCACCATTCAGATTCCGGGGGCTCTGGGCACTATGGATGTAAAGCTGATTCCCGGAGATCCCCGGAAGCGGGCTTTTACGGCAGGCATGTTTGACGGAATGGTCTATTTAGTAGAGACCAGGAAGGGAACGTCGCAGATCGTCTTCGACTGCGAGAATATCGTTCCTCATATTGAGACTTCCGTTCGTGGAGGCATGGTCCAGCTACTTGCCATGCCGAGAAGTGGGGACCGGCTCCTTTTCGCATCATTTCAAGCTGGTCAAGTCGGGATGCTCGATGTGAGCGATCCGGAACATCCGTTCCAAACAGGAATTGTCAGCTTGGGCCCGGATGCGGGCCCGCATGCGATTGCGCTAACCGAGGACGATGAGCGGTTGGTCGTCACCGATTACTTTCTCAACGAGGACGATTTCGGCAAGATTCACTTGGAAGGAGATCACCACGTCCATGTAATAAGGGTCTCCAAAGATAACTTGGAGCTGGATCAACGTTTTGACGTGGATTTCGATACAGCCTTCTCTACAGGACCAGCGCGTCCACACGGGATTGCGTTGAAGTAGTCTGTCCTAATGATGGAGCCACAAACTGCTCCCGAGTACCGCTCCGGAGGATCGTAAGTGGTCGGAATTTAATCGACGCGGGCAGAAAAGACGCTCCGGACTGGCAGGGCTGATGAGCTCGTGTCGGCCGCCGATGTGACTAGCTTGCACTGTCCGCAGATCGTGCGGGCGAGCCCACCAACCTCCTCTTGAGCGAGTCCTAAGACGAAGGGTTCCGTTACGTCGGCGTCTAACAAACGCGTTTGCCGCGTTAGTCTTGAGACCGTGCGATTTACCAGGAGGTAAACCATTTATGAATGCTCGTCATTTAGACCCACAAATGCTTTGAGACGTCACAAGGTGCGACCGGACCTGTATAGTGACGCGGCGACACAGGGGTCGTTCAAGCGCCTCGGGAGACGAAGATAGCATCGGTACCGATCAAGGGAACCAGCAAAGGAACCGGTTTGGAAGCTGCATTGGCTTTCGGGCGTGCCGGGCACAAAGTCCACGCCACAATGGGCAACCCGTCGCGATCTCCGGAGCTGGTACGAAGGGTGGCGGAAGAAATGTTGTCGATTACGGTTACGACGATGGATGTGGACAACGATGAGTCCGTGCGAGATGATATCGTAGCGATCCAGTAGGGACACGGCCCCATCCATGTGCTGGTCAACAATGCGGGAGTGGAGAGGGCAGGGTCTGTCGAGGAACTCGCGCTGGGAGTTTCGAGCGACTACAAGTGTGTTGCCCAACTGTGACGCAGCGTGTGTGGGGTGACGCGTTTGCTGATGCCAGTCCGGCGCGCCGCCCTATTCCCCACGCGCACCTGCAAGCGAAGCCTCGATCAACCGATCCAAAACGCACTGAAATCCAGAGTTTCTCGGGTGAGTTCATCCCAGTGGCACTTTTGACAGTTCCCAGCGGAGCTCGGTGGTCCTACAGTCAACTGTAGCCTACAGAAGGATCCTCTTCCCCTAGCCGCTAGGACAGCTAGGAGTAGGGTCAATTTTCACTCTAGGGAGACGCGCGTATGCCTGCCTCGGGGATTGCGGCTATATCCGTGGACGTGAGATCGCAATTTCTCGCTGGATTGATGCCCGCTCATCGCAAGACAATTTTGTCGGCTGCAACGCAACGCCGATTCCTCGCCAATACAGTAATCACCAATCAGGATCATCCTGCCGACCATTTTTACCTGCTGACGAAAGGACTGGCCAGGTTTTTCTTTGTTACAGAAGAGGGTAGGAAGCTTCTCTTTCAGTGGCTTGGACCAGGAGATCTGTTTGGGGGTCGGACCGTTTTGTCGAGCCAATCTTCTTATCTCTTCAGCACAGAAACGGTAACGGACAGTTTGGCGTTAGTTTGGAATCGTGGAGCAATTCGGGGTCTTGTCGAACGGTACCCCAAATTGCTAGAGAACGCATTGTTAACTGCGTCAGACTTCCTGACTTGGCAGCTCACATCCTACGTAGGTTTGGCTTGCTACACCGCTCGACGTCGGGTTGCTCAAGTGCTCGTCACTCTTGGACGGACTATCGGCAAGAAAGTTCCTGGCGGTGTTGAAGTCCGGATCACGAACGAGGAGTTGGCCAACGCAGCAAACGTCACGCCTTTCACAGCGAGCCGCCTTATGAGTGAGTGGCAACGTGACCGTGTGTTGCTTAAGCGCCGCGGCGCGATTCTACTCCGATCGCCCGAACGGCTGTTGTTGCGTCTGATGTGAGCGCGTTCCGTTTCCCACCTCTTTTCCCACTACGCTCGAGGTAAATGTGCCTCGTAAGCTTCGATTCGTACCCCGGTTCCAAACTCGAAATCTCTAAGCGGTAGAGCCGGGATTCTGGTGCCAATCCGTCAAACTTTGGCTAACAAACTGCTGGTTATGAAGAACAGCACGAATACCGGGCACGAGATCCAAGTAGGAATCGGACTTCAGGACGTAGCCAGAGGCGCCAACGTCAAAAGCGGCCTGGATGAGGTCCGAGCCACGATGCTCGCTCAAGAACAGAATCTTCGAACCAGGAGAGAAGATGCGAATCTGCCGCGTCGCTTCAAAACCATTCATTCCGGGCAGGCTGACGTCCATCAAAATCATGCCAGGCTGCAGCTCTTTGGCCCTCTGTACTGCCTCCAGTCCATCAGACGCGACAGAAATAATCCTGAGATCGGGCTCAGATTCAAACATCAGTGAAACGAAGCGCTGCCAGGGCAGGAAATCATCAACCACAAGAATTTGTGTGACGGACTTGGTCAAGTTCTTCGGAACCTCTCGTACTGAAACGACTGCTGAGCGGTCTTACCGCAGTTTCCGCTCCGCGCAGCGCGCCCCGACATTCTGTTTCGGCCATGGCTATGTGGCACAATTCGACGATAATGTTGGACCTTTTATATTTGGCATGAGTGATGATTGCGCCCCAAACTCTCCGCGTTCGCTGTGGTTTTTGATGCGGTAATCTGCCACCGGTGCTCCCAAGTTGATGGTTATGATCTTTGAAGGAATGACCGCGGTGGAGTGAGTGCGGAGACGCCACGGCCCGCTAGCTCGCTTTCTCCGCCGTGCAGTAACGGATCTGATTGTCGGACAGCCCGACGAAGAAGGTGCTTAAGTCTTCTTCTGTAGCTACATAAAATTCATTCGCTTCATAGATCACGTAGATGGTCCGCTCGATGGCCCGAGCGTACTTGTCGGCAATGGCTCGCGCTTGGTTGAACGAACTAAACGAGTGCATGGTCATCATGGTTTCACGTACACGCTTGAGCAGTCGTTGCCCATGGACAATCACGAGATTGCTTTGGAGCAGGCAACGCCGGAGCATCCCTCCAAGCAATAGAAGAACAGGAGTTGTGTTTTGACTGTTCCACTCCCGTAGGACAAGGCTTCTTTTGGTCGGGTGTTGTACGAGGGCACCAAGATTGTGGGAGGGCCGTTTATGTTCGCGACGGTCTTGGAAACCGACAGAACTTGGAAACCGACAGAAAACGGTCCCGCGTTCGGCTAAGTTTTCGCCACCACGAAGCACAAAGATTGAATTTGAAGCTTAGGAGCAACCTCTCGGCAGGAAAGAGGACTCCCGAATGGCTAAAGTCGCCAATCTGGGCCACGCGAAGACTCATTCGCGCATGTTCAAACGCGGTTACCTCGTGAACTTGATCCCGAACAAGGGCACCGCAAAGCCTGCCGAAAAGCCCGAAGAGAAGCCTTCCGAGAAGAAGGGAAGTAGCTCCGGCTCCTTTCCCTTTACCCTCTATCTTCTTCCTAGCTTCATCACCTTGGGCTTTCATGGTGCATGCGTTCGGAAGACATGAGCTTACCAGGCGTCAGCATCTACCGGGGCCCAGGGCGAAGCGAAGACGAGCGCCTCCCAAGGCCGAGGACGCGGTCCTGACAGTAAACCGGAATCGGCCTAGGGGCAGGACACTGCGAATCACACTATTAACGCCCCGCGCCACGATTACTCGTAGCGATAAAGCACGGCTTTTTCGATCTTGATTGAATGCGAATCGAAGCGCCAATAGCTGCCTTGGTCATTTTCGTCGCCGTTAAGGCGACGTCCGGGAATCCACCTGCCGTCCTGATAGGTGCCCTCGTCGATGGAGGCGTAGCCGAGCCTGAAGGTGCTAGGCGAACGCGGGGTTATCAGGACACGAAAGCCCTTGCCTTCGCCCAGAAATTCGTTCTGACCGGTGGCTATGATCATGCCAGTACCGTTTTCGGAGCGATTTCCAAAGATTTCGTCTAAGCTGATCTGCACCGCATAGCCATTCACGCTGAACTCGACAGACGGATGTTCCTTCGTAAGAGTGAATCCGTGCGCATTGCCCTTGGTCTGCTCGTCAAGAAGGATGGGAGTGACGGAGGCGATTGCGGCATAGCTTGCGCCGAGGTCGGTCGTGCCTTCGGAGAACGAGTCGATGGCGAATGGCGAGAACCCGATGGCGGCGTGCTCGCCTAGGGCATAGAAAACGTTGGCTGCTCCAGCGGCCCCACCTCTGGTTTCTGGAATGAAGAGCGGATTGTCGTCACGGTGATAGCGATTAGCCCAGTAGGAGAAGTTGGAGGCGTAGAGGTCAGGGGAGTAGATGTCAATCGCTGTACCAGCGGCCTTCCAGACGTCAATGACCCGTGGCTGGGGTCCGCCACTTGGATAATCGCCGGGAGCGGTGTCTTCCCCGGCAAGCCAGGTGTTTACGTACATGGGAAGGTTGTAAGCAGCCTTACCCTTACTGGTGACGGACTCAACATAACGAGCATAGTTCCAGGCCATGAAGATTTCGTCAGCGCGCACGGTGTCGCCAAATACTTGCCCCCAGGTGCCGGAAGTCTTCTCACCCTGTTTCAACCAGAGAGAGCGGAGTTCGGGATCGATGGTGTTGCGATGGGCCGTAATGTAATTGATCAGTTGAGAGGGCACGGCGGAGGCGAAGGCCTGATCGGCCGCAGCCGAATGGTCACGTGCATCACCGAGGATGCCGACCTCGTTCTCAACCTGCATCATGATGACGGTGTGGTCGCGGCTATCGACTTCGTGAATGTGCTCCATGACGGCGGCGAAGGCGCGAGCGTCGGCGTCGCGGGTGGCGTCTGAGAAGGCAGCAATGGTGCTCAGAATATTGGCTTCGTTGTTGTGGAGGATGACCCGCGGGAAGCGTTTGGTGTTCTGCTTGACCCATACGGGTGGGTAACTCGACATGCCATTCTTCCATGACGCGAGCCACAGGAAGACGACGCGAACGTGCTGCTCACGGGCTTGCCCAAGCAGGCCATCGACGAGCGTGAAGTCATACTTGCCTTCTGTCGGTTCGATGAGTTCCCAGGAGAGAGGCGTCAACACAGTGTTGAGCGGGATGGCCGCGAGCCGGGGCCACAGCGGCTTCATGTACTCTAGGCTGGAGGAACTTGAATTGAAAAGCTCACCAGCGAGCATCACGAAGGGTTTGCCGTCGACAATGAGTTGCGTCGTGCCGGCACGTTTTTCCAGGTGTGGCAGGTTTGCGTCTTGCGCGTAGATCGCGATGGGAGTTGCAAGAAATGTGGTGGCAACGACAACGACAAGGGCGTGCAATCGGACTCGCATAGTGGCGCAATTCTGCCAAATCTTCGCGCGGGCTGTCTATGTCCACGACCAGCGCTTTGTGATCGAGCCCAACCTATCAGCAAGATTCGCTAAGGGTATCACTGAAGGCCAAAGCTCCAAGTGAGCGGCAGGAGAAAGTAGTGAAGGCACGCGCTGAAGGTGATCTGCTTTCTTACCTGATTTCTCTGCTGCCATGGAACGATCTACAAGGAGTCAGGCATCGTGAAAGGCTACCCGCCAAAAATACAGCCGAGGCTGTCTATCAAGCGATGAAAGGACTGGGCGGGCATGTCGCAGATCTCCCGGACAACGTTGGAATCAGTGCCCCTGAGCAATTCGGCATTGACATGTATTTAAAGCCAGAGCTCGAGGCGACGGAAACGATCTTCGCCCAGAAAGACGGGAAGTTTAAGGACAAGCGCGAAGTCGTCGAGGGGCATCCACGCAGTGCGTCACTGCGAAACACTGTTCGAGCTGCACGGAAATCAATTCATTGGCGTATTTCCAGATAGCACACCGAGCAGACGCAGGCTGACAAATGGAACCCGTGCCGCTATTGACGCAGCCTTCGGCTGCTAGGCATCGGGCTGGGCCACAAGAACCGTTCTAAGGCGTGCTTCTCACCTTCCGTTGAAGCTCGCAGAAGCTCCGCATGTATCTGTAGAGCCGTCTCGTGTAAGCTGCTCAAGCTGTCCGCCGCTGCCATCACTGTATATAATCAAATAAATGGGGTTTGTGTTTGGAAACTCTCTTCCGGTGAATTGATGCGTGTTTTTGTCAAACTCGCCCTCAGGCATTCCCACGCCGCAAGTGCCTTCGCCGTCTGTGGTAGCCACGATTCGTTGTCCGGCTTCGCTGAACCCAGTGATGATGGTTATGGCACCATCCTTCCCTGCAACATCCCGCTGTGGGTGAAGTATCTGAATCTTTCTATCCGGGGTCGCTTCAACAGCACTCGTTTGAGTCGTAGGCATGTCAGGAGATTGGTTGTATCTTTCTAGGGTCTTTTTGTGGACTCCAAAGAAAATGATCGCCAAGGGTAGGAACGAGACTAGGATTCTCACGCGCATGTCTCATTTTCAAACAAATGCGCGGAATCCCAAAACAGTACGTTTGGCAAGTTCGCGAATTCGGCACTGTCCGAGTGTCCAGTATCCAGTTCACGGCAGGGCAAAACACAGGGCGCATTCCCAAGGCAGTCAGTTCACGCTGCCTGCTTCCATCTCACGGTTCACAAAACATTTTGCCACTCTTTGAATGGGTCTGTTTGACTTCCTTCCGCAAGAGCTTGAAATTGCCAATCATGCGTTTTCGAATCTCTTAACCGAGTGTTTGTTTCTATCGCCTGTCAGTATGGACCACTGCTAGCAACAGCGCTTGAATCCTTGGTATTGACATTGCGGCCTCTCGCTTCAAAAGAATATTCCAATGTTACAAATGGTGGGGAAGATGCAGACCTTCCGAACGACTACGAAAGCATGAAATTTTAAAGGGAAGTGGAACTTGCTAAAGTTGGGGTGGGAGACGGGATTTGAACCCGCGACATTCGGTGCCACAGACCGACGCTCTACCAGCTGAGCTACTCCCACCACTGCTATCCAGCTTAACATGACCTTATAATGCGAGGAATAGTGCCGGGACCGCGCCCTGTGGCGGGCGGGACGACAGCAGATATCAGTGACCAGACACCAGGAGACGAAGAGTAAGCACAGTTTCGCCTGCCCGAGACACGATTTTGGACGATAAATGGGTACGAACAACTCGACCGAAACGCAGCGGCTAGCGGCCGCATTCCAAAGGGTTCCTGCCGTATAGGCCACTGGTTCCGGGTCTCTGTCCCTGATCACTCATATCAGTCCTGCATATTAGCAAGCTGGAAACGCGCGGCACACACGCACCGGCTAGCCACCAGGGCCCTTGCTAGACTGAGGCAGGGCGGCGTGTGTCCCCGCGCATGAACCCGCAACCGACGGATCGTCTCTATTTCGATTTGCAACTCGCCTACGCGCGTCCCGTGATCGCGCTGCTCGCGATCCTGTGTCTGCTGGAACTGCGCACCGCGCGACAGACAGAGCGCCCCCTTTCCTTCCTAATCGCATACCTGTTCCTCGCTGTCATCATTCTGCTGATCGAACGTGCCTTGCGTCGCGCCCATTGGCACCTCCCGTTGGTCTGCGACATTCTCGTTGTCGGCGTCTTTCTCTATCTCTCTCATGAAGTCCTGCCGGCTTGGTTCCTGCTATTCTTTGTGGCTTTCTCTGCAGGCTATCGTTGGAATCTGCGCTCCTCCCTGCTGCTTTCCTTTGGGTTATTGCTTCTGGCGATTGCGGTAGCGATGAACCGCAATGGCCCAGTCGACGGTTCGCGCACAGTCATTTATTCGCTTCCGTTTTTTGGCGCGACGTTCCTCGGCGTTTCCGGCATGGCGTTTCTCGGCGATCGCAATCGTCAATTCGCATGGCAACAAGCATTTCTGGCGCGACTGTCCACTACCATGCACGTGGAGCTGGGACTGGCCGAATCCCTGCGCCTCCTGCTCGAAGAAATCGCAATCGAATTTCAATCCGAGGAAGCGATCCTGGCCTATCGCGATGCGGACCTGGAACGAATCTTCCTGTGGCGATTGAAATCCGGCGAGAGCGAGCGCCTGATCCCCGATAACCTGCCCATGACCCGCGCCGACGGCTTCCTGCTCGACGATATGGAAGCCTCTGTCTGCTGGAACTCCGTCGCCGGCCGCGGTTCCGGCTTTGGCTGGGATCGCCGCGACGGCCGCTCCTTGAAGTCCGTTCCAAGAATCCCCGGCCCGACTTTGCAGGAGTTTGGCATTCGCAATCTGCTATCGGTGGCCTTCGATCAGGACGGCCATGCCGCCGGACGCCTCTTCCTGGTGAATCGCAAGCCTGCGCGCTTGCCCTACAGCAAGGATGACCTGTCCTGGTTCGAGCAGATTTCCAGCCATGTCAGCAGCGCCCTCGAAAACGTCTTTCTCCTGCGCCATTTGCGGGCACGAGCAATCGAAGCCGAGCGCTCCCGGATCTCTCGCGATCTTCATGACGGCATTCTCCAGACCCTGCTGAGCATTGAAATCCAGTTGGACGTCCTCCGCCGCCGAGTTACCACCCATCCCGAACAAGTGGAATCGGGCCTGGCATCGTTGCAGCAAACTGTGCGCAACGAGGGCGCGGAACTGCGCCACCTAGTAACCGACCTGCGTCCGCTGCGGGTACAATCCGCGGACCTGGTGGATCTGATGCGCGGCTTCGGCGAGCGCTTCCGTAACGAATCTACCCTGGCCCTCGATTTACTCGTTGATTCGGTTGATCTCCGTGCACCTGACCGGGTGTGCAGGGAGGTTTTCCAGATTTACCGTGAAGCACTCAACAACATAAAAAAGCATGCGAAGGCTTCCCATGTCGTGGTAAAACTGTCGCAGGACGACAGCCGACTTGTCCTGGTGGTGGACGATAACGGAGAAGGCTTCAGCTTCGCCGGGCGCTTCACGGGGGATGAGCTCGACCGCCTGCGGCTGGGTCCGATTTCCATCAAGGAACGTACTCGAACGGTCGGAGGAGTTTTGACGGTGGAGTCAAACCCGGGGCATGGTGCGCGTTTAACGATTGAGGTGCCGCTCGGCTGACAGATCTATGGCTAAGACAAAACAACAGATACGCGTACTGATGGCCGATGATCACGCAATTTTCCGTGACGGCCTGCGAAAATTGCTTGACGGCGATGAAGAAATCACCATTGTCGGCGAAGCGCAGAATGGGGCCGAATGCATCAAGCTGCTGGCCAAACTCAAACCCGATATTCTTCTTCTCGATCTTCGTATGCCGGATAAAGATGGTTTGGCCGTCCTCGAAGAAGTCAATTTCGATCAGATGCCTACTCGCGTGATCGTCCTGACCGCCGCGGAAGATGACCGCGACGTGGTTCGGGCCATGCGCCTCGGCGCCCGTGGCGTCGTTCTCAAACAGTCCGCCACTGACCTGCTGGTGAAAAGCATTCACCGCGTGCATGCCGGCGAAATCTGGCTGGACAATCGCATGACTGCCGAGGTCATGAAGGCCTTCGCAAAGTCTTCCGAGTCCGGCCCTCGCCGGGAGAAGCCACTGCTCTCCGACCGCGAAAAAGAAATCGTGCAATTGGTCGCCCAGGGTTTCCGCAACAAGGAAATTGGCGAGAAGCTCTTCATCTCCGAACAGACGGTGAAGAACCATCTTCACAACATCTTCGACAAGCTGGGAGTTTCTGACCGCTTGGAACTCGCCCTTTACGCCATCCATCACCGCTTGATCGACCAGTCGTAGTTTCCTGGCCGGCGCTGCTGCCTGACTCTAGCTGCCTATCCGCACTTGCGAATTCGTTTCAGGTTCATTTTCCGGTACAACGTCTTGCCTTCGGGAAGCACCCGCGTCCCGGTCATCGTTCCGTCCTTAAATTGAAACGTCCAGTCGCTGGGCTTGCCCTCGCAGGTGAGTAGGTGGTCCGCGCTTCGGTAGTCGCACAGCAACGTGCCCATCCACTGTTTTTCGCTGTTCACCATCTTGTAGCCTTCAATCCTGACCTTGCTGGCCGCTCCGTTGTGTTCGACAATCTCGTAAATCACGTGCTCATCGTGGCATGGCGAATTGGCTACCTGGCAGATCGATTCGCCCTCCCACGCCCCGACAACGTCGCCCAGATCGCTCGTGCCGGAGGCGTTTGCCCAAACCGCCGCCCCGAAGCAAGCCACGAATGCAATGCAGGAAAGTAAACGCCACACTGCTCTTGTCCTCCTGAAATAGTCTTCATAGTATGCGGCCACCTGTCCGGCAGGGTACCATGCGATGCGCGGCTCTCCTTAGGGCGCTTCTATTTTTGGCACTTTAAGCCCATTTTTCACTTGGGTCCTAGTACATTCGTACTTTTTCCACTGTGTTCTATTTTGTATCGCCAGTTCTATTGTTCTCCAGGCGGGCCAAGACTACACTCAGTCCTTCAAATAGGGAGGTTTCCCGTGACTGGCTCAGAACGCCGCACGACCCAACGTTTCTCGATGCGGCTGCCGTTGACTGTCCGCTGGACTACTGGCGCGGCAGTTGGCGAAACCGCGACGGAATCCCGGGATGTGAGTTCCCGTGGCGTCTACTTCTTCCTCTCCAAGGATGTGAAGGAAGGGTCACCGGTTGAAATCCTACTCACCTTGCCCAACGAAATTACCCTGGCTGGCCCCGTACGCGTTCGTTGTCTAGGACGCGTTCAGCGTACCGAACCTCGAGAAGAGGGCGCCGTCGGCGTTGTGGCCGCAATCGAACGCTACGAGTTCCTGCGGGGCAGCGAAGAAGTTTAGTTCGCTCCTCACCCTAATTCGCGGATTTTCGGTAAGAGTTCCTTGCTCGCTCACTGCGGAGGCGGGCAGGAATAGCCGGGGTGCCTCGGCCCCTCAGCGGAGCGCCCCGGCTGATTTTTTTGGCTCTCGCCTGAGCCGTATCTCCGCACTCATCCATCTTGACCTAGCCCCCACTCACCATTGTCCCACGCGCCGCACCTGTACTTCGGGTCAGGCGATTTCCACAGGTCCCGTAGGCCAAGATGAGTTATCCCGCCCTCGGGTGCTGATCTTTGCCTCTCTTCGGAGAGATGACAGGAAAGACCACTATGCCGGAATTGCCGGCGGACCAAAGTCCCAGACCCAACGGGAACACTGGCAACGTGTTTGAGAAGGGCACGCCCGAGCGTTTGGCCACACCAGCGGAGCTGGCCGAATTTGGCGGCGTTGTGGCCAATCCCGAGATCGAAGCGCGAATCTTGGAACTTCTGGAAGCGCAGATGAAAGAAGACATGGCCCTAATTGAACCGATGGACCTCGCAGAGGCTTCTGCGCTCTCCATTCCCGACGCCGTAAATGAACCTTTTGAAGAGCCTGCAGAAAAAAAACAGCAAGCCGTGCCGCAAGCCTTTGCAATTGAAACAGGGACGGTAACCGACCACGCTGCGGAAGAATTGCCCATTCCTAAATACATTTCAGCGCCTTCCCCGCCGCCAGCGGAGCTTCTCATTCCCAATCCTTCGCCTTTGGCTTTAGATACTCACGTTGAACTCCAATCTTCAGAGCGTCTCGATCTGTTGGAATTTGCAGAAGCTTTGGACCAGCACCGTTTGTGGGTGGAGACCGCCGGGCAGGAAGGAACGCGCGGCGATTTCTCTGGTGCGAACTTAGGCGACGCGGACTTGACGGGCGTGAATCTGCAGGGCGCGTCCCTGCAAAAGACTGTTCTTCGCGGCGCCGATCTCTCCATGGCCAATCTGCGCGGCGCGAATCTGGCGGAAGCGGATCTGCGCGAGTCCAATCTTTTGGGAGCGGAGTTTTCCGGCGCTAACCTGATGGGCGCGAATCTCTACCTAGCGGAGGGTCTATGGGCGGGGCGGCTCGGCGGCACGAATCTGTTTGACGCCACGCTGCCCGAAGGAGTTGCCTCTCAGGATGGCGGCAAGACCATTACGCAGTCAACACAGTCCGCGCGCTGGTTCTATCTGCTGGTGATATCGCTGTGCGCGGCGTCGTCCGTTCTTGTCGCTCTCACCACCGATGTTCGCTTGCTGCTGGACAAGGCGGCATTGCCTATCGATCGCATCCCGAATTTCCTCCCCTTGCAGGGTTTCTATCTCGGCGCACCGCTGCTCCTCACCGTGTTGTACCTACGGCTGCAATTCCTGCTATTGCGCCTGTGGGGCAGCATGGGCGCTTTGCCGGCAGTGTTCCCTGATGGGCGTACCCCGGAAAAAGACGGCTCGTGGTATCTGATGGGCCCCATCCGGCCGAATCTGCGCTGGTCGCGCGACCCGCGTTCTCCTCTGGCGCTGCTGGAAAGCTTCATCGCGAAGCTATTGATCTATTGGGCTGTGCCGGCAACGATCTTGCTCATCTGGCTGCGCTATCTGGTCATGCAGGACTATCGCGGCACATTGCTACAGGTGTTTCTCTTCACGCTGGCGGCAGGCGCAGCTTGCGGCTTGCCCCGCGTCGTCGCACGCGTCCTGCGCCCGGGAGATTGGACCGACGAAACCACCGCAAGTTTCATGAAGGATGTGCTTTCCACTTTGCGTGCTCCAGTGACCGCTGGATTCCTGCTTTTTGCTTTGTCGCTTGGTGTGATTCATGGTTTGCCTTCCGATCCCACCATTCGGCCTGAGATCAGCCGCGGTGATCCCCGGCGCTGGGCTGCTACCGCCTTTCGCATCGTGGGATTCCGCCCGTTTGCCGATATCACGGAGGAGAGTATTGCGTCACCGGCGGTTAAGGACTACGCGAAAGACTCCAACGCCAAGGACTCCAACGCTGGAGATGGAACCGGGCCACATCTGAACGAAATGACCCTGCGTTTCGCCCGCGGCTATCGCGCCGACTTTCAAAACGCTCGCATGTGGCGCGCGAATCTGGAAGGCGCTAGCTTGTCGGAAGCAGATTTTCGCGGGGCGAATGTGCGCGAAGGGATTCTGCGCTCCGCAAAACTCGACCGTTTGCAGGCTGCGAAAGCCAATCTCGTCTCGGTGGACGCGCAGTGGGCCAATTTCTCGGGCGGAGATTTCCGCAATGCCGACCTCTCGTTTGCCAATATGGAAGGCGCGACGTTGACGACGGCGAACCTGTCGCGCGCAAGCTTGTACTCCGTGAATTTACGCCATGCGAATTTATTGCGCGCCGATCTGTCGCACGCCGATTTCCGCGACGTCAAGCTTGAGGACGCAATCCTTTCCCTGGCTGTGCTGGAAGAGACCGACATGTCTGCAGCAAAACTCATGGGTGCGAGCCTGACCGGCGCGCAAATCAAGGGCACAATTTTCCTAGAAGCGGATCTTTCCAGGGTCGACTTGCGCGGCGCCACCATGACCGGCGCGATTTTGCGTCAGGCCAAACTCGATGGAGCGCGCTTGGACGGCGCAGATCTTCGCGGAGCGCTCGGCCTGGAAGCCTGGCAGGTCTGTTCAGCGCAGGGCTGGCGGGGCGCCCAACTTGACCTCGACGTCAAGCAGGCCGTGGAGCAGAGCTGCGGCAACCCGCAAGTATCTACCCCACCTCAGGAAACGCGGCGTAAGTGATCAGTTCCAAGTCGTCGCCATATGTTTCTCCTGTAGCTCAGGCCTTCAGGCCTGGGGATTGGGACTCGAAGATGGATCACACTTCGCACGTCCCGATGCCCACGGCACCGGCAACAATTGAAATTCTGGTGTCGATCGGGAAACCCTCACCCCTGAAGGGGTGAGCTACCGGAACTGATTGCCGGTCCAACGGCGTGACTCCTTCTTCTCTTCCCCCGCAAGGTGCTCGCGCATCAATCCGGCCTGCGACGGCGTGAATTGCAGATTGCCTTTTCGCGCTTCTCTCAACTGAGGGTCTTCCCAACGCCCTTGCATGATCCCTTCGTGACTGTGCGAATGCGTGCCCAGTAGCAAATGACCCACCTCGTGCGCAATCACGTAGCCCAACAACTCGCCTTCACCGAGCGGTAGGTGAGCGTTTGGCTCGGCCAGGTGCTCGTAATACAGCTTGATGTACGTTCCTCTGCCTTCGCTGTCGGTGTATGCTTCGCCGAAAATGTCTTCCCGTACGGATGGCCCAGTGAGCACTATCCGTACGGAGAGATGCGAAGGGTAGGCGATACGGCTGCAAGGTGACGGCTGTTCAAACTGGTCGGGAACGTGAGAGCCTCCCGCCGCGCAATTCAGCCACTCCACCTGAATCCCGGTCTGAGCCAGAATATGGGTGGCTCGGGCTTCTCCATGAGCGAGAATCTCCGTCGGCACCGAAGCGTCATTGAACACGGAGAGGATCAGCCATCTCGGGTCGGCCTGCTTGGGGCTGGCAACGGTATTTGTGGTGACCACCAGCAGAATTGCGCAAGAAGCCAAGAGCGAGCGTGGCTTGTTGACCATGGAAGCCTCCGAGAGTCGCGGCTCTCGGAGCCAAGGTGCTGCGCCACGCCAGCTACCTCAATGCAAGGGCAATCACCGGCATCCTATTTGTAGGTGACGGGATAAATGCCGTATTTGTGACGGATTACGAGCGTTGGTGACCTGAAATCGTCTGAGGATGGAAGGAAAGTCTTGGACGAAAAATCTAAATTACAGGGGCGAGCGCCTTTCGCCCAGCCCGTATTACAGATCGCGTTCCTGAAAGCGGTACAAGGCCAGCGCGAGTGCCACTAGCAAATAGAAAACAGCGTATCCCACCATCGTCACGCTGGGAGCTGACTGGGCTCCGAACGGTGAAAAGTCCAGCGTCCGACCAATAGCCGATTGCATCACGTAGGACGCACGGCGCCACAGCGCCTCGCTCGGCATCAGCAAGCTGGAAACAATGCCCACGGTTACGAGGCGCTGCGAGTCCGTCACCGAGCCGATCTTCTCCAGCCAACCGCCCACGAAGGCCAGACCATGAAGGCCGAGAACGATCACCCCATTTGTGAGCGTGGAAAACCATGTCCCAAACAAAAATGTGGCGGTCAGTACCAGTAGACATTCCAGATAAATCAGCATCCCCCCTTGAAGCGCGCCGTGGGGAATCACGCCTGCGATCCAGTGTCCAATCGCCAGCACCCCACCGAACAGCAACGCAACAAACATCGCAATCATGCCGGCAAACCCCAACCATTTCCCAGTCAGCAACTGCCAGCGCGGCTGAGGTTTTGTGGCGATCGCATGAATTGTGGACGAAGCGATTTCTCCGGAAATGGTGTCTACGCTCGTAAGCACGGTCATGATCACCGCCAGCATGTCGATGGCATAAAAGCCCACCTGAAGAACGGTGCTCTCCAGCTGGTAACGCAACAGCGGCGGAATCCTGGAACCCTGCAGGTCCTTGACCTGATAGTGCATGCCAATCCCAAAAAGTGTAAGGAAAGCGGCACCGGCCAGAAGGGCGGTCCACAGAATCTTCCGACGCGACGCTTCCAGAAAAGTTACGCGGGTGATAATCCAGACATTCATTCGGCGCCCTGCTCATCACCCATGATTTCCAGGAACGACTCTTCCAGCGAGACGTGTTTGGGCGTGAACTCGTAAACTTCCACGTTGGCGGCGACCAGATAGCGCAAGATTCGCGGCAAATGCTCCTGGGAATTGGTCGCAAGGTTCAAGCGCTCGCCGTCGCCATTGATCGACGAAGCCCACTGCGAGAGGCCCGCGAGAATTTCCGGCGAAAGATTGCACGCGCGAATGGCTACGTGGATTTCGCCCTCCGGCGATTCGTGCAGGTCTCGCCTGGCAATCACTTCGCCTTGCTTGATGAAGGCAACCGTGTCGCAGGTGATTTCTACTTCACTCAGCAAGTGGGAGTTCAGGAACACGGTGGCGCCGCGGCTTCGTTGCGCGCGGATGATATCACGCACCAGTCTTCGACCCATTGGATCGAGGCCGGAAGTAGGTTCATCGAGGAAGATCAAATCAGGCTGATGGATCAGGGCCTGGGCCAAGCCGATTCGCTGAAGCATACCCTTGGAAAAACCTCGCAGGCGACGATTCTGATGCGTGGTCAAATCGACCAGTTCGATGTAGGCAGGAACACGCTCACGCAATTGCGCCAGAGTCAGTCCGCATAAACGTCCGTGTAGCGCGAGCAACTCCGAAGCCGTCAACCAATCGTAAAACCGGAAATCTTCGGGTAGGAATCCGATTCTGCGGCGTACTTCAACGCTGGAAGAAGGGCACCCCAGAATTGTGGCCTCACCGGCACTGGGTTTCACAAGGCCCAGCAGCATTTTGATGGAGGTGCTTTTGCCCGCTCCGTTGGGCCCGAGAAATCCAAATATCTCGCCACGCCGAACCTGCAGAGACAGGCCGCGCACCGCAACCTTGCTCCCAAATACTTTTCGCAGATTCCGCGTTTCAATAGCCAGGCTTTCCGGCGATGGCAGAACTTCCTCCCCGTCAATCGAGCGAACTGGCTAATTGTACCGCCATGTTGGGGTCGCCCCGGCCAACCAAACCATAAATGATGCCGTCATCGACCCAGATGAGCGCATAGGATGGCCGGCTTTTGCTGGGGAGGCGCATCAATGTGCCCTGGATTCCGTTGATACTGACCGGCTCATAGGAACTCACGCTCCGCGGAATCGGCAACACCAGCGTGGACTTCCAATCGATGGTCTGGCAAAACTTGCGCGCTTCGACTGGAGTCATTCCGGCCAGCTGCAGAGCAGTTTCGGCAAGCTGCTGCAAATTCAGTTCTGCCGGCATATTAATCGTGGGGCTTGGGGTCTCAATCAGCGCCAGGCAATCGCTTGGTGGTGCGCTCGGCGGGTTCGCGTCCGCAGAATCCGTCTGAGGTTCATGATGCCGCGATTTCCGATCGCTGCAGTTTCCGTAGCTCACTTCCACCGAACGCGGCACTTGCACCGAAACCTGCGCGCCATCGAGATTTGCGGGAAGAATCAGGTCTGTCCGTCCGGCTTCGTCCAGAACTTCCTGCAGCCGCGCGCGGTCAACGGTCATATGGAAGGCGTGCGCGCCCGACACGCGGAAGTTCGGCGAATCCTGGCGTGAAGATAGCACCTTCACGGGGAAGCCGGTCAACTTGCTGGCGGCATCCTGCGAGGAAGCGTCCATCTCTTTTTCGTCTGTACTCACAACCACGTTGTCGGAAATCATCTGGCCGAGGCCCTGTTGCAGCTTGCGATTGCTGGAACTATCCATGGAGGCAAAATCGAGACTCACAGTCTGCACTTTTTCGATTCTCAGGGTTGCCAAGAGTCGCTGGGCAAAGCTGCGGGCCGAAGGAAACGCTAGAGAGACTGCCAGGATTACAGCCGCCAGGGAGGCGGCCCAGGCGAACCGCCAGCGCGACGCGAAGACTCGGGCCAGCAACGGCACGGGCTCCTCTTGACGCTTCAGCAGCGCCTGGAAGCGCGCCAGCGCCATTTGCGGACTGCTCTCGGCAGGCGATGCGGGCACATCCAGCGCCCCGAGCAGCGTGCCCACGCGCGCCGCGGCCGCGGAGGCAATTTTGCTGCGCGACTGGCAGGCAGGGCATTCCGCGATGTGTTGGTCCACCGCAGCCCGTTCCGCCGGAGCCAATTCTTCGTCCACGCGTGCGCGCAAGATTTCATCAGTTGGGCAGTTCATAGAGCCTCCGATTCGCTTTCCCCAAAAAGCTCGAGGTAGCATTTTTCAAACGATGCTTCCGCTCGCATCAGCATTGTTCCTACAGATCCGGGTGACAGATCTAACTCCGCCGCTAATTCCCGGTAGGAATGTCCGGCAGCGCGCAACATCAGGAGTTGCGCCCACTGCGGCTTCAGCTTGGCCAGTACTGCGCGGACGCGCTGCTGTTTTTCCGCGCGCAGTAGAAGTTGTAGCCCGTCCTCGTTCCGGCTATTTGAAGCCGCAGGGGAACTTGCATCCCGCTCCAGACGGTCGTGGCGCGTCCGGGCGCGAAGGTCGTCGATGCCAAGATTCATGGCGGTACGGTAAAGCCATCCGGGCACATTCTGATTGGCGGAGGGCGGCAGCACCGTGGAATACAGGCGCAGAAACGCTTCGTTGGCCAACTCTTCCGCGCGGCCGCAGTCGCCAAGCACACGGCGCAAAATCCCGACAAGACTTGGGTACGTACTCAAGAAGAGTTCGTCGAAGGCCTGGGGTGAAATCGACCGGGAGCTTGCGCCGGGCTCTTGCATAGTTGGTTTGCACGCCTGAATCCCTTGGATTACGCCCTCTAACAAAGCCACCTCCTGCTCTCTTCATCAGTTATACGCCCACCTCGGCAAGTTTGTGACACCAGGCATGTCGGCGGGCCGACAGCGAACGTGATCTGTGATCGTGATTTGTGACTCCTAAATGCTTAGGGGAGAGTGACCGGTGGCCTGCGACCGGCAACCAGTGCCGGCCACCCCCCCAAGTTTTTTGGCGAAGAGTGCGCCAACTGAGAGAGAGGACAAGAGTTAGGTGCTATACAAAAAGAGAAAGAGTGCGCAGGCATCTGCAAGCAAAGGATTGAAGAAGAGCAGTGGGATTTGGATTGTGGCGAGGAAGATCCAGGTGGGGAAGGAAATTGCGGTGCGTGTTCGAGCGCGGATCGGGTGTACATATCGGAATGTGGCACGATTGGTACCGTATATAAAGTGGCGTGTCCGCGAGGCCCGTAGGAACCAGAGCCCAACCTTGCATGAAGTAAAACCACAAGGATGGTGCGCGCAAAATTGTCCCAAGTCACTAAGCATGTGCCACCCGCCTGCGCACGATTTTCGTAGTCAGCGACTGTCTGTCTAAATTAGCGTTCGTCGCCGAACATTTTTATGTCTTCGGGGCCTTCGTTGAGGGGCAGGATGTCGCGGCCCTGAACCAGTTGGCGCACTTGTTCAACGATGTCGGGATTGGCTAGCGTGGTGATGTCGCCGGTGTCCATGTGATTGGAGATGGCGGCGAGCACGCGGCGCATGATTTTGCCGGAACGGGTTTTGGGCATGTCAGGCACGATGTGGATGCGTTTCGGACGAGCGATTTTGCCGATCATGGTCTCAATGGTCGACATCACGTTTTCCAGAATGGCCTTCTTCGGCAAAACGCCCGGCTTCAGCGAAATGTAAATTTCCGGCACGCGCCCTTTGATATCATCGACGACTGGCACGACCGCGGCTTCCGCAATGTCGTGAATGCTCAGGCAAGCCGACTCCAGCTCTTTCGTGCCCAGTCGGTGGCCGGCTACGTTGATGACATCATCGACGCGCCCGAGGATGCGATAGTAGCCGTCCGGCGGAAGGACCGCACCATCGGCGGCATAGTAAGGCCAGTCGCGCCAGTCCTTACTTTGTGGATTCTTGTTGTACTTTTTGTAGTAGTTGCTGACGAAGCGGTGCGGGTCGCCCCAAATCGTCTGCATAATTCCCGGCCACGGATTGCGAATACAGATGTTGCCCGCGGCGTGGTCGGCGGCGACTAATTCGTTTCCTTCTTCGTCCCAGATGACCGGATAAATTCCCAGGCAGGCGGGACCTGCGCTGCCGGGTTTCATGGGATCGAGAGCCGGCTTGGTGGTGCAGAGGAAGCCGCCCGTTTCGGTTTGCCACCAAGTGTCCACAATCACTGCTTCGCCCTTGCCAACTACCTCGTGATACCAGCGCCAAACTTCCGGCTCAATGGGCTCGCCCACCGTGGTCATGTGCTTGAAACGGTAGGCGTGTTTTTTCGGTTCGTCCGCTCCGGCTTTGCGTAGCATGCGAATTGCGGTCGGCGAGGTGTGGAAGACGTTCACGCCCAGCCGCTCCGCGATTCGCCACGGCCTCCCGGCATCGGGGAATTGCGGCACGCCTTCGTAGAGAACACCGGTAGCTGCCAGCGCCAGCGGTCCATACACGATGTAGGAGTGGCCCGTAATCCAACCAATATCTGCCATGCACCAATAGACGTCTTCGGGATGAATGTCTTGGTAAAACTTTGCCGTGCCGGTGACGTAGGCCAGATAGCCGCCGGTACGGTGTTGACAGCCCTTGGGCTTGCCGGTGGTTCCGCTGGTGTACATGAGGAAGAGTGGATCTTCCGCGTCCATGGAAACGGGTTCCACAACACGATTGCAAAAATCTTTCAGAAGGTCATTGATGAAAAAGTCGCGTTCCATGATCATCGGCGCATCGGAAGAATAGCGGTGCGAATAGCGCTTCCAGATGAGCACCCTGTCAATGTGCTGGCCTTCTTTTTTTGCAGTTTCCACGGCGAGGTCGGCACTGGCCTTGTGATCTACCCAGCGGCCGTTGCGGTGGTAGCCATCGGCATAGATGAGCACGCGGCTGCCGGAATCCGCGGCGCGCAAGCCGCAGGCTTCACCGGAAAAGCCGCCGAACACCACCGAATGGATCACGCCAAGGCGCGCGCAAGCCAGCATGGTGATAGGCAATTCCGGAATCATGGGCATGTGGATGGTGACGCGGTCGCCCTTCTGCAGGCCGGCAAATTCGCGCAGCATTGTGGCGACTTCATTCACGCGCCGGTACAGTTCCTGGTACGTAATCACCATGTGATGCTCATCTTCTGGCTCGGGAACGAAGATGAGCGCAGCTTTGTTCTTGTACTTAGCCAGATGCCGGTCCACGCAGTTGTAACAGGCATTCAGTTTTCCGCCGACGAACCACTTCCAGAACGGCGGATGATCGGTGTCTAGAGTGGTGTGCCAGTATCGGTCCCAGTGCAGCAGCTCCGCGTATTCGCGGAAGCATTCAGGGAAATTCTTCTCGCTAAACCTGTCCACAATGCTCGGATCGTTCATATTTGCTTGTGCTATGAAGCGGGCAGGAGGGCGAATGTACGCTTCTTCCTTCCAGTGCACGGCGATTTGCGCTTCGGTCAGGCCGTGCTTCTTGGTTTGAGGCCTCTTGTCTACGTGCTTTTTTTCGATGGTCGCCACGATACTCACTCCCTCGCTAGATCCAAAGCTGCCACTGCCGTAAGTTAAGGCGGCGAAAACGTCGAATGCTGCCAAACGCCTGCCTCACCCAAGGCAAGAATCATGCTACCAGGAGAGTTGTGCCGTCAATCGGCGGTGGGTGAAGTTTGATTGGCCTGGTTGTACTCGTCCCAGATCAGGGTTCCGTGCGTTTCCTCCAGAAGCAAGCTGCCCGCCACCAAGGTGATCGCTGCCACTATCATGGGGTAGTACAAACCGGCGTAAATGTTGCCCGTGCGCGCGCAGAGCGTCAGGCCAATCACCGGCAACAAGCCTCCACAGATACCGTTGCCGATGTGATAGGGAAGCGACAGCGAGGTATAGCGGATCCTCGCGGGGAAGGCCTCCACAAGATATGCGGCGATGGGCCCGTAAATCATGCAGGCGAAGATCGTCTGGACAAAGAGCAGAAAAACGAGTCTGGGGATGTTCGGGTTGGACGCTTCCTCCGCGGGAACTTGTTGACCGCTGGCGTCGGTGGTGAAGGGGGTGAGGTTAATGGCGCCGGTGAGCTTATTGGTTGTCGATCGCACGGTGACAATATTGTTTCCGGCGGCCACTTGCATCTGCTTGTAAATGGGGATGTAAGACACGATGGAGAGGAGGCAGGCCGCCATCATCAGCCACTTCCTGCCGATGCGATCAGAGAGCGCGCCGAAAAGCGTGAAGAAGGGCATGCCGAGCAAGAGCGCCAGGGCCACGATGATATTGGATGTTTTCGGATTCACTTTCAGAATGGCTTGGAGATAAAACAACGCGTAGAACTGCGCTGTGTAACAAATCACGCCTTGGCCCGCGGCGGCGCCGAACAAGGAGATCAATACGCGCTTCAGATTGGGCCACACGGTGAAGGCTTCCGTTAACGGTTTTGCGGAGGTCATGCCCGAAGCCTTGATGCGCGAATAGATGGGAGACTCACGCATCCTGAGGCGGATGTAAAGGGAAATGCTGACCAAAATCATGGACAGAAGGAAGGGAATTCGCCAACCCCAGTTGGCAAACTGTTCCCTGGTCATGGCAGATTGCGTGGCAAGAATGACCATCAAGGATACGAAGAGGCCGAGGATCGCGGTGATTTGGATGAAGCTGGTGTAGAAGCCGCGCTTGCTGTCAGGCACATGTTCGGCGACGTAGACCGCGGCGCCGCCATATTCGCCGCCCAGGGCCAGACCCTGCAGGACGCGAATCAAGAGCAAGGTAATCGGAGCGAACCATCCCGCCGTTTTATAAGTAGGCAACAAGCCGATAACGGCGGTGGCGCAGCCCATAATACTCAGTGTGACGAGGAAGGCATACTTGCGCCCCACCCGGTCGCCGATGCGGCCGAAGAAAAGCGCGCCGAAGGGCCTAACAATGAAGCCGACGGCGAACGTCGAGAGATAGGCGATGAGCGCCAACGTTTCGTTTCCGGGAGGGTAGAACTTCGGCGAAAGGTAAACTGCCAGGCTGCCAAAAATGTAGAAGTCATACCACTCGATCATGGTGCCCACGGATGACGCCATGATCACGCGCCAGACTCCGTATTCGGCGTCGCGGTGCGTGAGGACGGCTGCTTGAGTCACCATGCAACCCCCGTTTTCTTTGCGGATTCAGTCGGGTGAAGAACTTCACCGTTCATATATTCGGTATTCGTGAAAGTCAAGTTACGACAATACGAGAGTGGGCTGCAGGTGGCGCGGATCGTGGAGGCCAAGCGGCTATTTGAAAATTACTTTGCTTCAAGGGCTACACCGGCTGAAGCCTTGCTACTCAAACCCAAGAGGGCGCGATATCGTGCCCCTACAGGACTTCAGTGGCTGGAGGCCTTGATACCCTCAAAGGCGGAGGATCAGGGTTGTTTGGCCTGGAGGTACTCGTCCCAGATCAGGTTGCCGTGCGTTTCTTTCAGGAGCAAGCTGCCCGTCACCAACGTGATCGCTGCCACGATCATGGGATAGTACAGACCGGCATAAATGTTACCGGTGCGTGCGCAAAGCGTCAGACCAATCAGCGGTAACAAACCTCCAAAGACACCGTTGCCGAGGTGATAGGGAAGGGACAGCGAGGTGTAGCGAATTCTCGCAGGGAATGCCTCGACAAGATACGCAGCGATGGGTCCATAAATCATGCAAACGAAAATCACCTGGATGAAGACCAGAAGAACCAGCATTGGGATGCTGGGATGCGTGGCTTCAGTTGCGGGAACTTGGTGGCCGGTGGAGTCAATGGTGATGGGCGTGAGGCTAATGGCACCGGTGACCTTATTGGTTGTCGATCGCACGGTGACGACGTTGTTTCCCGCGGCGGCTTGCATCTGCTTGTAGATCGGGATGTAGGACACGATGGAGAGGAGGCAGGCCGCCATCATCAGCCACTTCCTGCCGATGCGATCAGAGAGCGCGCCGAAAAGCGTGAAGAAGGGCATTGCAAGCAGCAAAGCAATTGCCACGATGATATAACCAGTCCTCACATTGATCTTCAGGACTGTCTGAAGGTAGAACAACGCGTAAAACTGCCCTGTGTACCAGATCACGCCTTGGCCTGCGGTCGCGCCGAATAAGGAGATCAATACCCGTTTCAGGTTCGGCCACACAGTGAAGGCTTCCGTCAACGGCTTTGCGGAGGTCATGCCCGAGGCCTTGATGCGCGAAAAGATGGGGGACTCTCGCATCTTCAGCCGGATATAAAGTGAGATGCTCACCAGGATGATGGACAGAAGGAAAGGAACGCGCCAGCCCCAGTCCGCAAGTTGTTCCTTGGGCATGGCTGATTGCGTGCCCAGGACCGCGAGGATGGAGAGGAAAAACCCAAGTGAGGCGGTGATCTGGATGAAACTGGTGTAAAAGCCGCGCTTATTATCGGGTACATGTTCGGCGACGTAAACCGCAGCGCCGCCGTATTCGCCGCCGAGCGCCAGGCCCTGCAGGACGCGAATCAAAAGCAAGACAATGGGAGCAAACCATCCCGCAGTCTTATAAGTTGGCAGCAAGCCAATAGCGGCAGTCGCTCCGCCCATGATGCTGAGCGTCACAAGGAAGGCGTACTTGCGACCTACCAGGTCGCCGATGCGGCCGAAGAAGAGCGCGCCAAAGGGCCTAACGATGAAGCCGACAGCGAAGGTGGAGAGATAGGCGATGAGGGCCAGCGTGTCGTTTCCGGGAGGGTAGAACTTCGGGGAAAGGTAGACCGCCAAGCTGCCAAAAATGTAGAAATCGTACCACTCGATCATGGTGCCCACGGACGACGCTGTAATCACTCGCCAGACTCCGTATTGGGCGTCGCCGTGCGTAAGTACGGCTGCTTGAGTCCCCATGAAACCCCCGTTTCAGTGCGGATTCAGATGACCATCACAGGCAGCCGGACCATTTGAGCTCTCAAGTTGTAGGCCATGGCGCTAACCCAAAATGGAGTGAAGAACTTCACCGTTCTTATATGCGACATTGCTGAAAGTCAAGTTACAGAATTGCTACAGAGGAATTTCAGATGGAGCGGACCGCGAAGCCCGAAAACGTTATTTCCGCAGCTACTTGGCTTGCTCTTTGATCCAGACGGTTTTGATGTTGGTGAACTCGCGGATTCCGTAAGGCCCTAGCTCGCGACCATGACCGGAAGCTTTGACGCCACCGAAAGGCACGCGAGGGTCAGAGGCCACCATTTGATTGATGAAGACCATGCCTGCTTCCAGTTCGTTGATGAGCCGCTCGCGCTCGGCGGGATCGTTGGTCCACGCGCTTGCGCCCAATCCAAAGCGGCTGTCGTTCGCGATGGCGATGGCTTCGTCGAGATTCTTCACGCGAAAAATACTAGCGACTGGGCCGAAGAATTCTTCCCGATAGGCAGGAGAATCTTTTGGAATATTCGTTAGCACCGTGGGCAAGTAGAAATTTCCCGGACCGTTTACAGGCTTCCCGCCGGTGAGCAGTTTAGCGCCTGCGTGCAGCGTCTTTTGAACGTCGGTGTCCAGCTCCTTGACAGCGTCGGGGGTCGCCAGCGGGCCAACGTCGGTCTTTTCATCGAAGGGATCGCCCAGCTTCAACGCTTGCATGCGCCTGACGAATTCCTTTTCGAATTTGTCGGCAATCCGTTCATGGACGATAAAACGCTTAGCGGCGATGCAGGACTGCCCATTGTTGATCACGCGGGCCTTCACCGCGGTGGACGCAGCTTCATCGATATTCGCGCTGGGCATCACGATAAACGGATCGCTGCCTCCCAATTCGAGGACTACTTTCTTGATGCGCTTGGCAGCGGAGACGCCAACTTGAATGCCCGCTTGTTCGCTGCCAGTGAGGGTTGCGGCTGCGACACGTGGATCGTTCAGGATGCGATCCACCTGCGAAGCGCCGATCAGGAGGGTCTGAAAAACACCCGCAGGAAAGCCGGCGCGAACAATGATCTCCTCGATCTTCAGGGCGCACTGTGGGACGTTCGACGCGTGTTTCAGCAGTCCCACGTTTCCGGCCATCAAGCCGGGAGCAATGAAGCGGAAAACCTGCCAGAAGGGGAAATTCCACGGCATGACGGCGAGAACGATCCCTACTGGTTGATAATGAATGTAGCTTTTGGTCGCGGAAGTTTCGATTTCTTCATCGGCTACAAATTTCGCTGCGTTTTCGGCGTAATACTGGCAGGCCGAGGCGCATTTGGCGGCTTCCGCAACAGCCGAGGAGAACGTCTTGCCCATTTCCAGGGTCATCAGGCGGCCGAGCTCCGTTTTCTCCGCTTCCAGAATCTCACCGGCGTTCAACATCCACTTGGCGCGGTCGACAAAGGAAGTCTTGCGGAAGCTTTGGAAGGCCCTGGCAGCCTTCGCGATTCGTCCGTCCACTTCAGCGTCGGTAAGGGCCTGGAATTGTTTTACGACTTCGCCAGTCGCCGGATTGATTGTCGCAATCGCCATGATGTCAAATCTCCGCAGAAGAATGTCCGCGGGCTATTCTAAACGCAAACCTTACTTTTTTGTAGTAGAGATTTGTTGCCGGCGGACTTCACTGCTGAAAAGACAAGGTTTGCAACTGTTGCAACTCCGGGAGCGACACATCGGAAACCGCGCAGAACGTGAATCCATTCTTCTTCCAGGAAACCCAGTGATACCCTTGGCGTTCTCCAGAATCGGAAACGGGAACGGTGTCCTGGGAGTTCCAAACAAATACATTAACGATGTGCTTGCGCCGGCCATAGACCAGAGCGGCAACGGTGCGGCCTTCGATCACGTCGAGCCGTCCACCCACCAACGGGAATCCATCAGCGGCGAAATCGCGCACCGGCGGCGCGATGTCCAGCTTGCCGTCGAACCACGGTTTCACCGTGTGCTGGTCCGTCGATTCCACGTCGGTCAGGTGGCCGGGTTGCAAAGAACGAAGATGCGCGTCCAGAAGCGTGGTTGTCCAAGCAGCTTGCTGCGGAGATCTGATCGTCGGAAAGAATGATCGCGACCCCCAAAGGATCGCGATGATCAACGCGGCAGCGACGGCGAGCCAGCGCCATGCTCCGGGATGAGCGGAAGGGCGGGCGGGAGTGGGAGCAGTAGCAATCCGAACCTTCCCGCGCAGGGATTCCGGGGCGCGTTCGTACAGTTCGGCCTGCTGCAACGAACGGCGAAGACCTTCTTCCGCATCCAGGGCCGCGGCACAGTCCGCACAGGTTTCCAGGTGCCGCTCAAAAGTAGCCATCCCCGCCGCGTCCAGTTCACCATCGAGGTACGCATGCAGATGAGTTTTAGGCTGCTCACACGCCATGGCCAACCTCCTTCTGCGCGGATTTGGCCAGAACCGTTCGCAGTTGCTGGCGAGCACGAGCCAGACCAGACATTACTGTGCCAATCGGGCGCGCGGTGATTGCGGCGATCTCCTTGTAAGAGCAGCCTTCCAGTTCACGCAACACCAAAACTTCGCGGAAAGCTGCCGGCAATTCCTCGAGCGCGCGCGACAAGCGTTCGCGATTGTGGCTAGCGATGGCCAAGCTTTCCGGCGTCGATCGTTCCTGCGGCATGGATGCTTCGCTCAACTCCGAGATGTCCTCCAACGGACGATTCTTCTGCAGCCAGTTGTAGCTACAATTACGTACGATCTGCAGGAGCCACGCTCGCGCGTCTCCCGCGCGATAGGTACCGAAGAAACGATACGCACGCAGCAACGCCTCCTGCGTAACGTCCTCGGCGTCCGCGCGGCTTCGCAGCAGCCAGCGCGCGAGGTTGAAGGCAGCGTCGAGGTGCGGTAACACGGTCTCCTCGAAGCGCACCCTATCTCGTCCCTCCAACACGTCGGAACCTTCCTTCCATCTACTCATACTAACTGCGGCGAACCCGATTTTATTCCCACGTTTGCGGTCAGTTACAAGGAAACGCCTACTTCCGGGAATAAATCAGGCAAGCCCACAGTCTACACGATTGAACACGTCCGGAAAGCGGCGCGGGCTTGGTTGCTCTCCTTTCAACCGCGCCGCGGATTTTTGGAAAATTGTTGAGCGATGGATTGGAAAGTCACATCAGCGACGTGGCAAGTCCACACTTCACTGGTTTCCGTCGATGGGAATCACTGTACCTGTTATTTGCGCGGCTTTTTCATGGGCCAGCCATAGGACTAGCTCCGCCACCCGTTTCGGACTCAGCCATTTAGAGAAATCTGCGTCCGGCATGGCCTGGCGATTCGCCGGCGTGTCCATGGTGCCCGGCAGAATCACATTTGCGGTAAGGCCAGCATCGGCGTTTTCCAGCGCGACGGTTCGCACCAGAGTGGCGAGCGCGGTTTTGAAAGTGACGTAAGCACCCAGATTGGCCTGGGGCTGTTTTGCGGCCAGGCTGCCAACCGCCACGATTCTGCCGTTCTTCGATTTACGCAGGTGAGGAATGATCTCGCGGAAAACGTAAAACGCCGAGGTCAAATTCAAATCCTGCATACGTTTCCAGGTAGTGTCATCGGTGCTAGCGATGGATTGCCCGCCGGTAAAGCCCCCGAGGATATGAACCAGGATGTCGAGGCGCCCGAATTCGGCGATGACTTTCGCGAGGGCCTCGTGAACCTGCGGCGCATTGGTAAAATCGACGGAGATGGCGCGAAAATTTGGGCTCGAGAATTCGGTTGAATCCGCGTGCCGCGATGCGCCGATCACCTGGTCACCCTGCTGCAGGAAGGATTCAGTGACGAACGTTCCCAGGCCGCCATTTGCGCCGGTGATGAAAACGATTCTCTCGCTCATGTGGTATGCCCCCGGATGTCGCTGCTTATCTGAGTGTGAGGGGAGAAAAAGGTTATGGGGCGCGCTTATCTTCCGCTCCACCACACGATCGTCACCCCAACGCACACCACCGCGATGCCCAGCCAGCGGTTCCGACTGATGTGTTCACCGAGAAATGCCTTGGCGCCAAAAGCCCCGGCGGCATAACTTAGCGCGCTGACGGGCACCACGAAACTGACTTCCAGAAAAGAGAGAATGGCGAGCAACGAGAAGAATCCCAACGCCATCAGCGCCACGCCAAGCCACATCCAGGGAATGCGCAAAGCCTGGCCCACGAAGCGCAGGAGTGCTCTCGGACGAAAGTCGTGCACCTCGCCGATCCCTTTCATAGCGCGGCTGACGCAAAGTTCACCGCCGGTGCCGGCCACCACGATGAAAAAGAAGAGCACTGTCTCGAGCATTATTCAAAAACCCCCGTGGTGCTGGGGGCGGTGCGGCCCACAATAAATACGCCAAAACAAATCACGGTAATGCCCAGCCAGCGCAACGGTGTGACGAGTTCACCCAGCAGGAAGTAGCTCAGCAATGCGACCGTCGCGTAGGAAAGGGAAGTGGCCGGCTGCACGTAGCTGTAGTCAGCCCAGGTGAGCAGCAGCATGTGCACGATCATGAATCCCAGCAAGCTGGCGATTCCCAGCCAGATATAAGGAGAGCTGAGCACATTGCCCGCAACCTCAAAAATCTCGCTAAAGTTCTTCAAGCTGACAGGGCCAAGTCCCTTCATGCCCTTGCCCAGCATGACGTTTCCCAATGGCCCAAGCACGATGCTGAGCACAATCATGGGAATGGATTTAAGGTGAAGCCGACGAGTGTGTGTCACGCGCTGAGTTGTTCCAATATTCCGAACCGAGTGCGAGCCATGAGAACTGTTGATTGCTAACAAACGTGCTAAGTTCCAGTTTACGCGAATCGGCCAGCCTCGCAAAGGCGAGCGTGATTTGCGGTTCAGGTGGCTTCGTGGTCAGACAAGCAGGCTATGCTAGTATCAACAGATTGCGCGAAATTTGGGAATGAGGTGCTGTGCTGTTGACGCTCTTCGAGTATGCCATCCTCTTTTTGGGCGCGATTCCCTTTATCTATTATTTTCTGGCGATCTTCAGCGCCACGCGTTACTTTCTGCAAGCCCGGAAATATTCTTTTCAGAACCACGATTTCACGCCGCCGATCAGCAATCTGAAACCAGTTCGCGGCCTCGATCCGGAAGCGTACGAGAATTTCGCCAGCCTGTGCCGGCAGGATTATCCCGAGTATGAACTGATTTTCTGTGTCACCGACCAGAGCGACCCGAGCGTTCCGGTCATCGAGAAACTGATGCGCGATTTTCCGGAGCGTAAGATTCGCCTGCTGTACAGCGCAGGTCACACCGCGATTAACGACAAGGTGGCCAAACTGGGAGTGATGGTGCGGGAAGCGCAATATGAATATTTGGTCTTCAATGATTCGGATGTGCGCGTGGAACCGGGATATTTGCGGAAGTTTATTGCGCCGTTCCGCGACAAGAAAATCGGTGGCGTGACGTGTTTCTACGTTTCAACCGAAGACAAAAACATGGTCGAACGGCTTCAGACCATCGGTATGATCTCGGATTTTTATGCCGGCATTCTGGTGGCGTGGCAACTCGATGGTGTGCACTTCGCTCTCGGCCCGTCGATGGCGTCGAGCAAAGAGCGCATTCGGGGCTTCGGCGGCTTTCAAGTGCTCGAAGGCCGGCCGGCGGATGACTTGCTATTCGGGCGGCTGATTGCCGAGCAAGGCGTCGAGGTGCAGCTGCTGCCGTACGCGGTGGAAACGGTGCCCGATTTCGAAGGGGTTGTCGCGCTTTTTTCCAAGCGAGTGCGTTGGATGACGGTGTTGCGCAAGATGCGTCCTTGGGGGCACCTCGGCCTCCTCTTTACGTGGGGATTGCCTTGGACCACGCTTGCCGTGGCCGTGCATTCCACACTTCCGATAGCAACGGCCTACTGGGGAGGCTATCTTGCGTGCCGAATTCTAATCACCTGGCTGATCGGGGTGTTTGGCCTGAAGCAGACCACTCTCTGGAAAAAGATGCCGCTGATCCCGGTGTGGGATGCCATGGCATTTCTTGTGTGGCTGACCAGTTTTATCAAGAAATCGATTCGCTGGCGCGGCGTTGACTATCAACTGGAAAGCGGCACCGGGCAGTTCGTTGTGCCGTCTGCGCAAGCTGCTCCCCATGTTTCCACACACACCGAATGAAGGGCGAAGCTGAAGAGTCGGTTTGGCTGCGAAAAACGGCCCTCACGGGCTGCTGAGGCTTCCTCTTGCAACTTCTCCCGCCTACCCTGACGCTCGGCCCAGGCCGCAAAACCAAGATGGCTGCCTTCGAACCCGTGCCTCGTTTCAGCCCGCGGTCAGCGAGTTTGCGCGTTCCTGGGTGTTGCGTAGAGAAGCACCCGATATATCCGCACTTGGTGAGCCGACATTAATAACTGCCGCCCTTGATTCGTCTGGTCACCGTTGAGCCGCCGCTGCTTGCTCCAGTTGCCGTTCGACCGGCTGACCTCTTCGATGCTTTCGATTCGGCCCACCGCCGAGTCGACGTCAGGATTACGGAAGAACGATACCGTCAGCCCTGTACCAGCGATGTAGAACTCGTTCTCAGTCGATTGCACGATGATCATTGCTCCGTCGTCCGCAAACAGTGTCTTCGCCGGCCAGGATCGCAAAAGCGTGGCGTCGAATAGGTAACCGCCGAGGGCCAGCGTCTGGGTCGCGCGGGGACTATTGCTGTGAAGCATCAGCGCACCCAACAAGCAGCTCGCAACAAAACAGTGAAACCTCGTCAGTATCAAAGCACCATCTCCACGACAAGAATTACTGCGCGAACAAAGCCAGCGAAACTGCATTGCCCATCGCCTTGTAACCCGCAGGCGAGGGATGAAGGTGGTCGCCGCAATCATACCTAGGCCAGATTCGGTCGGGGTGCTCCGGATCACGCAGCACACTGTCAAAGTCGATCACCGCGTCGAAATGCCCCGCAGCGCGAATCCATTGATTTACCGCCCGCCTGTCCGATTCGCTCGAAGGGCCGGGATGGTAGTAGGTTGAACCCACGTATGGCGTGATGGTCGCTCCGTAAACACGCAGACTGTGCGCATGCGCGCGTGTAATGATCTGCCGATACGCAGACAGGACCTGTTGTACCCGAACTGCGTGTTCTGCCGCGGACACCTCACCCTCCCGCGCCAGTCCGCCCAGATCGTTCACACCCTCAAACACGATTACCCATCGCACGCCTGCGGGCCCCAGCAGATCGCGATCGAAGCGCGCCAAAGCATTTGGCCCCAGCCCATCTGTCAGCAAGTGATTGCCGCCGATACCCTGGTTAGACACTCCGACGTTGCGAGTACCCGGCGAGCCCTGCAGTCTTTGTGCTAGTACGTCCGTCCAGCGATCGTTTCCGTTCGTCGTCGTCCCGAATCCATCGGTGATGGAGTCGCCGAGGGCCACCACCGTTCCCGCTCCCGCAGCAACCTGCACGTCGATCTCTGAAATCTGATACCAGTGTTCTACCTGCTTCGCGTCCGTCAGATTCGCCATGCTCACGGCGTTTCCGTGTTGGTAGTACGACGTGGCCCGCGATCCCGGATGCCCGGTCTCCCTCGACGGCGGCAGTTCCAAGTAAAACGTTACTACCACGTCCGACAGCGGCGTCACCGCAAACTCCAGCGGGTCTGAGACGAACTCCGCCCCTGCCGGAACCGTTACATCGGCCACGCCTGCAAATGTCAGCGGCCGATCGCTGGCAACGTCGATCGCCGACGATGAAGGCGAAACTGCTCGCGCGATGTGCACGGATGTGAAGCGCAGTGCCTCGATTCCGAACGCATTCGATACAAACACCCGCACGGCGGGACCGCCGGCGGACAGGTGGAAGATCTGCCGCACCGTGGCATCACGCAGGTCGTCAGACGGCAGCGCATTCTGCGGTTCCGGGATCTGCTGCGAAGTTCCCCAGCTGGCCACCCAAATCATTTCCTTGGTCACAGGCTGCGCCAAAGTGCCAGCCAAAATGCAGCTCACTGGCAAACCCACGATTCCTAACAATCTTAGCCCCTGTTTCATGGCTGGCAGTTTACGATGAATGCCCTAACCAAGTCGCTTTTCAAAAGTGTAGCCAGCAATTCGCCCGGAGTATTCGCGTGCCTCTTTCTTTCAATCAGGTAGTTGGTTCTTGGCAAGAGAACACTTGATTTCAGTGTGCTTGGCGCATCAATCGGAAATTGCGGTTACGCCCCGTGCTGAGCAGCAAACCGGAGATATGATTGTTGGAATCGCGGGTAAAGCGGATCGTGCCGACCTCCCCTGCAAAGACATCGCGAGTTCTCGGCTCCAAGGCGTCCGGATCGCGCTTCAGCCTCATGAAGAGGAGCAGTTTGCCGTCTTGAACGGCCTCGACAAAGTACAGGAACTCACGTTCTCAGGTCAAATTGCATGAAGTCCCTTAACACAGTCCGCCGTCTTTATCTATTCGGAAAATATCGAACCGAGGGATGGTCATGGGAAGCCCTTCTTGATTAAAGGTTTGTGTAACCATCTGGGCTAGTCCGGGATGGTAGGCCTACTCCACGTGCTCCCCCGAAACAAGAGTCAGACCCGTTGATCCGGTGGATTCAGCGAGTGGGCAGGCGAGCCGGGTGGCCTACCGTTTGCCGGTTTTGCAAAGAGTGGGCTGTTCTTCTCCGGCCTTCCGTATTCGGCCTTTCTGCTAGCCGCAATTCACTCGTAATGTAACGCCTCGAGCGGCTCGACCTCCGCGGCGCGCCGCACCGGCATCCAGCATGCCAGGAGCGCTACTCCCACCAACAACGCTCCGACAACCATCAACGTCGTCGGGTCGCTAGGCTGCACCTCAAACAGAAAAGTCCTCAGCACTCGCGTCAATACAATCGCCAGAACAATCCCCGCGAGTACCCCGCCCGCAATCAGCCGGAATCCCTCGGTAAAGATTAGGTTCCGGATGTGCTTTTGTTCGGCGCCCACTGCCCTGCGGATCGCCAGCTCACGCCGCCTCGAGGCCACCGAAAGCGAAAGTATGCCGTAAATTCCCACTAGCGTCAGCGCGCTGCCCACAACCGAGAATCCCACCAGCAACTGCATCGCGAACTTTCGCGATGCCAGCGAATCATCGCGAATTTCTTCCAAAGTCTTTCGATGGCAGCGGTTGGATCCACGGCCCGCAACTCCCGCTCCACCGCAACCAGAACCGCGTGTGGGTCCGCCGCCGTGCGGATCACCAGATGTTTTGAAAACGCCGTCGCCTGCCACAAAGACAGATAAATCTCCGGCGACGCCTCCTGGGTCAAATCATCCGTTCGGCCATTCGAGACTTCGCCGACGATTTCTGTCGCTGGCTTGTCACGCCCGTTCAACCAAACCTTTCTTCCGATGGCATCGCCATGCGGAAAGTAGCGGTCCGCAAATGCCTGATTCACGATCGCTACGCTTGGCGCCTTGTCCTCATCGCTCGATCGAAACTCCCGTCCCCCGACTATTCCGATGCCCATCAGTTTGAAGTAGTCCTCCGTCACCGCGCGCAGCGGCAGCGCCGTCTTGTCACTCTCCTTGGTCGCAGGAGCCTGTCCTTCAATTTCCAGTGTTGCGGGCCAATTGTTTCCGGTAAGTGGCACGCCCCAAGCGAAGGCTGCGTATTGCACGCCGGGAATAGCTGAGACCCGTTCCAAAGCGTGCCGGTGAAAATTGGTCCACTCTGAATAGCTCCGCACCTCTGTAACACTCATCGTCAAGATGCGTCTTGTGTTGTAGCCCGACGGAACTTTCGCGATATTGATCATCGTTCGAATCAGCAGCCCCGCACCTACCAGCAGCGCCAGGGTAAGGGCCGTTTGCGCCATCGTCACCCCGCGTAGCAGCCGCCTTTCCCCTACTCCCGCTGTTCCCTTGGGCCCAGCGTTCTTCAGCACCTCCATTGGATCCATGCGAAACGCCCGCAGCGCGGGAAAAATTCCCGCAAACGTCGACGCCACCACCGCTGCGCCCAATCCCCATGCCAGCAACGGCCACCCGGCAGTCACGCCATCGAGCCGCGGAATTGCGTGTCCCGCGATCACCTTGAACAATCTGACCACGCCGAATGCCAGCCCCACTCCGAATGCTCCACCCAGTAGCGCCAGTAACAGGCTCTCGATCGAAACTTGCCGCAATAGAGCCATTCGTCCCATACCCATTGCGCTCCGCACCGCATATTCCTCTTGCCGCTGCAGTCCGCGCACCAACAATAAAGCCGCGACGTCACCGCAGCCGATCAACAGCACCAGCGCGGCCGCGCCAAGCAGCGGCACCAAAATCCTTCGGCCGTCTTGATTCATTTCGTCTCTGAGCGATTGCAGCTGAGGTATGAAGCCTTCGGGTTGGGCTCCGCCGGAGTCCAGAAGTCGACCATCGCGTTAACGTTGTAATTCGGCTACTTTGCGGCCCCCGGCGACGGCAGAAACCGCACTCCCGGCGGCATCACCCCGATCACTATCGGCGGCACGTCCCAACGGCTGATGCGCACGGTCTTGCCTATGATTTTTGGATCGCCGTTGAACGTCCGTTGCCACAACTCGTAACCCAGCAGAATCACCTTCACCGGTCCCACTGCGAAGTCCTGGTCCTCAAATCCGCGTCCCAACACGGGCTGCAATCCCATAACCTGCAGATAATCCTTTGTCACGGCCAAGCCTTGCATCGATTGGCTTCCCTCATTGCGGATCAGAAAATTGAACTGCCAGTCATAGGCGGCAATTCCTTCAAACGATTTCGCCTCTTTTTGCCATTCCATCCACTGTTGGGCGGGCCAGCCCCGCGGGTTTTCCTGTTTTTGACCGTCGGTCCGCGCGGTCGGCACCAGCACCAGCTGCCGCGGCTTCTTGTAAGGCGGCGGCGTCAACAGGACACCCTGAATCAAGCTGGACACCGCCGAGGTCGCCCCGATTCCTAGCGCCAGCGTTAGTACCGCAATCAGGCTGAAGCCCGGTTGTTTCAACAGCATTCGAATCGTAAATCGCATCTCACGCTTCATTGATCCCTCTTCCCGTCTGTGCGTCGCGCCTTCAGAAAGCCTTATCGCTGAGACGTTCTTTCCCCTCTGTTCGTTCCCGCTATTCTAGGGGTTTCGACATATTTGCAGCACGCAGGTTAGCGTGCCTTTGCCAGCACTTCTGGCGAGCTGCCCTCCAATATTCACTGGGCTTTCACTTTATCTGGCAGCTCGGAGGCTCGCTGAACGGCAGGGCGATCGTCATCGGGCCCATTTCCCAGTATTTTGTGCACTTCACTCCTCAATCTACTTCATTCATTATCCACACGTCTGCAGACTTCAGGATTTCGATTTCTGCAGGAATTTTGTCCAGCCGCACGCCGCGGACCCTCTTCTTATTCTCACAGCTTTGTTGGTCAGAAAAGTTCGATGTAATCCAGTTCCAATCCGCGCTCAATGTTCCACAGCGCTACACGCGGCGAAGGCCCTATATCCCCGGAACTCCCAGCGGTTTTGCGCGCACCCGCTTGAATAAGTTTCATTGTTGATGAACGGAGTGGCGGTTCTGACTTTTCTTTATCCAATTTGGCAGCCTTGACTTGCATTGACCTGCGCCCTAGAATCTCGAAGTTTCCCCTTGGAAACGCGTTATGGGCCACTGCATGCGTAGTTTCGTCGCGCTGGTGCTCACCATGCCACTTTTAATACCAGTGGCAGTGGCACAGAAGCCCCCGGCACCGGCGCCTTCTCCTCCGCCTTCGACGCCTCCAAGCCACTCTGCGAGTCCCCCTCCCCCAAGTTCGCAGCCAATTCAACCGACGGGCGATCTCGTGGTGTTCCTCCGGGGACACGTTGCCACCAACGACGGCACACCTGTTCCAAGCGATGTGTTGGTTGAGCGCGTTTGCGACAACCAGGTGCATCAACAGTTGTATGCATCCCTTCGCGGCGATTTCACTATGCAATTGGGATCGCGAACTGATTCTTTCGTGGACGCTAGCGGCGATCCAACCTCCCAATCTGCCCTGGCCGGCAAGAACTCGTCGATGGGAATTCCACGTAGCAACTTGCGGAGATGCGAGCTACGGGCCTCGACCTCTGGTTTTCGCGACGGCGTCATCAGCCTTGTCAGCCTTGATGCTTCCGGTAGTAATGTCGACGTGGGCGTCATCGTTGTACAGCGAGCTGCGAAGATTGAGGGCATGACGCTGAGCGCCACTCCCTACAGGGCACCCAAAGATGCCAGAAAAGCGTACGAGAAAGGCCTCGACGCCAAGAAGCACGGCAAACTTCCTAATGCCCGCAAATATTTGGAAAACGCGGTGGAGATTTACCCCATTTACGTGAACGCCTGGTTCCAGCTGGGCACTGTTTTAGAGAAGGACAACCAGAAGGATGCGGCTCGCGCAGCGTATACCCGGGCCACCACGATCGATAACAGGTTCCTGCCGCCATATCTGTCACTCGCGTCGATGGCATTCCAGGCAGAAAACTGGACCGAAGTCCTTAGTCTTACCGCTCATATCTTTGATCTCGATCCCTTGAATCGCTCTGCTGTTAGTGGTTACGTCGTGGACTCCGATCCATTCAATTGCGCAGACGCCTATTTCTATAACGCGCTCGCAAATTACAAACTCAACAACATCGCAGAGGCTGAAAAGAGCGCGCTTAAGGCCGAGCACATGGCCATGCTCAATGCTTTTCCGCAGTTGCATCTCTTACTGGCTGAAATCTTCGCTCGCAAAGACGACTACGCCACTGCGATTTCAGAGCTGCAAATTTACTTGCAGTTAGTTCCGAATGCCAAAAACCTGGAGCAGGTGCGGCTACAGTTGGCAAAATTACAGAAGTTGAACGGCTCAGCAGCATCCACCGAGAAGCCCGATCCCCTGTAAGTATCGGGCCGGTGGCCTACCCCCTTTGCCGCCTTTGCAAAGGGTGTTCCGCTCTTCTCGTCCCGGTCCTTTTCAGTCCGATCATGATCACCGAAAGGGAAATCCGCACCGGCGCCGATCCCCGGGGGGATCGCATTCGCGCTCGGCGACCGCGACCCCGCCACCGACGATCGCACACTGTTGACGTCTCGCTGCCGCGACTCGCAACGATCCTTCTTGCTGACGCCCTGCCTGCCATCTCCGCTAACTTCAGTCATTCCGCTACTTAGACCAGCCCGTTAGCTATCCGATGTCCCTTCAATTACTTGCGCCGGAGAGGGAAGTGCTGACGCGGTTATGGTTAACCATTTACGCCACCTCTTTCCTTGCACCCCTCCCCGTACCCAGACCCATTGCGCGTATCACCACCTGGTGCCACAATGCACTCGTGGGGCGCATCTATCCCCAGGGAATCGCCCGCGTCGGCTGCTTTCGACGCTCCTGCAAAGCGCAGGGAACCAGTCCGTCCGCCTCGGTGTCTAATATTATGAGCGGACAAAGGTTGGGAAGTTCCTGCCAACCAGCTGAGCCATTAGGCCGCACTCGAGGTTGGCCAGAAAGGCAAACCGTGTCCGATTGGGCTAGTGCCCTCTCGTGGGGCCGCGACGAAAGCGAACTCGTCTCGGAATTGCAAGCGGGCTCGGAAACCGCCTTCGACTGGCTCATCACGCACTACCACGGACCGGTTTACAACCTCATCCTGGGAATGCTCGGTGATACCGCAGACTCCGCCGATGCCGCTCAGGAAGTTTTCTTGAAAGCCTTCAAGGGAATTCGCAATTTTCGCCAGGGCAGCTCCCTCAAGACCTGGCTTTATCGCATCGCCATTCGCGAAGCTCTCAACAATCGCCGCTGGTTCAAGCGCCATCTCCAGAAAAACGTCTCCATTGACGCTGAACCCGAAAAAGGCCAGGCACAAATCGAAATCGAAGATCTCGCCGGCACTCCTTTCGATCAGCTCGCGGCGCACGAAGTACAGCAAGCCGTGCGACGCGCTTTGCAGCAACTACCCGACGTCTTCCGCAGCGCCGTCATCCTGCGCGACCTCGAAGGTTTAAGTTACGAAGAAGTTGCTGAAGTGCTCGATTGCAGCGTCGGCACCGTCAAGTCGCGCATTTTGCGCGGCCGCCGCGCCCTAAAGGACATCCTGGAACCGCTACTAGGAGACAAGGAAGTATCGCCGCGGCGCGAAGTCAACCACTCGCAACCCTCTCCCGTATCCGCGGTCCACAACACGTCTAGCGCACAGATTGGGCTGCCGCTCGCTTACGTGCAGAACTCAACCGGAATCACAGCTCAGGAAATGGCGCGTCCCTTGTCGACGCGCGAGGAACTCTCATGACTTGCGAGAAGGTTCATAGCCGGCTCGCTGGCTACCTGGACGACGCCGTGGCAACGGCAACTCGTGTCGGTGATCGTAACGAGATGCGCGACCATTTGGAATCCTGCGCTTCTTGCCGCGAGGAATTGCAGCGCTACCGTAAATTGAGCATGTTGCTTTCGCGTATGCCTCGCGCGGTTCTACCCCCCGATCTGGCGGTCAGAATCAAGGTCGCTGCATCGCAAGCGGAAACTACCAGAGATTGGCCCAGCCGCTGGGAACGCTTCAAGGTTCGTCTCGAGCTGGTTGTGGAGAATTCCTTCCGGCCGCTGACTCTGCCTGCTACCGGCGGTCTATTCAGTGCCTTCGTGATTTTTGTTTTTGTGCTGCACTTGATCATGCCCGGCATCACCGTGCAAGCCGATCCGAATGATGTGCCTCTGGGCCTGCTGCGCCCGGCGGAGCTAATCTCCTTGGCGGATTATCCCGGTGGAATCACGCCGGAACTTTTGCATCCCGACGTGGCGCTGGAACAAGACTTGCGCATTGACGTAACCGTGGATGCGCAAGGGGAAATGATCAAGTACGAGATTCTAAACGGCGAAGATACTCCCCAGATCCGCCATCACTTGGATCAAATCCTGATTTTCTCGCGCTTCCGGCCAATGCTCAGCTTCGGACGCCCGACCGCTGGTGGGCATGTGGTTCTCAGCTTCAGCTCCATATACGTTCGCGGCTGATTCTCGTATTTTATCGTACTCGGCGGTCACTCGTAAGCATTTGAAAACCAAGCACCTCCGGATCCTGTCCGCTCGGCCAGCTTCATCTTTCAACCTGTCCTGTACCTTGAACCTCTAACTTTTTGCGTGCTCCCCGTGTTCAATGGATGCAGGAGTTCACCCGATGTCCACTATGCTCCGCCGCTTCGCCATTCTTACCGCCCTCGCGCTGTTGGCGCTGTTCGTGACCTTAACCTCACACGCCTCCGGTTCCGCTCGCTCTGCGCGCCCACAAGTAGGTGCGCCGGAATCCCAGCTCCTCGATGCCGCCAATCGTGATCGCGCCTCCGCAGGCTTGCACCCTCTCCAGTGGGATATGTCACTAGCCGCCGCCGCTCGTCAGCACGCGCAACGCATGGCGCAGACAAATACTCTCTCGCACCAGTTTCCCGGTGAACCACCGGTGCAGCAGCGCGCCACCCAAGCGGGAGCGCGTTTCAGCATGATCGCGGAGAACGTTGCGGAAGGCCCCAGCGTTGCCCATCTCCATCAGCAGTGGATGCATTCTCCGCCGCACCGCGCCAATCTTCTTGATCCGGAGTTGAACGCAGTGGGCATCGCCGTCGTGCAGATTGGGGCAACGCTCTTCGCAGTAGAAGACTTCTCTGTTGCTGTTCCCGCGTTGAACCTCGACGCGCAGGAACTGCAAGTAGCCGCGCAGTTGTCCGCTCGCGGATTGCGCTTGGGTAACGCCACCGTCGACGCGCGCAAGACCTGCGACATGGATCGCGGCTGGTCCGGACAGCGGCCCGCGAGCGTGGTGCGCTACGAAACCTCAGACCTGAGCGTGTTGCCCGACGACGTTGCGCAGAGACTGCAAAGCGGCAAATTTCATAGCGCTGTTGTGGGTGCATGCGACGCCGGCTCGGCAGCTGGATTTGCGCGATTCCGCATCGCCATTTTGCTCTTCTAACGCCCGATTCATTCGCATCCCTAATGTCCGGTATAAATGATTTCTGGCTTGCGTTTTGCCCACAACCCGGTAAACTCCCCTCCATGAAGTTCATGGCTTATTCGTATTGCTGGCGATTTACGTACCGGACCGACAACCGGGAGCGAGGGGCCATGGTCTAGGCAGAGTGAAATTAAGAAGTCTCGGCCCACTCGCAACGAGTGGGCTATTTTTGTTTTTGGGAACAAAATGCCGGCCCGCTGGGCCGAGGGGATCGACATGATTATTTCGATGAAGCTGCACTCGACACGAGAAGAGATCGACGA
>Ga0126379_10000045_pt1 | contig 58676 bp, 44 predicted proteins | sample PanSoiMetPlot_24_FD_92640 | JGI IMG/M metagenome (GOLD analysis project Ga0126379, IMG submission 92640) | Tropical forest soil microbial communities from Panama - MetaG Plot_24 | ecosystem: Environmental > Terrestrial > Soil > Tropical forest > Bulk soil | place: Panama | collected 2016-02-17
CATCGCCAAGTCGGCAACCTCTTTGACGTGAAGCTCCGCGCCATCGAGAACATGCACGAAGCGGGCATCGAAATCGTGCTGGTCGTGACCATCGTCAACAACGTGAACAACGACCAGGTGGGCACCATCGTGAAGTTCGCGATGGAAAACCCCAAGAAAATCTCGTTTGTCAGCTTCCAGCCTGTTTCTTTCACAGGCCGCGATGAAGACATTACCCCGGAGCGCCGCCACCGCCAGCGCTACACGCTCTCGCACTTGGCGAGCGACGTCAGCAAGCAGGTGGGCAAGGTCGAGCCGACGCGCGACTGGTTCCCGATCTCGTTCGTCAGCACGTTCGCCGGATTCTCCGACCTCGTACACGGTCCTGATTCGCAGTGGGGCGCGCTCTCCTGCGGCTGCCACCCGAATTGCGGCGTTGGTACGGCTTTGATGATCAACAAGGAGACCAAGGAATGGGCGCCCGTGCCGCGCTTTCTGGACGCCGTGCAGTTGACCAAGGACGTTACGGCGATTACTGATGCGGCGCGCGGCAAGGGCTTCTCGAACTTTATGATGGCCTTGGCGCTGCTCAAAAACTATCACCCATTCAAAGGGCCAAAGGGCTTGACGCTTTACGATCTCTTTAAGAAGTTCGACAAGACCTGGGCGCTCACCAAGAAGTCCACGACCAAGTATGGCCGCACTTCTCCCGACCGCACCTTCGAAGACGCCATGACGCGCCGAAAGGATCCTTGGAACTTCCTCTTCATTGCCGGAATGTGGTTCCAGGACTTGTTCAACTACGACTTCCGCCGCACCGAGATGTGCATCATCCCGTATGCCACGCAGCAAGGCGAAATTTCCTTCTGTGCTTACAACACCGGCATCGGCTGGAGGAAGATTATCGAGAATATGCACAAGAACGCGACCGTCGCGGAGTGGTACCGCACGCACGGCAAGCATGAGATCTACGCCAAGGGGAAGAACGTCAACCTCCAGTCGTATGAACACTCGCTCAAGATTGACGCCGAGGACGCCGCCCGCGTGCGCCATCTCGAGCACGACGTTCCGCTGACCGCCGCCGAAGAGGACCGCGCGCGCCGCAAGAAGGCTTACGAGGAACAGGCCAAGGTTCGCGCCATCTACGAAGAGCTGGTGCTGAAGAGGCCCCAGCAGGCCACCGTGCAAATCGGCACGTTGCAGGACATCGCCGAGGCGGTCCCTGCGAATTTTGCCAACGTCGGCAAGCCTGCCACGTCAGGCAAGCCCATCTCCATCGCTCCTGCTGAGACTGATCCTGGTGTACGGCGGAGCCTGAGCAAGCCCAATACTGGCAACGGCAACGTTCATTCAAGCGGCAAAGGAAATGGCTCAGGTGCCAAGATCAACGAAAAAGCCGCCGAAGCCGTCGCCGGCGACTAAGCCAGTCCATTAAATTACTTTCGAAAAAAGGCCTCCGTCTTGCGGAGGCCTTTTTTCGTGGCGCCCGCTCCCGGTGGAATTCCTGGATGTCTTGTAGGGACGGCCTTCTGAGGCCGTCCGCGATGCCTGCTATAATGTGTAAAGACTCATTGAGGATGGAAAATGCCGATCTACGAGTACATTTGCGAAGATTGCCAGACACACTTCGAGAAAATTGTGCTGAATCAGCAGCAAGAGATTTCCTGCCCGAAGTGCGCGGGCAAGCGCAACGCGATACAGCTCTCGGTTTTCAGCGCTGGAAACGGCTCCGCGAACGGCGCGTCTGGGAAGTCATCCAACGGTTTTTCCGGCGGCGGTTGCTGCGGCGGCGGTTGTGCCTGCCACTAACCTCAAATAACGGCACCGGTGGCACAGGTTTTGGCCTATGCCTTTGGGCAAAAACTCCGAGGTTCTGCGGCACTGGGCTCTCACCAAACTTCACATCGGAGCATCTATTCGTCATTCGTAGATTCAGAGGCCGCTCATGCTCATCAGCCCTACTTCTCTTCTGTTGTTCGTTACCGGCGCCGCCGTTCTCCTTGTAATTCCTGGTCCAGCGGTGACTTACGTCGTGAGCCGGAGCATCGGACACGGACGCGCCGCCGGCCTCGTTTCCGTCCTGGGCATCGTAGTGGGAACCCTGTGCCATGTCGTTGCAGGCGCTCTGGGCATTTCTGCGGTGTTGGCCTCCTCCGCGCTGGCTTTCCAATTTGTGAAGTATGCGGGCGCGGGGTATCTGATCTATTTGGGAATGAAGACTCTGCTCACCAAAGATCAGCAATGGCTGGCTGAGACGGGAGGCGAAACGCGCCTGGCACGGATTTTTGGCCAGGGCCTTCTGGTGAATTTACTCAATCCAAAAACTGCGCTCTTTTTCCTGGCGTTCTTGCCGCAATTCGTGGACCCGGCGCGCGGTCACGTCACGCTTCAAATCTTGCAACTGGGGATCCTGTTTGCGCTGATGGGTTGGTGCAGCGATTCGACCTACGCTTTGATTGCTGGGACTGTGGCCGAGCGCATTCGCGGCAGCCTGCGTTTGCGCCGCATCCAGCGCCAGGTTTCCGGCGGCGGATTGATCGCGCTCGGTTTGGCATCTGCCTTCTCGGGCGCAAGATCGAAATAAGGGGGGCAGACCAGGCCATAAACTAGTTTGCAGCGCAAACCTTAAAGTATGACTTTTAGGTGCGGCTGTAACCCATTGTAAAGAAGCAGGTTGGAAAGATTTACCCTGTATATTCTTCCCCCGATGGCCTGCCAACGGCGGTAGACTGTCGCTGTCTACTTTTCGCATGACGACGCCTCCCAATCCGCCTCCTTCCGCTTTTGACGCGCATCATCCGCCGGCCACGGCCATCCTTGACAAGTGCGTCCATTGCGGCTTTTGCCTGCCCGTGTGCCCCACCTACGTTCTCTGGGGGCAGGAAATGGATTCACCGCGCGGCCGCATCTACCTGGTGAAGCTCGCGGCCGAAGGCTCCGCGCAGATGACCCCCAAGTGGGTCAGCCACTTCGACACCTGCCTCGGCTGCATGGCTTGCATGACCGCGTGCCCTTCTGGGGTGGATTACGGCAAGCTCATCGAAGCCACGCGCGCGCAAATCGAGCGCAATTTCCCGCGCACTGCCTCCGAAAAACGCCATCGCCATTTTTTGTTCGAGACGTTCACGCGGCCGGATCGCTTGCACCGTTTGCGCGCGCCACTTCTCGCTTATCAAAAATCAGGATTGCAAGCCTTTGCTCGTAGTTCGGGGCTGCTCAAGCTGCTCCCCAAGGAATGGCAGACCATGGAAGCTCTGCTGCCCCGGCTCGCTCCGCAACAGGTCGTCCCGGAAGTCACTCCCGCCGTTGGCACAAAACGTCGCCGCGTCGGGCTGCTCCTTGGCTGCGTGCAGCGAGAATTCTTCTCGCAGGTGAACGCCGCTACGGCTCGCGTTCTCGCCGCCGAAGGCTGCGAGGTTGTCGCCCCGCAAGCGCAAACCTGCTGCGGCGCTTTGCTCGTCCACGCTGGAGAGGAAGCATCCGCCATTGATCTCGCCAGGAAAACCATCGATGTGTTCGAGCAAACCAACGTGGAAACCATTGTCACCAATGCGGCTGGATGCGGTTCCAACGTGAAGGAATACGCTCACCTGCTCCGCGACGATCCCGAATACTCCGAACGCGCGCGAAATTTCTCAGCTAAGTGCAAGGACATCAGCGAAATCCTCGCCGAACTCGAATCTCGCAGCCCTCGCCATCCGTTAAGAGTGCGCGTGGCGTTTCACGATTCCTGCCATTTGCAACACGCGCAAGGCGTGCGTTCGCAACCGCGCGCTTTGCTCGCGAGCATTCCCGGTCTCGAGCTCGCCGAGATTCCGGAAGCCGCCATCTGCTGCGGCTCCGCAGGAATCTACAATCTCGTGCAACCCGACGCTGCCAAATCTCTCGGCGATCGCAAAGCGAACCTCATTGCTCAGCTGAAAGCCGACGTCGTCGCCACAGGAAATCCCGGCTGCGTCCTCCAGCTCCAATCCTCTCTCGCGCACCAACATCACAAGACACCGGTAGTCCACACGATTCAAATTCTGGATGCCTCTCTCCATGGTCGGCCGCCCGATACTCTACGAGGATAGTTTCAAGGCGGGCATTGTCCGCGAAAAGCGGCAACCCAAGACGGAACGCGTCGTGCTGAGCTTGCTTGCCGCAGGCCGGCGCGGCGAAGCATCTCAACGCCAACATCGTCTAGGCACCCCGACCGAGAGAGGCCCTTCCGGGTGAGCCGTCACTCAAACGGAATCCCTGTCTTCTTAGAAATGTCCCGCAAATCTTCAATCACCGGCAAGATCAGCGGCACTCCATTCTTGCGCCGAACTTGTTCGGCTTCGCGCTCCGGATCGCCCGGAATCAGCGGGCCGTTCGTGCCCGGAGCCGGTTTCGTGGCGCGAAACACGCGAACATATTCGTCGATCTGCCGCTTGAATTCGTCCGCGTCAATGAAGCCGTCAATGCGCATCGCCCCAAAGAAATGCCCGATGCCTTTCCCCACGCCGCGTTTGGGGATTTCTTGGCGCAACGCAAACGGCGGCGCAAACGGTCCCCAGTTCGCTCCGCTCAGCGGACCGCACAAAATGTCCACCATCATTGCCAGTGCGTACCCTTTGTGCCCGCCACGCTCACGCTCGGAACCGAGCGGCAGCATCGCGCCGCCATCAATCAGCTCATCCGGGCTTGTCGTGTTGCGCCCTTCGCGATTGATCGCCCAGCCTATTGGAATCGCCTCGCCTTTGCGCCGCGCAATTTCGATTTTTCCGTACGCTGCAGCGCTCGTCGCTAAATCAATCACGATGGGAGGTTCCTCTTTTCCGGGAAACGCAATGGCAATCGGATTCGTGCCGAGCATGCGTTCCGCGCCCCACAGCGGCGCAACCAATTTCGTGGAATTGGTCATGGCCCAGCCGATCAAATCGCGCTCGAGCGCTTGCAAAACGTAATAGCCGGCAATGCCAAAATGATTCGTATTGCACACGCTGACCCAGCCCGAGCCGGCTTTTTCCGCCATGTCCATGGCGATGCGGTTTGCCTGCGGGCCGACCACCAAGCCCAGGCCATTGTTGCCGTCCACCGTCGCGGTGCTCGCCGTCGAGCGCACAATTTTGATTTTCGCCTTGGGATTGATGTGTCCTTCGATGAGCATGCCGAAATAGCTGTACATGCGCGCGACCCCGTGCGAATCGATCCCGCGCAAGTCCGCGCACGCCAACACGTCGGCGGCTTGCTCCGCGTCATGTTTGGGCAGCTGAAAATGCAAGAACACGCGTGTGCAAAATTCGCGCAGCTTCTCGACAGGATAAATCCTGGATTCGATTTCAGCCATGTTTCTCCAAACGCGGCGCTTAGGCGGGCAGGCATTCTCCGCGGGTTTCGGCGCCAAAAGGAACGAGCAGCAAGCCAATCGCGAACGCAATCGAAGTCAGAGCCACTGGGATCCCTAGCGAACCATGGCGCTGAACGCCGGCGCCAACGAGAAAGGTGATTCCCGCGCCTGCAAAACGCGCGAACGAGGTGGAAAACGCAAACGCGCTCGCACGGCACTCTGTAGGATACTGCTCCGGCAGCCAAAGCGTATAGACCGCGAAATTTGCTCCGCCGAATCCCAAGAAGAAAAGGCAGGCGAAGAACCAGGGCAACGCCTCCGCGCCAAGATAGAAAACTTTTCCAAACGTGAGTGCGATGAACGCGAGCATGAGCGAGAAGTAAAACCCCAGCGCGCCGCGACGCCCGAATTTCTCGGCGAGCCACGGCATGGCCAAGCAGCCCAGAATTGTTGCAAACGAAACCAGCATTGCCGCCCGCGAAGCAAGCCGCGCCGCTTGTGGGCCAATTGTTCCGGCTGCTTCTGCCAGCGTTGTGACAGCCGCCGGAACGTAAACCGTCCCTGCCCACAATCCGCAAATGGATGCCAGCATGTACAACGAATTCAGAATCGTTCTCCGCCGCAGCGCCCTCGAAAAGAGCGCCGCAAACGGCTGCCAAATCTGCCGGGAACGCACCACATCCGCTTTCGTCTTCCAGCGCGCCGGCTCTGTCACTCCATGACGCACCCACGCCAGCAAAAGAGCGGGCAATCCACCCAGCGCAAACATCACGCGCCAAGCGTAGCTGCCGAAGTAGGTGCCGATTCCGTGGTTGAGAATCGCGGCCAGAAAAGTTCCGACATAATATCCCGTGTGCATGTACCCCGCACCGACGCGGCGCCGACCTTCCGGCCACTCTTCGGCCACAAACGTTCCACCCATGGCCCATTCGCCGCCGATGCCGATTCCCGCAAGCAGCCGCAAAACCGCCAGTTGCCAAACAGTGGTAACGATCGCGCTGAGAAAAGTGAAAAGGGAATACCACACAATCGTCAGCATCAGCGTCCGAACGCGACCGAACTTATCTCCCACCGGCCCCCACAAAAACGCCAGTCCCCACCCAAACAAAAACAGCGCAAACAGCAATCCGCCGTAAAAGCCGATGTTGCCTTTCGTGGGGGCAATTCCTGAGTGCGGCAAGAGGTCGCGCAGCGAAGGAACGAGCACCAGCGCATAGATGAACGAATCCATCCCATCGAGCGCCCAGCCTCCCCAGGAAGCCCAGAACCCGCGAATCTGGTTTCGCGTCAGCGGAATCGCCGCTGCTAGTTTTGCGCTCGAGAGACGCTCCGCAACATTCATGACAGCGGGACTATATCACGCGCGACTGCATTTCACCGGTAGCCACGCCAGAAGAAAACAATGGTCATGGCGCAGCCGACGAGAATCACGAAGCCTTTCACCCACGATTGCGGCAGCTTCTGCGCGTAGTGCGCCGTGGAATAGCCGCCAAGCACCGAGCCAGCCGTCATGACGACCGCCTGTGGCCAGACAATCGCTTTCGTCAGAACGAATGTGACGGTCGCAACGCCGTTGATCACACCTCCCAGCCGCACCTTCAGCTTGTTCATCGCGTGAATGTCGGTCATGCCCAGCGCCGCAAGCATGGCCAGGTTCATGATGCCGATCCCACCGCCGAAATAGCCGCCGTACACCGCAACGAGCAGTTCAAAAGTCGATGCGCCCGCCACCGCGGTGTTACTGGCGTCGTGCGAGATTCCCGCCGAAATGCGGCCGGTCAAATGCTTACCAAACGCGAAGAGCAATGTCGCGCCCAACAGCAGCCAGGGAATCACGCGAAGAAACGTTTTCGCCGGCGTGTGAATCAAGAGAATTGCACCCGCAAGGCCGCCAACGAGGCTGGTAATTGCCAGGGGAATCAAGATGCGGATAGGAATGTTCAGTCTTTGGGGATAAGCGTTGCCGCTCGCGGTAGTTCCTACCCATAGCGCAAGCGTGTTCGTCGCATTCGCTGGAATCGCCGGAACACCGGTGAACAGTAGCGCTGGAAACGCCACAAAACTGCCGCCCCCGGCCACGGCGTTGATGCCGCCTCCGAGAGCGCCCGCAAAGAAAAGAAAAATGGCGGTCTGCAGGTTCAAGCAGCGTTTGTATCACGACTTCGAAGGGTTCTCCAGCCGAGGACAAAAGCATAGTCTGCGAATCTCTTCCTTGCGCCACTGCTTTCCCTCCGCCAGCCCCGGCTGAGCGGCTCCTTCGGTTTTCATTCGTAACCTCGAGAATGGGAACCGCGTATAAAATAGCAGTATGAGAATTTTGTTGTTCAGTGGCAAAGGCGGCGTGGGCAAGACTAGTCTTGCGGCGGCCACCGGTCTGAGGCTGGCCGAGCTTGGCTACCGTACGCTGGTAATGAGTATTGATCCCGCGCACAGCCTGGCGGATTCCTTCGACCTGGACACGGACTTATTCCACTCTCAGACGGCCGATCCCCTTGCAATTAACGACCGCCTTTCGATTCTGGAATTGAACATTCAGAAGGAAGTGAAGCGGCACTGGCAGGAAATCTCCTCCTACGTTATCTCCGTGCTGCGAACTACTGGGATCAGCGAAGTCGAAGCCGAGGAATTGGCGATTCTGCCGGGCATGGAAGAACTCAGCGCGATGATGTACATCAACCAATACCGGCGCGAAAACCGGTATGACGTTGTGGTGCTCGACGCCGCGCCTACAGCGGAATCGATGCGCTTCATCAGCATGCCTACTACGCTCGACTGGTACATGAAGCATATCTTCCCGTTTCAGCGGAACCTGCTCAAAGCGGTTCGCCCCATCGCCAATCGCGTGGCTCCTTTTGAGCTGCCCACCGACAATTATTTTGCCAACATTCGCGCCCTCTTCGAGAAACTGGAGGGCGTGAACGAAATCATGGAGGACCCGAAGACCACGTCCGTGCGCCTGGTCACCAATCCGGAAAAGATGGTCCTTCGAGAAACGCAGCGGGCTTTCGTGTATTTTTCGCTGCACGGATTGACGGTGGACACGGTGATCGTGAACCGCGTGCTTCCGCATGAGGTCAAGGACATATGGTTCAACGAATGGCACAGCTCGCAGGACAAGGTGCAGCGCGAGCTGGAAGAATATTTCGCACCGGTGCGCGTGCGGCGTGTGCCGCTTTTTGCCCACGAGGTTCTCGGCCAGCAGCGTCTCCAAGAAGTTGCTAAAGTGCTGTATGCTGAGGGAGAAGATCCGTCTGCAGTGACGCAGACAGAAAAGCCCTATACCTTTGAGAAACGGAACGGAAGATACGAGATCAGGCTCCGTGTGCCGTTCGCCACGAAGAGTGAGATAGGGCTGTTCAAGAAGGGCGACGAGCTTGTTGTGGAGATAGGGACCTTGCGGAGACACATTGGGCTGCCGCGCTCGATGGCAACCCTGGTGCCATCGCGGGCGCGCCTCGAGAGTCGAGTTCTCACCATCGAAATGAAGGAGGCACAATGAGCGAACAGGAAGGCACGCAGCAGAATGCCGGGCAGTCCGTAGCGTACGAGCGCTGTCTGTGCCGCGAGGTTGTGGACCAAATGCGCTATTTCCTGAGCGTCTCTCCTCAGGTGCGCGAACACTTCACAAATTCGCGAATTGAGTTTCTCAAGGGAATTCGCGCCATGATTGACAGCCGGATCGAGCAGTTGTCCAAGACCGGCCCGCACGGCACGAAGATCGCGGTCGAATAGCTGATCTTGCGTCGGACTCTAATGAAGCGGCAGGAGGGAACTGTCTGCGGACCTGAGCCGCGCATCGATGTCGTCCAATACAGAATCGAGATCGGCGAGCGTGTCAACAACGTAATGCGCCCCGGCCCGCTGGAGTTCCGCGCGGGCGTTGCCAATGCGCAAGTCACGTTCCTTCGGGGAGAGCGTCTGAAACTCCGCATACGAAAGCCCAATCGCGTTTCCCGTAGCGGCTATGCCAACCGACCACGTCCCCGCATGGATTCCTTCGTGGATATCCGCGGGCGTGTCGCCAACTTTCGCGATAGACGCCATCGGATAGACCTGCAACCTAACGGCGTTCTCGTAGACCATGAACGGGCCGGGCCGGGCCGAGCCCACGTCTTCCGGCGAGACGCTACAATCGGGCTGATACCCTGCTTTCGCGCTGGTTTCCACGAGCAAGTCGAGGATCTCGCGCGTATAGCCTGTCGTCGAGCCAATTTTCAAGCCGCGTTTGCGAAAGCGTTGCACGCTCTCCACGACGCCAGGAATGAGCGTCGAGTATTCCGCCAAGCACGAAAGCTGCAGCGGGACGAACATCTCGTACAAAACATCTGCTTCGTCGGGCGTGGGAAGTCTCCCGCGGACGGCTCGCCACGCCTCGCGTACTCTCGGCATGGAAAGGATGCGCGCGATGTGTTCTTTCTTCGCCAAGCCCATATCGCGCCGCACTTCGTCTTCGCCCAGGGAAATCCCAACGCTCTCAAACACTCGCTGAATTGTCCGTGCGGGGGCGAGGCTTCCGAAATCCACCGTAGTGCCCGCCCAATCCAACACCAGGGCCTTCAGCCTGTTCGCTGGGATCGTATGCGGCGGGAGGTTCGGATTCAGAAGATTCACGCGGCCGCACTTTTTCCCTGAAGAGCTTGCTCGGCGATGCCAAACGACATAGTCATGCCAAGGCCGCTGGTCACAACAACCAGGCGAACTCCCTCGACAGGCGCTAGGCTAACGTAGGCGTGCTCGGGATGCCTGGCATAAACGCCCTGCCAGCTTTCTCCAATCTCAAGCGTTGGTACCCTCAGATACTGCCGCGCATAGTCGAGAATCAGACGATTCACTGCCGGTTTATCAAAGATGTCCACCGCCAGCCCATGCTCATGGCTGTCGCCAATAGTTAGCTCTCCGCGGGCGGTCTGCGAAACCATGACGTGGATTCCCCACTTTTCGAACTCGGGAGTTTCGCGCGCGATGCGCTCCTTCAAAGCCTGCAGACTGGTGCACACCTGAAACGTGGCATAGTGCTTGAAGGTCAGGCCGAAGGCCAAAGAAGGACCGAGCGCCCATCGTTCCGGCTGCGGCAAGGTCCGCATCATTTGCAGCTTGCAGCGCGTTATGCCGCTTTGACGGAAATACTCGGGAAACAGCGTCTGAAAATCGTCGCCGCTCGCCACGATAATCGCATCCGCGTCCCACATTTGGCCTCCGGCTTGGAGGCGGGACGTCTCGACTTTTTGCACCGCCGTATTGAACAAGAACTGCACACCGTATCGCTCGCCAAGAAACTCAGGGAGGCTGCTGACGACCTGCCGCGGATCAACGGTCATTTCGGTGGGGCTCCAAAGAGCCCCGAGAAGAGCTTCGCGTCGTACGGCGCGACTCCGCTTCAGTGTTTCGTCCGCAGATAACCACGCGCAGTCATAGCCGAGCGATGGCGCCCGCTCACTGAACTCGCGACCAACGGCAGCTTCATCTTCTCGATACGCCACGTGGAGGGAGCCAGTCGCCAAGAAAGGCAGCTTGGCTTCCCGCAAAGCCTCCAGCCAAATCTCGCGACTCCGGAGAGCCAAATTGCGCAAAGGGCCCACGGGTTGACCAATGGGCCAAATCATGCCGAAGTTGCGAATGGAAGCTCCCATCGCCGCCGGGCTGCGCTCGAAGACCGCAACCTTGCGGCCGGACCGCGCCGCAACGTAGGCGTGAGCCAGTCCGATGATCCCCGCTCCAACAATTGCGACATCCACTTTCTCGTGGCTCACGACGGAACTCCTCGCCCGACCTTCGACTGTCCGAGCCGTGGGGCCTCGAAGATAACGCAACGCGCGCGAAAACACTATGAAAGGGGAGACTGACAAAAGAGGGCGCGAAATTGCGCATCGAGATCCAAGCGGAGGTTGGACGTTGATTTCTGGCTGGGTCTCCCTAACAGCCGAAGTCCAGCCAGCACTTCCCTGATCCTGTTTTCGCCAAGTCCTTTCTTGACAATACCGGCGGACACGTATATGAACTCGGCGTCTCCGAAGCCCTTCCGCTGCGAAAATGTGGGTCGCCCAGCTTACTGCCAGGTCACAGAGGGGATTCAACGGGCGGGGGCAAGATATAGCTCGATGAGGTGTGCCTAGGTGTCGCTCCTAAGAGCGAACAGCCCAGCGCATACCTGTGCGAGTGGAACTTCGAGGAGGATCCATGGCTAGCCGGGCAGACGCCATTGCTCTAGGCGGCACCCCAGACTACAGCATCTGGCGCGTCATTCTCGCGTCCTCCGTGGGCACCATGATCGAGTGGTACGACTTTTACATCTTTGGCAGCTTGGCAGCCGTTCTTTCTCCCAAGTTTTATCCCGCTGGGAACGACACGATTGCGCTGATTGCTTACCTGTCCACCTTTGCCGTAGGGTTCCTCGTACGTCCGTTCGGCGCGCTGTTCTTTGGCCGCATCGGCGATCTTGTCGGCCGCAAATACGCCTTTTTGGTCACTCTGACGATTATGGGAGGCGCAACCGCCATCATCGGGTTTCTGCCAACCTTTGCCACGGCCGGCTGGTTCGCCCCGTCCACGCTTCTGTTCATCCGCGTTTTGCAAGGGCTGGCCTTGGGGGGCGAGTACGGCGGCGCGGCAGTCTACGTTGCCGAGCATGTGCCCGACGGCAAACGCGGCTTCTACACCAGCTTCATCCAAATTACCGCGACGCTGGGACTTTTCGTTTCGCTCATTGTGATCCTGGCGACGCAATCTTCCATGACGAAAGAAGCTTTCTCGGCCTGGGGTTGGCGTATTCCGTTCCTTCTTTCCATCATCCTCGTGTCCATCTCGCTGTACATCCGGCTGAAGATGAAGGAGTCGCCGATATTCACTTCGATCAAGACCGCCGGCATGGCCTCTTTGCAGCCGCTGAAGGATGCCTTTGGCAAGTGGGACAACCTCAAGCGCGTCCTCATTTCCCTTCTGGGCGCGACCGCAGGCCAAGGCGTTGTGTGGTATACGGGGCAGTTTTACGCGCTGTTCTATCTGCAGACGATTCTGAAAGTCAATGCGACCACGGCCAACTACGTCATCGCTGGCGCCCTCTTGCTGGGAATGCCATTTTTTACGGTGTTTGGGGCGCTATCCGACCGTATCGGTCGGAAGAAAATCATGATGGCCGGCTGCCTGATAGCGGTTCTGACGTACCTTCCGATTTATAAAGCCATGCAAAACGCCGCCGGCAACAATGTGGAAACGGTCACCTCGGCAAAAAACAAAGTGACGGGAGCGATCGCCTTGACGCCTCAGACGCGCGATGCGTCCGGAAATCTTGTTCCAGCAAAAGAGGCGGTGAATCCCAACCTTCCCATGCTGGTGGTCTTGGTCTTCCTCCAGGTCATTTACGTCTGTATGGTGTATGGACCGATCGCAGCGTATCTTGTAGAGGCGTTTCCCGCAAAGATACGCTATACCTCGCTTTCGCTTCCTTACCACATAGGGAACGGAGTGTTCGGCGGCCTCGTGCCGCTTATCGGATTGTCTTCTTGCGCCGCCACCGGCAACATCTACGCCGGTCTCTATTATCCGATGGTTGTCGCCAGCATGACGTTCATCGTCGGCAGCCTGCTGCTCAAAGAAACGCATGGCCATCGCATCTGGGATGAAGTTGGCGGCATGAAGTAGCCAAGGGTCGCGCCTGACCGCCGCGCCGATTGACGAGTGCCCTTGCGCGGGAGCATCATTTTTTGGCGGACGAGTTCTTCTATTCTTGAAGAAAGCGCCCGAATCATACTGTCCCACGTCGTGCGTTTGAAATTCATCGATCTTCCAAGGGAGCCGCCACCGTGGCCACACCGCGTCAGAAACTCAGCACGAAAGACCCGAAGAACAGGCAGAAACTTAGCGAAGCGCAAATCGCCGTGCACTGGAAGGAGGAGGAATACTATCGCCCTCCCAAAAGGTTTATCGAGCAGGCAAATCTGAAAGATCCTGCCTTCGTCAAGAGGTTCAGCGAAAAGAACTTTCCGGCGTGCTTCGATCACTACGCTTCGCTTCTGGATTGGGACAAAAAGTGGAATAAAACGCTGGACACCAGCAATCCTCCCTTCTGGAAGTGGTTCGTGGGCGGAAAGCTGAACGCATGCTACAACTGCGTGGATCGCCACCTCGCGAAGTATAAAAACAAAGCCGCCCTCATTTTCGTTCCCGAGCCCGAGGGGGAAGCCACCACGGTCATCACCTATCAGGAGTTGTACAGGCGCGTGAATGAAACTGCGGCGCTGTTGCGCGATTTCGCCGGATTGAAAACCGGCGACCGCGTCACCATTCACATGCCGATGATTCCCGAGCTGCCCATCACGATGCTGGCCTGCGCACGCCTGGGCGTCGTCCATTCCGTGGTTTTCGGCGGATTCAGCGGCGAGGCTTGCGGTCTGCGCGCCGCCGATTCCGGCAGCCGCGTGCTGATTTACGCCGACGGGTACTGGCGCAGCGGCAAGTGGGTGGATCACAAGGCGGCTGCGGAAATCGCGGTGAGAACCGCGGAAAAAGAAGGCCAGCACATTGACAGAGTTCTCGTATGGAAGCGCTACTGGACGCGGTACGGCTCGGAAACGCCCCTGATGAAGGGCCGTGACTATTTCGTCGAAGAGGTTCTCAAGGAGTATCAGGGTCAAACCGTCGAGCCCGTCTCCCAGGACACGGAAGCTCCGCTGTTCCTGATGTACACCAGCGGCACCACAGGCAAGCCTAAAGGGTGCCAGCATCGCACCGGCGGCTATCTCGCTTACGTGACGGGCACCGCGAAGTATTACCAGGACATTCATCCCGAAGACGTCTATTGGTGCATGGCCGACATCGGCTGGATCACCGGCCACTCTTACATTGTTTATGGCCCGCTTTCACTCGCAGCCACCAGCGTCCTCTACGAAGGAGTGCCGCAATTTCCAGATGTCGGCCGTCCCTGGCGTATCGCCGAGCGCCTCGACGTCAATATCTTTCACACTTCGCCAACGGCGATTCGCATGTTGCGGAAGGCCGGCACGGAGGAGCCGAAGAAATACAATTACCATTTCAAGCACATGACCACGGTCGGCGAACCCATCGAGCCGGGAGTCTGGCAGTGGTATTACGACGTTGTCGGCAAACGCGAGGCCGTGATTGTAGACACCTGGTGGCAAACCGAAACCGGCGGTTTCCTCTGCACCACCAAGCCCGCGCTCGATCCGATGAAGCCTGGCAGCGCTGGTCCTCCGGCGCTTGGAATTTTCCCGGTGATTTGGGATGAGAACGGAAAAGAAGTGAAGCCCGGGTCGCAAGTCGCCGGAAATATCTGTATACGCAATCCCTGGCCCGGCATCATGCAAACGATTTGGGGCGACCCTGACCGTTTTGTGCGTCAGTATTACTCGAAGTACTGCAAGGACCCGAAAAGTAAGGATTGGCGCGATTGGCCGTATTACGCAGCGGACGGCGCGGTGCTTCCCGCCGATGGCTACTATCGCATTCTCGGCCGCGTGGATGACGTCATCAACGTGGCCGGCCACCGCCTGGGCACCAAGGAAGTCGAGTCGGCTTGCCTCACGATTCCCGAAGTTGCCGAAGCCGCTGTGGTTCCCGCGGTGGACGAAGTGAAGGGCCGCGTCCCGGTCGTGTACGTTTCGCTGAAGCCTGGCATCTCGCCGACCAAAGCCGTCCAGGAAAGAGTGGTCATCACCATAGAAACCATGATCGGCAAAATCGCTCGGCCCAAGAATATCCACATGGTTCCGGACATGCCGAAAACGCGCTCCGGAAAAATCATGCGCCGCGTTCTTGCCGCCATCGAGAACCACATGGATACCGGCGATATCACCACGCTCGCGAATCCCGACATCGTCGAGCAGATCCGAGTGCAGGTGCAGGGGCGCGAGGCCGCGAAGCTCCAGGAGGGCCCCGAAGACATCAAGCGCTTCGGCCAAGAATCGTAGGCCCTAATTCTTCGTGGCGTGCCCTACTTGCTTGACCTTCGCAATGTTCCGAAGAAAAGGGGCGGTCAGCGAGCCGTCGTCATGAATGGTGAAAGACGACTTTGTCGTGCCTGCAGTCAAGCGTGAGCCTGCTTCCATGCACTTTGTGGTGCTCATGCCCGGCGCGGAAATTGACGGTGACCCTGAGATCACTTATTTGTTTGCGGGCATCTGTGGTGCTGCGGCCAGAGCGAGGTGGCAGTGCGATTCCTGCAAACCGCAGGCGAGGCAAACTACTGCTCGTATCGCGCGACGGATACAGACCCGGTGCTGGCGAACATCCGAGGGATACCGAAATTCCGTGAAATTCGCGCAGCCGGAATCGCATGCCAGAAAAATTTCGACGCGCAACGCGGCGCAGTAACCCCCGGCCTTTTGCTCACCATTCCAGCCCTAGCTCGGCTGCAAGCGAAATTGACGGATTTGCTGCCGCTTGTCTCTTCCTAACTTCTTTTTTTTCCTTGGCTTACGTAAAGGGTAGGTTCTGGCTAGAATTAACCCAACGGGGCCTGACTTTCGCGCAATGTCCTAGTACATCGGTACCTCTCAGATTTGAATCGATTTTGTACCCGGAGTCCTATTGTCGGCTAGTCCCTCCCCAGATACACTTTGGTTTCGCTCAGGAGGACTGTCTTGACGGGTTCTGAACGCCGCACCACGCAACGTTTCACCATGCGGCTGCCACTCACGGTTCGCTGGACGACCGGTGCCGCCGTCGGCGAAACCAGTACCGAGTCGCGGGACGTCAGTTCCCGCGGTGTCTATTTCTATCTTTCCAAGGACGTCAAAGAAGGCTCGGCGGTCGAGATCCTTTTGACGCTTCCCAATGAAATTACCATGGCTGGTCCTGTGCGCGTGCGTTGTCTGGGTCGCGTGCAGCGCACCGAGCCGCGCGATGAAGCCGTCGGCGTCGTTGCCGCCATCGAGCGGTACGAGTTTATTCGCGGCGACGAAGATCGCTAGGTTTTTCTCGGCTGCGCAGGCAGACCAAGTCCCGGGTTCACCGCGCACTTGTGAACTTCCCAAAGTCCGCAGGTTCAGTCGCGGAATTCTCGTCCAGCCTGCGGTGCAAATTTTCTCCGGGTTTCTTGCTCGCACACTGCGGAGGCGGGCAGGATCAGCCGGGGTGCCTTGGCCCCTCAGCGAAGCACCCCGGCTCAGTTTTTTGAAATCTGGCGGCTGGTTTACCCTGAGCCTCGAAGGGCGGCCGCATTTCCTTCTACTCACTCGCAGCGGATTTACGCAGATTTCCACGGATAGGGACACAAAAAATCTTCTTCAGTTTTTCCTGCTCTTAATCCGCGTTGATCCGCAGCCCCTCTTGTTTTCCCGCGCGATTGTATCATCGGGCCCCCCGTTACCTCTGGCGCAACCTGTACTTTCGGTCAGGCGATTTTCACACCTTCCTTGAGAGAGGATTGTGGAGCCCAGCGGCATTCCTTGTGACTCGAAAGTGGGGGGCTGGCGTTGCGCGGATTTCCGGGGTGGAGTCCGCGAGCCAGGCACACGTATGGGCGAAGAAAATTGGTCGGGGGAAAGTACTCGAATGGCTTTGGACATTCACGCTGTTAAAGAAATCGAACAACTGAAAACGGAAATCGCGATCGAACCTACGGTGAAGCAGAAACCTTCCGTCGTCGACAAACCTTCCGCCGCCGAAAGACTTTCCGCCATGGAAAAATCTTCCGCCAGTGGTGAGAGAGCAAGGCTAGCGGAAGAAACCTCCAGCGGTGACGGCTCCATCGGAATTTCTCTCATTGATCTCGCCGAAATTCTGGATCAGCACAAACAATGGGTGGAATCCGGCGGAGAAACCGGCGCAAGAGCCGACCTCACCGGCGTCAATTTGGCAAAAGCCGACCTCACCGGCGTGAATTTACAAGCCGCGGTCTTACATCGCGTGAATTTGGCGGGCGCGGACCTTTCGATGGCCAATTTAAGAGGAGCCAGCCTGGTTCGCGCCAATTTGCAGAGTGCTAACCTTTTGGGTACCGAACTAAGAGGCGCAAATTTGATGGGCGCCAACGTTTATGGCGCGGACGGCTTGTGGTTCGGGCGCCTTGGCGGAACGAACCTGTTCGACGCGGAGCTTCCCGAATCCATTTCCGCCCTGGACAGTTCGAAAGCGATTGGCGACGCCACAAAAGTTGCGCGGTGGTTTTATTTTCTGACCGTTGGTCTAAGCTTTCTTTGCTGCTTGCTGATCATTTACACCACCGACGTTCGGCTGCTCCTAAATTCGTCGGCGCTGCCTTTTCCTAAGCTCGGCAATTTGTTGCCGACCACCGGACTCTATCTTGGCGGGCCCATCGTTCTTTTGATCCTCTCGCTGCGCTTTCATTTTTTGCTTCTGCGGTTGTGGGGAAGCATGGCGGCGCTGCCGGCGGTTTTTCCCGACGGACAGACGCTCGAAAAAGACGGACCGTGGTATTTGATGGGTCTGGTGCGGAGGCATTTCCGCTGGCAGGGAGAGTCGCACGCGGCCATGACCGCGTTCGAATCCGTGCTGTCCACGGTGCTTGCCTACTGGATCGTTCCGGCCACTCTGTTTTTCTTCTGGTTGCGCTACCTGACGCGGCAGGATTTTCGCGGAACGCTGCTCCACGTCTTTCTTGTGACTCTCGCCGTGGCTATGGCGACGAGCGTTCCTTTCGTCGTTTCGCGCGTGCTGCGCCCCGGTGACATTCGCCTGCCGAAATCAAAAAATGTCCTGCGCATGATTGTGGGCACCATGCGCGCCGCGCTCGCCGTCGGATGCATTCTGCTTGTCATCTCCGTAGGCGTGAACCGGGGTCTGCCTTCTGACCGCACTGGGGTGGCCGTTTCCCCCGCCGATCCGCGCCGCTGGGCCGCCACCATTTTTCAGTCCGTAGGCTACCGGCCGTATGCGGATTTAACCGAAGCTTCGCTTTCCACGCCCCTTCCTAAAGGCACGCCGTGGACGGACGAAAACCTCGCAAAAATTTCCGGCGCGCACTTGAATGAAATGAACATACGTTACGCCCGCGCCTACAAGGCATTTTTGGTGAATGCCAAGTTCTGGCGCGCCAATTTGGAAGGAATTTATTTGTCGGAAGCGGACTTGAGAGGAGCAAATTTGAGAGAAGGGTTGCTCCGCTCAGGGATTTTTGATCGCGCTCTGCTTTCGCACGCGGTGCTGGTATCGGCCAACGCGACTGGCGCGAACTTTGCCGCCTCGGACTTGCGCTTTTCGGACCTTTCCTACGGCACATTTGAAAACGCAGTGCTTTCGAACGCCCGTGCTTCCAGCGCCTCGCTTTATGCAATTAATTTGCGCAATGGCCAGCTCCTTCGAACCGACCTTTCGAGGTCAGACATGAGGGATGCCCGGCTCGAACATGCCATTTTGTCCTTTGCCTCGCTCGAACAAACGGATTTATCCTCTGCCCGGCTCGCAGATGCCAACCTGACCGGAGCTTTGTGCAAAGGAACTATTTTCCTTGACGCGGATTTGAAAAACGCTGACTTGCGGGGAGCGAGCCTGAATGGCGCGGTTTTGAGGGGAGCGGCGCTCGACGGAGCAAACTTGACGGGCGCGGATTTGCGCGGAACTTTGGGAGTGACCTCGCTGCAAGTTTGTTCGGCGCTGAATGGGCGAACCGCGCTCATGGATGCCGATCTCGCTGGGGAAGTGCACACCCGGTGCGGATCGCGTTAGAGTGCAAGAAAATCCTTGGAAGGCTGGAAGAGTGCAAGGTTAGAAGGTTCAGACGTCCTTCAAAACCGGCATTCCTTGCAAAAAGAGCCCCCTTCGAAGCTCCTTTCGGGTTTCCGGGTAAACAGGACAAGCAAAGGGATGCGGCACGCCATCTCGCACCCCTCTCGCTCGACGAGCCACTCGGCGTTCAGGACGTTATCCGGCGTTCGCCGCGCTCTTCGGCGCGAAAGCTGCGAATTGGCGCTCGAGTGCCTTGCTTACGCCAGCGCGCCAGCTCTCCGCGATGGATTGGGACGCGGGATCGGGGAAGATCTCCTCGTCGCCTTTTTCCAGGCCGTCAAAGATTCCTGCAGCCGCGGACGCGGTCGAGGCCTTCGGTATGTTGAAGCCACGGTTCATCTCGGTGTCAACGGGGCCGAGGACGACGGCATGGACCGACACGCCTTGGCCGGCCAGCAGCGCTCTCAAGCACTGCGTCAAGTTGAACGCTGCGGCCTTCGAAGTGGAGTACGACGGTATGACCGGCAGGGGAGCAAGCCCAGCCAGGGACAGGTTGTTGACGATGGCTCCTTTGGAGCTCTTCAGAAGCGGCATGAACGCATTCGTCACTTTGAGCAAACCGAAGAAGTTGACCGCCAGGGTCTGTTCGAGCACATCGAGATTGCTCAGATCATCGTAGATGGCGATGCCGGCGTTGTTGATGAGGACGTCGAGGGTGTCGACCTCAGCGACTGCTTGCTGGATCTGGGAAGCGTTGGTCACGTCCAGCGTTAGGGGAGTCACGCGTGTGTCAGGATGCTGAAATGTGCCGCGCGTTCCCGCATATGCCTTTTTCGCGCCCCGCCAAAGCGCCTCCTCGAGAAGCGCGCGGCCGATGCCGCGGTTGGCGCCCGTGATTAAGACCGTCTTATTCGTAATGTTCACACCGTTCTCCTTCTTGTAGAGCGAGTTCGCGATTCTGAAAACAAATTCACTACAAACTCAAAACTGCGAAGCCAAGAGCTGACCTCCAAAGTTCGCGTGTCGCGTCTGCTTGGCCTCATTGGAAAAGCGCGCACAGCATGCTGCGCCCCTACGAACACCTGCATCGATACCTGACAGCTGCGCCGGCCAATCACTTGCGACCAGCACTGGGCGCGATGGCGTGGTCCTGGCGAACGGCGTCCGCAGGCCAGTAGGGAAGATTTGTGTCGGCAAGCTTGCCGGTGTCGTAGTGATCGTGATGACGGAGCCACGACATCGTGAAGGCGAGACCATCTTCGTCGCGACCTTTGGGAACGTAGTCGAGATAGTTGTACGCGTTCATCGTGGTTTCGGTACCGCGAGCATAGGCGGAATAGGTGTGGAAGAGGTTCCCGTCGTCGTCCTTGTAGAAAACGCTGATTCCAGGAGCTTCCTCGCCTGGGAATTGCTCGAGAGTAAAGTTGTGGTTGACTTTGCCTTGGGCCAGATGCCCTGGAGTGAAGGAGACGTGATAGTCGTAGTTGAAATCACTTCCGAAAGAGGAAACCCAATGGAACTTCCAACCCATGCGCTTTTTGAACGCTTCGATTTTGGAAATTGGCGCGCGAGAGACGGCGGCAAAAGAGACGTCGCGCTGCGCGAGATGCACCAGCGCCGGGTCGGTATGATCCATGTTGAAGGAGCAGCTGGGGCAGGCTTCCTGCCACTCCGGACCAAACATGAGGTGATAAACGATGAGCTGGCTTTTGCCGTTGAAAAGATCGGCGAGCGTTTTCGTGCCGCTGGGGGTATCGAAAACGTAGTTTTTGTCGACTTTGACCCAGGGTAGCTGGCGCCGCTCGGCCGCGACGGCATCACGTTCGCGAGTGAGCTGTTTTTCACGGGCCAGGAGTTTTTTGCGAGCCACGAGCCATTCCTCTCGCGATACTACTTTCGGGTTATCGACTGTTCTGGTGGACATCTTCGTTGCTGCTTTCATTTTCGTTGCCCCTTTCGTTAGCTGTTGAATTTGGGTTGGGAATCTCTTTCGCGTTGTTTCTCTTGCGAGACCATTTCACGGCCAGTGCCGTCAGCCCTCCGGTGGAAGCCGCGCCGGCGACGATCAGCCCCATGCTTGCCAAGCAGAATGGGCACATCACATCACCTCTCGGTTCGGGTGGCGAAGCATGAGCGCTACGCCGCCTCTGTAGGGATGACGGGGCGGGTGGGGCGATTTCTACATTCCCTTTTCAAGAAAACTCGCGGCTTCATGCGCCCGTAACCCGTCGGTCGCCTCCGCAGCGCAAACTAGACGCGCATCCATTCATTTGTCCAACGAATATTTGTCGTGAAATTAACCAATGATGTGCATTAATCTCGAAAGGATCGAGTCTGAAGGAGCGTGTGTGGATGTTTGATACGGGGCTGCTTCGGAGCTTCGTGGCCGTCGCGGAGAGCGGAGGATTTACGAATGCAGCTAAGCTGCTGAATTCCACGCAGTCTACAGTCAGCGCACAAATTCAGAGATTGGAGGAAGAAGCCGGGCAGTTGTTGTTCGTGCGAAGCACAAGATCGGTCCAACTCACTTCTGCCGGCGAAACTCTCCTCGGCTACGCTCGAACAATCCTTCGTCTAAATGAAGATGCCCGCATGCGTCTTTCCGGTCCGAGCCCCGCGGGGAGAATCCGAATCGGAGCGAATGAAGACCTTACCGACGACTGGCTGCCAAAGGTCTTAAGCCATTTCGGTAATAAATATCCCGAGGTCGAACTCGAACTCGAAATCGGCATCGGCCCGAGACTGTTCCAGATGGTCGAGACCCAGGAACTTGACCTGGCCGTCGGAAGTTTCTGTAGAGGACGAAACGAGGGTCGCAGCCTGTGGAGCGATCGGCTAGTGTGGGCGTTTTCGGCAAGCGCCGAAGTGCCAAGTGTGCTGCCGCTCGCATTTTTTCCCGAGCCGTGCCCCTATCGCGAGGCGGCGCTTCGTGCCTTGGCAGGCAGCCAAAAGCGGTGGCGTATCGTCTCCACAAGCCCCAGTTTGGCCGGGGTTCGCGCGGCCGCCATGGCCGGACTGGCCCTGACGCCATTACCGCGGCAAGCGATCAAGAGAGGACTCCGCATCCTTGGCACGAAAGACAAAATGCCCAGGCTTCCGGAGATTGAATATGTTCTCAAAGCGAGAGAGTCGGACACTCGGCCGGCAGTTTCGGCGCTTGCAAGTCTCATTCAGGGGACGGCAACTGGGGCGCAGTGTTCTACAAGACCACGCGAAAGGAATTAGCCGCGCTTGTGGAGGAGGAATTCTCGGACGGCTGGGTCTTCGGACAGGCCGATGGCGCGGTCGTAGGCCTTGGCGGCCTCACGCGCCCTCCCGAGACGCTGCAGGAGGTGAGCGCGAACCGCCCAGTAGGGTTGGTAATGCAATACGGCGTCCGGGTCGATCGAGTCCAGAACGGCGAGTCCTGCTTCCGGTCCCTTGGCTTCGGCAACCGCGGCGGCGTATCCGGCTCGCGTGCCGAGCGTCGGTGAGAACTTAAGCAGTTGTTCGTAGAACAGCACGATCGCCGCCCAGTCGATGCGCCCGCTGCGCGCGCGCTCGGCATGTACGGATTGGATGGCGGCTTCGAGTTGAAAGCGTCCGGCGCGGCCCTGTTGGAAAGCCTCGCGCAGATGGCGTTCCGCCTCTTCTATCAGCGGAAGGGACCATTGCTTCGGGTCCTGCTCGGAGAGAGGAACGTAGCGCCCCTTAACGTCCCGTCTCACACCGCGGCGCGCTTCGCAATGGAGCATGAGAGTTAACAGGCCTTGCACTTCCGCTTCGCCGGGCATGAGCTGCAAAAGGACGCGCGCGAGCCACAAGGCTTCTTCAGCAAGGTTGCGACCGCGCTGGTCAGCGCCGGTCATGTCGTCCCAGCCAATGCCGAAGGCGGCGTAAACAGCTTCCAGTACGGCGTCAAGGCGCTCCGGCAAATCACGTTCCTGCGGGATTTCGAACGGTATGCCACCACTGCGGATTTTTGTCTTCGCGCGGAACAGGCGCTGCCCCATGGTCTTCGGCGCAATGAGGAAGGCTTGAGCAATGCGCGCGGCGTCCAGGCCCAATACCGTCTGCAGCATCAGGGGCGTGTGCATTGCCGGATCGATCGCCGGGTGCGCACAGACGAAGAGCAATTTGAGGCGTTCATCGGGAAATGGTGTCGAGGTCGACAAGGTGGCCTCCGTGGAATTCTCCGTGAGAAACTTCAGCGTTGGCTCGCTCTCCAAAACAACGCGCTGATGACGAATCGCATCGATGAGCGAGTGGCGTGCCGATGTCAGCAGCCACGCCTCGGGGTTTTTCGGCACGCCTTCACGCGGCCAATGGCCGAGCGCGGACACTAACGCGTTGCTGAGAGCGTCCTCAGCGCTGGCCACGTCGTGCGTGTGCACGGAAAGATAGGCCACCAGGCGGCCATAGGATTCGCGCGCCACGCGCTCGATGGTCCGGTGGGTATCCTGCTCATGGATTTCATTCACCAGTGAATCCTCGCCGCATGGCTTCAGGCGCCAGCGGCCGCACTTCCACTGCGCCGATCGAGGCTCCCGGGCAGCGCGCGGCCCATTCGAGGGCGGCGTCGACGGAAGGAACTTCGAGGATGATGAATCCTGCGAGCTGCTCCTTGGTATCCGCGTAGGGGCCGTCCTGCACCCGGCGTTTTCCTTCCTTGACACGCACAGTCGTCCCAGTCTCGGGCACTTCCAGCGCATTGGCGCTGACGTAGACGCCAGCCGCGACGAGCGCCTTGTAGTAGGCTCGCCAGGCACCGAGATGAGGATCGTTATAGTCATTCTTCCGCATGGCAAACTCTTCCGGGGAATGGTAGATCATCAGAGCAAATTGCATCCGGTTTCTCCTTCGGCGCCTTGGTCGAGTTTACCGGCGCTTGTTCGTATGACGGGTGAGAAGGGGTCCATTTCGACAACGAGCGAAAGGGCATCACAAAAACTTCTCGACAATATTACAAATACTGGTTCTTTGCGGGGATTTTCAGAATTTTCAATCGCAGGCAACGGAACTTTGCGTTTGCTCTGCGGTGAACCGGAGTGCCAGCATGATTGCAGCAGCTTAAGAACGGCTCACCTCTTTTCAGGTGGTCTTGATGGCAGGTTCTGGAACTTCGCTGACAGCAAGTGCGGCCTTCGCAGGAGAGCGAATTGGCCAATTCCCCCAATTTGGCTAGCTCCCCCAGCACTATCGAGGGATACAAAGCGTCCATGGGCGGCGACGGGCTGCGCATCCTGGAACACTTGCCGGAAATGATCGGGCGCGGCACAGATTCTCTGACTCCTGCCGAAAAAGAATTGTTGAAGTGGGTGGGCGTTTTCTACCGTCGGCCAACGCCGGGCCAGTTCATGATGCGCATTCGAATGCCGAACGGCTTTGCACGGAGCGAGCAACTTCGCGCCATTGCCGAACTTTCGCGACGACTGGGCAATCAAGTGGTGGACATTACCACACGGCAGCAAATGGAGCTGCGAGGATTCGCCCTCGACAGCGTGCCGGAAATTTGGGAGAAGCTGCGGGGCGTGGACCTGCGCTCGCTCCAAACCGGCCAAGACAACGTTCGAAACATCAACGGATGCCCTTTAGCGGGATTGAATCCGCACGAATTGCTGGACGCTTCGCCTGTTGTGCAGGATTTGGACCGCAGCATTGTCGGCGAACGCGGCAATCCCGAGTTCACCAACCTCCCGCGCAAGTTCAACATCACCGTCACAGGGTGCCTGGACAACTGCACGCACGCGGAATCGCAGGATATCGCCTTGGTTCCAGCGAAAAAAGCGGGCCGCATGGGCTTCAACGTTCTGGTCGGCGGAAAGATGGGTTCGGGCGGGTTCACCGTTGCTTCGCCGCTGAATGTTTTTGTGGAAGCTTTTCAGGCCGCGCCCGTCGTGGTGGAGCTGATCAAAATCTATCGCGATTACGGTCCACGCGGAGCGCGCTCGAAGTGCCGCTTTGCGTTTCTCATCGAAGAATGGGGCCTGTCGCGTTTGCGCGCGAAACTTATCGAGCGCCTGGGGCATGAGCTCGCGTTTCAGGGAAGGGACATGCGCAGCTCCGCGCACGCCGACCACTTGGGGGTAACACGGCAAAAACAACCGGGGCTTCGCGCCGCGGGGCTTTGCATTCGCACGGGCCGCCTCAATCCCGCTCATTTGGACGAACTCGCGCGGCTTGCGGAAATTTACGGCCATGGCGAGATTCGCCTCACTACGGCCCAGAACGCGATTATTCCCAATATCCCCGCGGATTCTGTTGGCGGCCTGCTTGCGGAGCCGCTGCTCAAGGAATTTTCGCCGCGGCCTTCTCCGTTTATGCGCAACATGGTGGCTTGCGTCGGAACGGACTATTGCAATCTCGCGCTCATCGAAACCAAAAGCCGCGCGGTCGCCCTTTCCGAAGCTCTTCACGAAAAACTTGGCGCGAACGGAAATCCGCTGACGATTCATTGGTCGGGATGCCCTGCGGGGTGCGGAAATCACCAAGCCGCGGACATCGGCTTTCGCGGATTCAAGACCCGCCTTGACGGGAAGTTGATAGATGCGGTGGCCATTTACGCGGGCGGGCAGACGGGTCCGCAGGCAGTCGCCGGCGAAGAAATCTTGGAAACCGTGCCGTGCGACGAAAACCTGCCCCAGGTTGTGGCCAATGTCATCGAGTCCTATCGGTTTGAGAAAGAAGCGAGAGAGCACGCCGCGTTGAGCGATCCTTTGTTCGCCGCGGCCGCGACAGCGGGGCTGGCTTCGTGGCATTCGCCGCGAAGAATTGTGTCGTCGGAACGCACGAATTGAATCTGTGCCATCGGGAGAATCCACAATGATTGACCACGTCGGCCCTGCGGAATTGTTACAGGAGACTGTGCAGTTGGCGAAGAAAAAATCCGAGCTGTCCGTGCCGGACATGCTGATTCGCGGCGCGCTCTCGGGAGCTTTTCTTGGATATGCCACATCGCTGGCGTTTCTCGTCACATCCCAAGGGCTTCCTCCGATTGTGGGCGCGATTCTCTTCCCAGTCGGCTTTGTGATTCTTGCGCTGCTCGGGCTCGAGCTGGTCACCGGCAATTTTGCTTTGCTTCCCGCAGGCGCGCTCGCGGGGACTGTGCGCTTCACCAAGCTGTTGCGCAACTGGACTTGGGTATATGTCGGCAACTTGCTTGGGAGCTTGCTGTATGCGGTACTTTTTTATCTGGCGATCACGAATTGGCGCACCGGCAACGGCGGTGCAGTCGCGGATCTCTTGAAGCAGGCCGCGCAAAAGAAAACGCTGGGCTTCGCGGCGCTGGGCGGGAGCGGCTGGGCCTTGGCGCTGGTGAAGGGAATCCTGTGCAACTGGATGGTGACGATTGGCGCGGTATTGGCGCTGGTTTCACGCTCCACGGTTGGAAAAATCTCGGCGATGTGGTTGCCGGTTATGACTTTTTTTGCGCTTGGCTTCGAGCATTCCGTCGTCAACATGTACGTCCTGCCCTCCGGAATGATGCTCGGCGCCCCGATTTCCTTGAAGCAAATTCTTTTCTGGAACCTCCTTCCTGTCACCCTTGGAAACATCGTGGCCGGCACGTTCTTTACCGGTGTGGCCCTGTACGCTACATTCGCCGTCAAATCCGCGCCAACCGTTAGCCAAGTAGAACAGCCTGTCGCAGCACCCGCCGAGCCAGCAGTGGTCCTCGCCGCCGCGGCTGGCTCGCCTCAAATCTAAACTCTTTCTCCTCTTGCTTACCGAGGGGAATAGGCGTAGATTATCCTCGGTAACCTAGTGGTAGCCACCCTCTTTCAAAGGATCGGGGAGCCGATGAGCAAGCCATCCGACTTGGTCCAGGGCACGCTGGACCTGCTGCTATTGAAAATTCTCGCGCTGGAACCGCTCAACGGCTTTGCCGTCAGCCAGCGCCTAAAGCAGATTTCCGGAGACGTCCTTCAAGTCAGCGACGGTTCTCTCTATCCCGCTTTGCACAAACTCGAACAGGAAGGCTGGATTACCGCCGAGTGGAGAGCCAGTGAGAACAACCGCCGCGCCAAATTCTATTCGCTGACCCGGCTCGGCCGGAGACAACTGGAAAAAGAAGCTGGCAATTGGAACCGGCTGTCTACAGCCATCTCGCACGTCGTCAAATTGAAGGAAGCGCAGTGAGTTCTAGGTTTCGCGGTTGAAACGCCAATGCGCGGAGGTCCATCATGCGCCTCGAACACTGGTTATATACGATTCCCTTGAGGCTGCGCTCGCTCTTCCGTCGCAAGAGCGTCGAGCAGGAGCTCAACGAAGAGCTTCAATACCACCTCGAGCGAAAGTTCGAAGAAAATCTCGCCGCGGGCATGACGCCAGAGCTAGCGCGCCGCGCCGCCCGGATCGATTTTGGCGGCGTCGAGAGAAGCAAGGAAGAGTGCCGCGACACACGCCCGGCGAATTGGCTGCAAGATACGATGCAAGATTTGCGTTATGCCGGAAGAGCGCTCCTGCGAAATCCAGGCTTCGCGCTCATCGCGGTTCTCACGCTGGCACTTGGAATCGGCGCGAACACCGCCATTTTCTCCGTCGTCCATTCAACCCTGCTTGAGCCCCTTCCGTTTCAGCGTCCCGAACAACTCGTTGAATTGCGGCAAACCGAGGCCGCGCCAGGAGACTATCCACTCACCGGAGAAGACTACCTCGATTGGCGCGCGCAGAACTCGACCTTCAGGGACATGAGTCTCTATGCCTGGCCCAGCGGCACGAACGCGCGCGGAACCGACGCGCCCGAAGCGGTTTCCGTGATTTCCACGCAGGCCAACTTTTTCCAACTTCTCGGTGTTGCGCCGCAGCTCGGCCGCTTATTCGTCAGTGGAGAAGACGCCAAGGGCGAGAACCGCATCGTTCTGCTCAGTTATGCCTTTTGGAAAGCGCATTTTGGTGGACGCGCCGACGCTCTAGGCCAGACGCTCGAGCTCAACGCCGCTACCTACACGATCATCGGCGTGCTCCCGGCCTGGTACCGCATTCCCGCCGCAGCGGATTTGTGGGTTCCGCTCGACATGTCGCTGGAAAATCTCGGCAGGCGCGGGAATCACAATTGGCGCGCCATCGGGAGAATGAAGCCGGGCGTAACCCTAGAGCAGGCTCGCGCGGACCTGCGCACCATCGCCGAGCGCCTCGAAAAGCAATTCCCCGACACCAATGATCATGTGGACGCTCTCGTCATCCCCATGCGCGAGCAGCTTGTCGGTGGCATCCGCGACCAGCTGTGGATCATGTTTGGAGCCGTCGGCTTTGTGCTCCTCATCGCTTGCGCAAACGTGGCGAACTTGCTTCTCGTGCGGTCCACCAGCCGCCGCCGCGAGATTGCCGTCCGCGTCGCGCTCGGCGCGGGCCGCGTGCGCCTGCTCCGCCAGTTGCTGACAGAAAGCTTGCTCTTGGCACTCATCGGCGGAGTCATCGGCGTGCTCATCGCGTACAGCTGCGTCAGCTTGTTGCGCGGAACATTGGCCCGTGTTCTGCCGCAGCCCAATCCTTTCAGCGTCGGACTCGTGCCATTGTTGTTCACCTTTCTGACCTGTGTTGCCGCCGGCGTTTTATTTGGACTCGCTCCCGCGCTTCAATCCTCTTCGGTTGACTCCGGCGACGCGCTCAAATCCAAAGGGTCGCTACAGTCCGGCACGTCGCGTCGCGGAAGCTGGATTCGCAACACGCTCGTCGTGGGAGAGATTGCTCTCTCGCTTGCTCTTTTGACCGGCGCTGGACTGCTTCTGCGCACCTTCCAAAATCTGCGCAACACCAACATCGGGATCCAGCCGGACCATGTCCTTACCGCTGTGGTCAAGCTACCCACCGCGCGGTACAACGAGCGCGACCAGGAGTGGGCTTTTTACAAGAAGTTGCTGCAAAAGCTGAATGACGCGCCCGGAGTTCGCACGGTGGCGCTCGTTTCCAAGCTGCCGCTGCAAGGCGGCACCAACGGTTTCATTCGGATCCCTGGCAAGACGCCGCTGCCCGTTCTTGTGGAGCATTCCTCGGTCACGCCGGGTTATTTTCGCGCCATGGGCATTCCGTTGCTCGCGGGCCGCGACCTCACGGACGCAGACCTCGAAGACACGGCTAACTTGCTGCGTGCGTCAGCTCGTTGGAAATCGGACGTGGAATACAAGGCCGGAATCGCAAACAGTGTGCTTTCCGCCGTAATCAACCAAACCATGGCCCGCACCTTCTGGCCCAATGAAGATGCCATGGGCAAAGTTTTTGCGCATGGCTTCAACTTCCGCGTGGTTGGCATCGTGGGTGACGTCAATCAAGGCACCTTGCGCGGCGCCGCGGCGCCCGAGGAATACGCCGGATTGCCGATGCAGGTGAGCATATCCGGATGGCCGTTTAGCGTTGTGGTGCGGTCTTCCGGCCCTCCCGAGAATGAGATTGGGGCGGTTCGCGCCGCAGTCGAGTCGCTCGATCGCGGCTTGGCGCTCTTTCACGTTCGCACCATGCCGCAGATCATTGCCGAATCCATGACCACCACGCAGTACGAGACCGTTTTGCTCCTCAGCATGGCGGCTCTGGCTCTGATCCTTGCCGCTGTCGGCACGTATGGGGTGATGTCCTACGTCGTCGGACAGAGAACCAATGAGATCGGCATCCGTATGGCCCTGGGTGCGCGGCCCAGGGAAATTCTGGCTATGGTCATGAGGCAGGCGTTCTTGCTCGTGGCCGTTGGAAGTGTCGTTGGCTGGCTTGGCGCGGCGGGCGGTGCGAAGGCTCTGCAAAGCTTACTCTTTCATGTGCCTGCCTTTGACCCCATCACGTACGCCAGCGTTTCGGGGATTCTCGCCGTTGTGGCGCTGGCCGCGTGCTGGATTCCCGTGCTTCGCGCCATGCGCGTCGACCCGATGATCGCCCTGCGCGACGAGTAATCGTTCCTGACCCTTGCCAGTCGTTAGCAGGCGCGAAGAATTTCCTATCAAGAACCTCCAAGCTTCACCACAGCAAGTCGCAGCGCGCCCCCGATCACAAAATAGAAGTTTGTCTGCGTGAAGAGGCATAATAGGTGCGAAAGAGCAGGGCAGTGGTAGGAGAGGCAAGCCATGAACAACGGATACAGCGAGCGTTTGAGAACGCCGCTGATTCGCGAGGACGGCAAGCACCGGCCCGCGACGTGGGACGAGGCTCTCGACCGGGTGGTAGCGGGATTTCGCGCGCAGGTCGAAAAGCACGGGCCGCGGACGTTTGGTATGTTCAGTTGTTCCAAGACCACCAACGAGTTGAACTACGTCGCGCAAAAATTCGTTCGCTCGGTGATCGGCACGAACAACATTGATAGTTGCAACCGCACTTGACACGCCCCGAGCGTCGTCGGTCTGGCGGCGGTTTTCGGGGCGGGCGGCGGAACCAGTTCGTATCGCGAAATCGAAGAGACGGACGTCATTCTCCTTTGGGGTTCGAATGCCCGCGAGACGCATCCGATTTTTTTCCATCATGTGCTGAAAGGGATTCGCAACGGTGCGAAACTCCATGTGATCGATCCCCGCCGGACAAGCTCCGCGCAGTGGGCGGACACCTGGCTGGGCCTTGATGTGGGAAGCGATATTTCGCTGGCCAACGCCATGGCGCGAGAGATTATTCATGCGGACCTGGCCAACGAGAAGTTCATCCAGCATGCGACGAGCGGATTCGAGGCTTACCGCGCTTACGTCAAGAAATACCCACTGGACCGCGCCGAACGCGAGACTGGCGTGCCCGCCGAAGTGGTTCGCCAGACCGCCCACGCTTATGCGAAAGCCAAGCGTGCGCAGATTTGCTGGACGCTCGGCATCACCGAGCATCACAACGCTGTGGACAATGTGCTCGCGCTGATCAATCTTGCGCTGCTGACGGGGCACGTTGGGCGCTACGGTAGCGGCGTCAATCCACTGCGGGGACAAAACAACGTGCAGGGTGGCGGCGACATGGGCGCGATTCCTGACCGCTTGCCGGGATTTCAGCACGTGGAGAATGCGGAACTGCGCGCGAAGTTTGAGCACGCTTACGGGGCGAAGTTAGATCCGAAAAAGGGATGGCATCTCAGCGCAATGTTTGAAGCCATGGAGCACGGCGAGCTGACGACTCTGTACGTGCTCGGCGAAAATCCGATCGATTCCGAAGCGGACCGTCATCGCGCTGTCAAGCTCATGAGCGGGCTGGAATTTTTGGTGGTCCAGGATCTCTTTTACACCAAGACTGCTGAGCTTGCTCATGTGATCCTGCCGGGCTCGGCCGGATGGTGCGAAACCGAAGGTACCGTAACGAGCAGCGAGCGACGCGTGCAGCGTGTGCGCGCTGCCGTGCCGCTGCCCTTGGGCATTCGGGATGACATGGAAATTATTTATGAGCTCGCGAAGCGCTTCGGTCGCGACTGGGGCAAGCCGAACGCAGAAGCCATTTGGAACGAGTTACGCCAGTTGAGCCCGATGCATGCCGGCATGAGCTACAAGCGTCTGGAGCAACTCAACGGCATCCAATGGCCTTGCTACGACGAATCGCATCCGGGTGAAATGTACCTGCACAGCCGCTTGTGGCGCGAGCCGTTGATTGGCCCGCGGGCGCCGTTCAGCGTGGTCGAATTCGAGCCGCCGGTGGATCAGCTGAACGAGGAATATCCGATTAGGCTAACAACCGGGCGGCATCTCGATTCTTACAACACGGGAGAGCAGAGTCGCCGGTTTCCTTCTCCTTTGCGCCGTGCGGCAACGCTCGATCTTTCGCCCCAAGACGGCGCGCGTTATCGCGTCAGCGAAGGCGAGCAAGTGCGCGTCAGCTCACGCCGCGGGTCGGTGCTTGCGCCAGTGCGCTTTGATCCCGGCCTGCGGCCGGGGCTTGCGTTTCTTGCGGTACATTTTCACGAGCAAATCTCGACGAACGATCTCACCATTGACGCCGTGGATCCGAAGTCCGGAACGTCAGAATTCAAAGCGACGGCGATTCGCATCGAGAAGTGCGTGGAGAATTGAGTGGACCTTCATATGACTGCGGCCAAAGCAAGCGCTGAAGAGCAGGCTGCCGTCGACACGTTGTTAAACGAGATCGAATCTGAACCCTTTGGTGCGTCCCCACAGCTTGCGACGGACGGCCACGCCGCTGCCAACGGCCTGCCGCCCCGTTCGAAACGTCACCTGCTTCTGCCAGTTTTACATGCGATTCAGGAACGCATCGGCTGGATCAGTCCCGGCGCATTGAATTACGCATCATTGCGATTGGGCGCGCCACCGGCGGAAGTGCACGGGGTTGCATCCTTCTATGAAATGTTTTCGCTGACGCCGCAACCACCTGTGGTTGCGCACGTATGCGACGACATTGCCTGTCTGACGCGCGGAGCGGAGGCGCTGTGCGCGGGACTGGAGAAGAAGCTCGGATCGGCTGGAAAACCGTGCGCCGGCGGACAGGCAATGTGGCAGCGCAGCTCGTGCCTGGGACTGTGCGAGCGCGCCCCCGCAGCGCTAATTGTAGCTGCAGCCAAAACGCCCCACGAGCGCGTTTTTGCGCCGGGGACGGCCGAAGATATTTCCTTGGCGATGACCGAAGCTGCGAACGGAGAACGTTCCGGTCCCATCAACATACTGAATTCACAAATGTCTGTCCCGCAAATGGGGCAACCGCAGTTGAAGTTACTGCAGCGCGTGGGTCAAACCGATTCGCCAAGCCTTGAAGACTATCGGCGCCTGGGCGGTTACGAAGCGCTGCGCAAGGCGTTCGAGCTCGGCCCCGAACGCGTAATTCAAGAAGTCATGGATGCGAAACTCCTCGGCCGCGGCGGCGCGGCGTTTCCCACGGGCAAGAAATGGGAAGCGGTAGCTCAACAGCGGGATTCGAGCCGTCCTCATTATGTGATTTGCAACGCAGATGAATCCGAGCCAGGGACGTTCAAGGATCGCGTTCTGATGGAAGGCGATCCGTTCGCGATTCTTGAAGGCATGACGGTTGCCGCGTTCGCCGTCGGCGCGAAGAAGGGCTACATCTATATTCGCGGCGAGTATCCTTTCGCGCTGGAGCGCCTCCAGCACGCCATTCGCGCTGCAAAAGCGGAGCACTTTCTCGGTGAAAATATCCTGGGCCGACCGTTTTCTTTCGACATCGAAATCCGGCGTGGCGCGGGCGCGTACATTTGCGGGGAAGAAACCGCGCTGTTCAATTCCATCGAAGGCTATCGCGGCGAGCCGCGCAACAAGCCGCCATTTCCCACGCAGAGCGGATTGTTCCGGCAGCCCACCGTTGTCAACAATGTCGAGACGCTCATCAACGTTCCTGAAATTATTCTGACAGGTGGCGCGGCATATGCGCGTATTGGCACGTCAATTTCTTCCGGATACCGGCTGTTTTGCGTTTCGGGCCACGTGGTTCGTCCCGGAGTGTACGAAACTCCGTTTGGGCCAACAATTCGAGACATCATCGAAATGGCCGGAGGTGTCGGCGGAACGGGACGTTTGCAAGCGGTTCTGCTTGGGGGTGCGGCAGGAAGCTTTGTTTCCCCGAAGGAACTCGATACGCCGCTGACGTTTGAGGGAACTCGATCCATTGGCGCGACGCTCGGCTCCGGTGTGGTGATGCTGTTCGACGATTCGGTGGACTTGAAACAGATTCTTCTGCGCATCGCGGCCTTTTTTCGCAGCGAAACGTGCGGGCAGTGCGTTCCGTGCCGCGTCGGTACTATCCGGCAGGAAGAAGCGCTGCAGCGATTGGTCGGGCGCAAGCCGCTTGGTTCCAAGGAACAGGAGAGTGCGCTGCTGAAAGAAATGGCGCAAGCGATGCGCGAGGCTTCGATTTGCGGGCTGGGGCAAACCGCCTCCGGCGCGATTCTTTCTGCGATGGAACGATGGAGCCTTTTTTCATGAGCGAACAACTCCAGGCCCCTTCGTCGTTGATTCCGATTCCGCGCGCGCCCGCGCCGGAAATCCCGCCAGCAGCGGCTCGGCGTGAAATTGAAATCACAATTGACGGAAAGCGCGTGAAAGTTCCCGAAGGTTCAACCATCCTCGACGCCGTAAAGAAGCTGGGAATCGAGACACCGACGCTTTGTTTTCTGGAGACGCTCACCCCCGTCAACGTGTGTCGCGTGTGCGTCGTGGAACTGGAAGGCTCGCGGACGCTGGTGCCGGCATGTTCGCGCAAAGTGGAACCCGGCATGGTGATTCACACCGACTCGGAGCGCGTGCGACTGAGTCGGCGCGTGGTGCTGGAATTCCTCGCTTCGTCGGTGGACACTTCGACGGCTCCGCAAGTCCAGGTTTACATGAAACAATACGACGGGTGCGCGGAAAAATTCGGACCAAGAGCCGCGACCGTCGCGCAGCCGCCGAAAATCGACAACGAACTTTACGTGCGCGACTACGCCAAATGCATCCTTTGCTACAAGTGCGTGGAAGCGTGCGGCGTGGACGCGCAGAACACCTTCGCGATTGGCGTGGCGGGGCGCGGGTTCCACGCGCACATTGCCACAGAATTCGAGATTCCGCTGACGGAGTCCGCGTGCGTGTACTGCGGCAACTGCATCGGCGTCTGCCCCACAGGCGCGTTAATGGCCAAGACCGAATACGACATGCGCGCCGCCGGAACCTGGGACGAGGCGAAGCAGACGACCACGGAGACGATCTGCCCTTACTGCGGCGTGGGCTGCGAACTGACGGTGCACGCGCAAGAGGGCCAAATTGTAAAAGTGAGTTCGCCGCTCGACCATTCTGTCACCCAAGGGAACCTCTGTATCAAGGGCCGCTTCGGCTGGCAGTTTATGCAAGGAACCAAGTAATCCGAGGCTATTCCTTCTTTCGTGGTCGTCGAATACTGAGGAATGGTTGAGACCCCCCAACCACGCCGGCACTGTTGGTTTGTAGGTGTATGAGAACAAAGTGGCGAGTGACCCTTGGACTCCGCTCAGGGTAACGAGTGGTCCGTTTGTGTCCTCTTTCCATCCTTCTTCCCCTCCGATGGAACCTGCGGCACCTGCGGTACCCGCTATTGCACTCCGAGTGTTATCTGAAGAAAGTGAACGTCACCACCCGTATTGGCTTGAATTGTGGCAGGCATCGTACCTGTAATCACCTGCGCAAGGGCGGCTGAGGTAGACGATAAATTGTTGGGGTCCCCGCTGTACGTGGCTGTTATTTGATAAAGGCCCGGGTTATTAATGTATCCCGGTCCTCCTGTCTGCGCCTGACCATTGGAAAGGGGAATGCCCCCTACGATCGGAGTAGCGAAGTTGTAAAACGTGACCGTTCCCGTGAGCGGTTTCGAGGATGACGAGCTTACCGTTGCGGTTATCAGAAATTGCTGGTTCTGAGCGACCTTTGCATTGGAGGTTGTGAGGGTTATTGTCGTTGGAACCGGGGAGGATCCTCCACCCCCTCCCGTCCCTCCGCCACCCCCAATAACCCCGGAACTGCCACCCCCGCAGCCCAAAGCAAAACAGAAGAGGCAAGCCAAGCCGAATCGAAACGCTGAACGATACCTCCTCTTCCGACATGACAAACAGAAGAGACCTAGGCCAACGAGTCCGATTGCAAGGCTGATGACTCGCAAATTGGTTCCTGTACCAATCAGAAAAAGACGAGCATGCCCGGTGGGCATCTTGATGAAACCAGGAGAAACTGAGGCTGGATTCATCGATATCGTTGCCGTCGCAGGCAAGCCGTTCAAGCTAACTTGTTGGGGGCTCAACGAAATTGTGTATCCGGAAATTACCAAGGGGGACAGGGAAAGACTCACGGTGCTTGGCATTTGAGTTGAACTCACTGGAGTGATAGTGATTTGGCCAGAGCCTGCTTGACCAGCCACAGGCACAACGCTCAAGCTGGCTGGCGCGAGCGTAAAGTCTGGAATGTTCACAGTAACGAAATCCCCGGCAGTGGTGACACTTACATAGTTTGGGTCGTTAGAGTAGCCCACAGAAATTTCCTCGGAGCTCTGGGGAGTCGTAGAAGCCGTAGCCGTTAGGGTTGGGTTCCCGTTTGCATCTGTGCTGGGCGTGGTAGTTACGGGACCATTTATGGCGGTATATGACCCAAAGAATTGCACCTGCCCAGTCAACGCCGGGCCCTTGCTGTTGCCAGTGATTATCGCGGTTACTGTAATGCTCTGGCCGTAATTGATTGTAGTTGCACTCTCACTCTGGCTAAGCGAGGTCTGATAGAGGGGGTGAACTGTCAGGGGTGCCGACGAACTAGACGCATAGTTTCCGTCGCCGCTGTATTTCGCTGTGATTTGGTGGTCGCCGCCGGTCGAATAAGTAATCTGGACAGAGGCCGAAAAATCCGATGGAAACCCTGATGAAGGAGAATCCGGAGTAACGGAAACGGGACCGCCGACCAAAGTGGATCCATCGAAAATGGAGATGGTACCCGTGGGGGCAACGCCATTTCTGAGGTCGGGGCCACCCACGACGTTCATCGTTACCGGCACGCCTACCAGTGGGACGGGATTGTTGGTGAACACCGCTACAGTCGGCGCGGCTGTGACAGCAAACGTATCGGTTGCCGAGTTGCTGGCTTGGAAGCTGCTGTCGCCGCTGTAGGACGCGACCAGCGAGTGCACGCCACCCAAAAGGTTTGGTGTGAGGTCACGCGAGTACCCAGAGTCATTGAGGTTATAAAGCCCAGGGCCACCGCCTCCCGTGTCTACTGGCGCGCCGTTGTCGGTTAGGGTGACCGTTCCAGAAGGGCACGTAAGGATGTTTTCCTGGTAGCATGTCGGACTTGGAGGGCCGGATGTGCTTGCCACTCCATTTTTGTCGGTGACGTACATGCGAATGATGTAACGAGCACCATAGGTAACCGAAGTGGCGTTGCCGTTCAAGAGATTGCCCTGAGAATTGAAAGTGGGAATGACAATAAAAGTCTGGCTGCTTTCAGGGCCGACGGTCACTTGCACTGCGGAGGAGTCGCTGGGCGCGTTTGTCCCATCGCCGGCGTAGTGCGCTGATACGGTATAAGTTCCGCCGGACAGGCTTTGCGTGTTGGCGCCAGTGACTGCTCCGTTGGTGAGAGTGAAATGATCCAGCCCGTGCGTCGTCCCATCGGAAAACGTCGCGATGAGGGAAACATCCCCGGTTGGCACACCTGTTCCTGCGTTCGCTTTCACAGTGATGCCGACGGTCACGTTTTCGGCAGTGCCATGAGTGATTCCGGTGGTTGGCGAAAGGACTAGCGTGGTGGTGGTGCCGATCGTTGAGGCGTTGCCCCAGTTGGTCGCGAGATTATTTACGTTGACGGATCCCAAGCCTGAGGTCATGTCGTATCCTGCAGTAGCAGTCCACGCTTCCGTCGACATATGGCTAGGGTCAACTAAGACACCGTCGCTGCTGGGGGCGTTGACACTACAGTTCGGGGAGCCTCCTTGGCAGGGCACGCTGTTCGTTCCGACGCCGGGAAGACCGGTGGGAAGAAAGCTATTGCCCTTCATCACGTCGTTGAAAATGCACGTCGATGGTTCGGTTGTGCTGGACGTGCAACTAGCGCCCGATTTTTTCGCCAAAGCGTAGAGTACGTAATTCGCATTACCCTGGCGAGGGGCAGGATTCGCTGAGGTCGCTTGCTTCTGATTTACCAAGGCCATAATTCCCGCAAAAGCGGGCGCCGAAGCCGACGTTCCGCCGACAACGCCGAAATCCAGAATTCCTGTGATTGTATTCAGATTGCAAGTTTGAGCGCCGGAGATGGTTTGGTCACTTTGACAGTAAACGTAGCCTGTGCCGTCGAACCCCGGACTGGCAAACAAAGAGACATCAGGCTGATCGCGGTGGTTATCGCTGGGCATGCCCGTCACGCCCATTTGCCACTTAGGCTTGGTGTAGATTGAGCTCTGCCCGCCGCTCCCGGCCACGATGTTTAAAGAGCCGTTGGGTGCGCCTGCACCACAGCCCGTCAAGCTGATCTGCGCACAGTTCTCGTTCCAGGGAATCTCCGGAATGTAGCTCAACGCCGAAGTCCCGGTCACCGGATCGTTGGAAGCGCTCCAAAAGGAGGTCCATCGATTCACCTCGTCAAAGTCAGTGCCTCCGAGAGACACGTTGAAGGGAGTAGAGGCCAATCCGCTCACTGCCAGGCCGTGTGTGGCCACTTGCTGGGTATTGAAGTCGTCGCAGCCCGCTGAGCCGCCGTCGCCCGAGGAAAGAATGACGGTGATGCCCTGGGCGGCTGCCTGTTCCCACAGCGTGTTGTAAAAGGCGTTTCCAGCGGCGCCCAATCCGGCTTCGCACTGACCGTAACTTTCGCTCATGACCGCCGCCCGGTTGTGCTCAATGATGTAAAGCGCTGAAAGATCGATACCAGCAGATGCAGGCGTTGAAGCCGATACAACAAACTGTACTGTGGCTCCAGGGGCCACCGCCCCCGACCACTCGACGTCAAGGTCGGCCTCACCTTCCTCGCCGATGGAGGTAATGCCGGGATCTTCGCCATTCAGGATCACGTCTGCGGCAGAAAAATTCGCCGAGAGACCGAACATCTGACGAAATGCCTGCACGTCGGCGACGTTGATATTCGTCTCGCCCACAATGGCAATAGTTTGCCCCGTGCCGTCATTTCCGGCTGAAATCAGTGGCTTGGAGTTGTAGATGGTTGCGAAGTCTCCCGGGCCCATGCCGTAGAAGCTACGGCCATTGAAGGGGTTCGGAAATGTAAAAAGCGGCTCAAGCCCAAGTTTGCCGATGGTTCGCCGGAATTGCCCCAGGAATTTCGCGTGTGATTGTTTGGGGAAATTGTGCAGCGAGACGATGCCAGCAACTACGGGAGTTAAAGCGGAAGGAATCTGTGGGTCAGCAGAGTTTGCCGAGTAGACTTTGCCTTCGACGAGATAGTTGTGGATTTCAGTGTGGAAAGCAGCGCGAACTTGTCCCACGTTGCCAGAGAACTCCATCACGGTTCTCCCTGGACCAACTGCGATGTTCGTAAATCCGTGGGAGGTCAACCACTGCGTGATGGTCTGAATGTCGGCGTCGGCGGGGCCGAATTGTTTGCCGAATTGATCGGGCGTCAGCCAGGCGTGGTAATTCGCTGAGGATTTGTTTTGCTGGTCTTCGAGGAGCTGTTGAAGGGCGGTTTCCTGGTCAGGGCCGCGCTGCAAGAGCAATAGCATGCGTTTCAAGGGCTGCGCGTCTGCGAACGGTCCCTGGTCGAATTCCGGTCGGGCAAGAGGATGAACGTTTCCTCTTAGCGTGACGAGCTTCTTTTCATCGATGGCTTGTGTGATGCGCGTGGCAATGGGCGCCGTTTGCGCTGACGCGAGCCCGGACGAAGCAGCGAGAACAAATACGAGAAGCGAAATACGAAGGGTGAATCTGGAGTTGAGGAGTCGCATAGTTGGCCCACACTGCGGAGGAATTGTCGAACTCTTGCCCCGTTATCGAACCATGCTAGAAACCAGGAGCTACAACCGAACACCGCTGACCTGGAGCCGCGACCGACCCGGAAACGACCGCCGGGCTAGAAAACACCTATCAGACTACTGAGCGAACTGGAAAGCACAACTTGGGCACGAAATGGCGCAAGGCTACTGGAAACAGCGTGGAGACCGAACCTGGGGATTCGCACCGGGGTAAAGACCGGAGCCTCGCGCTTTTCATAACCCATGTTTGCCCTTGGGGCGACACTAGACGTGAGCAAAGGCCACACCTGCGCGACAAGAGCTCACCGCGTCGCGTATTGCAACGACCATGGATATCGAATGGGTTCGGGGACAACCACCACTCTAACCCCTACCATAGCACAGGGCCGGGTAACTTCACAGATACTGACATGGGATATTGAGCCGCAGGCTTTGGCTTACACTTGGGGCTGGAAGAATTGCCAAGAGCGGGTAAACTGCTCGCAGCCATTCGGCGAAAGTCAACATTTCCAGCCAAAATACTTCCGACGAATCGAAACGGAACCGTGGCTTGCGTAAGGCGAGCTTGCTGCCTTTCGTTTTCGTAATGTACGCCTACGCTACGGGCGGGCCGTTTGGGTTGGAAGACATGGTCACGACCAGCGGCCCGGGGCTAACGCTGGTCTATCAGTTGTTCATTCCGCTCTTTTGGTGCATCCCGGTGTCGCTCGTGTCTGCGGAGCTGCCGACGGCGATTCCGGTGGAGGGAGGGTTCTACCGCTGGGTGCGCGCGGGATTCGCAGACTTCTGGGGATTTCTTGCGGGGTGGTGGAACTGGACGGCCTCGTTTTTGCTCGCGGCGGCCTACGCGGTGCTTTTTGCGGATTATCTGACCGACTACCTTTCGTTTTATTTCGGGTCGGTGGACGGATGGGTGCATTACGCGATTGCGTTGGGGCTTGTTGCGGTGATTTGTTACGTGAATGTGCGGGGCATCCACGCGGTGGGCGTGGTCTCGACGATACTGGAAGTTTCTGTGCTTGCGGTTGTGGGCGCGCTGTGCGTGGTTGCGGCGCTGGAGTGGCAGCACCATCCGTTTTCGCCGCTGGTGCCGCCGCATGCGCCAAGGTTTCGAGTTTTCGGTGCAGGGCTGGCGTTGGGGTTGTGGCTTTACTCGGGTTACGAGCAACTTTCGAGCGTGGCGGAAGAAGTGGAGAATCCGCAAAGGACTTATCCGCGAGCGCTCGTGACCGTGGTGCCTCTTTCGGTGGCAACGTATTTTCTGCCGACACTTTTTTCGCTGGCGGTGCTGGGGAATTGGGAGAAGTGGCACACCGGATATTTTTCAACCGCGGCGCAGCTCATTGGCGGGTCGTGGCTGGGGATTCCGATCACTATCGGGGCCATGATTGGGAATGTGGCCTTGTTGAACGCCACAGTGCTGACGAGTACGCGGATGCCTTCAACCATGGCGGAGGACGGATATTTACCCGCGGCGTTTTCGGCGAGGCATCCGCGGTAAGGAACGCCGTGGATTGCCATCATCGCGTCGTCGGCTGTGTATGCCTTGCTGGCGCAAAAGACAATGGGTGCAACTGCTGACGGTTTACTTGTGGCTGCGCATTGGCGTGACGGTTTTGACGGTGCTGGCTTCGTGGCGCTTGCGAAAGACAAGACCCGAGATGCCGCGGCCGTTTCGGATTCCGTGGGGCCGTGCGGGGGCTATTTTATGTGGTGGCGGCGCCGCTGGTGATGAGTGTGGTAGCGTCGGTGGGAAGCGATCCCTTTGCGCGCAAGTGGGGGCCCGTACCGGTGCTGCTGGCGCTTCCAATGTATTTTGTGATTCGCAGATGGCAACGGGCGAAGAGTGGGGACGACGCGGGTATTACGTGAAGAGATCGAGGATTCTGTACCATGCGCCAGCCAGCGGGAGCGCCCAGGTGCTGCCGCTGCGCAAACCGAAGGGCGCGGCGGGGAAGGGAATGGAGGAGAACGGGGTGGTGTCCGTTTCGCCGCAGACCATGCCGGCCAGCTTCGTGCCAAACCAAGTGGCAGCGGCGACGCCGTGGCCCGCAAAACCCGCGGCAAAATGCATGTCGTCGATTTTTCCGGCGTGCGGCATGACGTCGAGAGTGAAGTCCAGCGTGCCGCCCCAGACGTATTCGACTTTGGTGTCGCGGAGTTGCGGATAGACGTGGGTCATGCCGCGGCGAAGAATCTCCGCGCTTTGCCGCACGGTGTTTTCGGTTTCGGGGAAAAAGGCGGCGCGTCCGCCGAAGAGCATGCGATTGTCGGGCGTCAGGCGGTAGTAGTAGAGGAAGTGCTTGGAGTCGTAGATCATGCGGTTGCGGGGACTGAGTTCTCGGGCGAGGTCGGGCGGCAGGACGTCTGTGGCAATGATGTAGGAGCCGATGGGAATGATTTTTTTCTGCAGGGCGGGAGTGGCGTTCGTGGTGTAGGCGCCGGTGGCGAGGATCACTTCGCGGGCGGTGCTGGCGCCTCGGCACGTGCGCACGAGGAATTTGCGAGCGCCGTTGTGTGAGCCAGCCTGGACTCTCTTGACACGAGTGTGATCGTAGAGGCAAGCGCCGGCGCCCTGCGCGGCGTGAGCGAGGCCGGCGACGTAGCGCGCGGGATTCAAACCGGCACTGGCCTCGTCCACCATGCCGCCGAAATAAATGTCCGACCCGATTTCGGCGCGCAACTCACTTTTGGAAACGATGCGCTGATGATGATGGAATTGGCGCTGGATAAGGGCGGCTGATTCCGCGTAGGCGTCGAAATGGGACTGCTTGCAGGCAACCTCCAGATGGCCGCAGCGGGAAAAATTGCAGTCGATGCTTTCGTCGCGCACGATTTGCTCGACGCAATCGATGGTTTCGAGAGAAGCGGCGTACATTTTGCGCACCACTTCGCGGCCGTAGCGCTTGATGATCGTGGGAACCGGCAGTTTCATGCCGGTGAGGACCATGCCGCCGTTGCGGCAACTGGCGCCCCAGCCGAAGGTTTCGGCTTCGAAGACGGCGACGCTCACGCGGCGTTTGGCGAGAGCGAGGGCTGCGGAAAGTCCGCAGAAACCGCCGCCGACAATGGCGACGTCAATGTTTTCGGGCAGGTCGCGCGCGGATTGCATGGGCGGCGCGGTTACGGTTTCGAGCCAATAGTTCTTTTCGTGAATCGGCATGGGAGAGTTCGGCGTGAAGGGATTCTATCATTGGGCGGAACGCGAATGGTCAAACGCTTGAGAGTGCTGGGGAAGCCGGGTATGAAAGAAAGCACGACCCTTCGAGGCTCCCCCTCGAAGCTCGGGGCAAGCAGCGTAAAACAAGCCTGCATTCCCAAAAAGAGACGGCAGAGCGCGTCGGGCACTCTGCCGCCCTGGGGCAACCCCACCTTTTTGTTTGTACTGCTTTGGTCGAACGTCGCTGAGCGCAAACCCCGCGGAGTCTACTCTTCGTCGCCGTCAAGGCCGTCGACGGGAGTGATGGTGCCGAACAGGCCGTGCGATTCACCTTGAATGCCAGCGGTGAAAAATAACGTGGTGGCCGGGCCCGCCGTCGCGTCGTTGCCGAACGCGATCATCCAAAGGCCGTCAATGACCATGACGGAGTCGTCGGGATTCTTCACAAAGTCGATGAATTTGCCCGTGAAGCCGTTGAACGCGGCGATTTTTCCGCTGCCAAAGTTGCCCACGAGGATGGAGTTGCTATATTCGCCGAAGTCACGCGGAGTCCACACTACGCCCCAGGGCGAGTTCATCCACGGGCCATGCTGGAGGTTGCCAATGAGCTTGCCCGAGGGAGTGAAGAAGAGCACGAATCCGAACCCATCGCCGGCAACGTCATCGTGTCTTGCGGAGTCCTGCTTTGCGTAAGTGACAAAGAGAGTTCCGCCGATGTTTTGAATATTGAACGGCGCAAAGCCATCGGGAATGTCCTCACCCTGGTCAGCCTGAAAGGCATTGTCGCCTAAACGGACGCGCGTGAAATTCGTGTCGTAAACTTCGACGCGGCCGGCGCGGAAATTTGTGACATATAGAAAACGAGTGCCGTTGACGTCGGCTGTGGTAGCGCCTTTATACACGGCGCCGTTGGGCGAGCCGTTGCCGGAATTGTCGACCACGAGAACGGCGCTGAGGCCGCCGTTCCATCCGGAAATGGTGCCGTCCTCGGTAGCAAAGATGAAACGAGCGGGGTGGCCGTTGGGGAGAAGAAAATCAGGGCTGCCGTTGAAAACCGTTCCCGTCGGGGTGGCGGTGGTGCCTGGAGGCGCGTTTTTTGGCGGCGGAATGATGACCGTCCCGGTACCGTTGATGGGGACGCCTACGCCCGCTCCGGTATAAAGGGAAGTGAAACCGGAACCGTTGTCCGAGATCCACCATGGGCTCGTGCTGCTGCGGCTGAGGCCCCAGGGGTTGACCAAATTGGCGTCGGTGACGGCGGCCATACCCGCAACGTCAGAAACGAGGTTGGTTTGCTTGTAGTGTTGCGCCAGTGCTACAGCGGGAAGCAGAAAAAGAGAAAGAAGAGAAACTGCGAGAAACTTGCCGGACTTGCGAGACCACATGATCGAATTTCCCTCCAGAACGAGATTTCGCAGGCGAAACACGTCCCAAGTGTTCGCATTGACACCTTACCTCGCTGGACTCGATGTGTTTCTAGCAAGACGCGTGCCGCCCTAAAGAGGTAATGGAACTCCTCTGATAACAGACGACTTGCAAGTGCAGTCACAGAGCATAGACAACGTGGTGACAAGGCCGTGACAAACGATTCCAAAAAATGGAGCCGCGCCGACACTGAGATACCAAAGCCTGGATATTTTTGCTCGGCCCTGGAAGCAATGTGTCGTCAAGAAGCTGCTGAGGCTTTTCGCGAGACTACGCGCGGCGAAGGACGATGAGGCTAATTTCTGGGGGAACGCCCAGGCGTACCGGAGCGCCGACGGTGCCGAGGCCGCGATTTACGTAGATGCTCGACATGGCGGAGGATTCGGGCGTGAATTTCTTCGATGTCGAAACGACGGAGCCCGCACGCTCACTGCGGGCCGGCGCAAACATGGGACGCTGATAGAGACCGGCAATGTAATCGCTGATAAAGCGCGCGGGACTGAGGCGGTGATCCAGGATTTCCACTTGAATCTGCCCGCCGTGCGTGTGGCCGGCAAGCGACAGCTCGACGCCGAGTTCGGCGGCGCGATTAAAAGAATTCGGGTTGTGGGAAAGAAGAATATTGGGCATGTCGCGACGCACCAGCGGCTCGATTCCGGAAAGCATCTGCTGGCGGTGCCCGCGGCTGTTGTATTCGCGTTGATAATCCACGCCGATCAGGTTGAAGTTCGCACCCTTGAAGGTGACTTGCGCGCTTGATTGACGGAGTAGTCTCATCCCCGCTTGCGCATAGAGATAGGCCGCTATGTCTTCCGCGTGGGCGTAGATTTCATGATTGCCGTTGCAGCCCCAGACGCCGAGGGGCGCGTATAAGTGGCGAATTTCATCCACGCAGTCGGCAATCGGATCCCCTGCGCCGGTAACCAGATCACCTGTGACCACGGCCAGATCCGCGCCGAGGTCGTTGGCCATATCGACGGCACGGCGAACTTGCGCGCGCGACATGTAACTGCTCAAGTGAATGTCGCTCAACTGCACGATCTTCATGCCGTCAAGGCCTGACGGCAAGCCGGGAATGGGAATTTCGATGCGGCGGACCTGGTAATTCAAGCGCTCCGCGGCAAAACCATACATCGCCGTGAGGAAGGGAGCTGCGCCGGCAGCAGCGGTGGCAGTACGGAAGAAGTAGCGGCGGCCGGGATCGGGGACGCGTTCCCGCGATTCAGAAGAATCGTTAGCTTGCTGCTCATTTTGGGTAAGAGCCGGGACGCCTTTGAGGGCGGCGGCGTGAGACCAGCGCCAAACACACTCCAGTCCATGAACGGCTTTCACAGACAAGTAGGCAAACAGCGCGCTAAAGAACCAGAGTCCCGTAAGTACCGTGATCCACGAAGTCCGATGAGTGACCCCCGAGCGGCCCATAATGACCACTCGAATAAGCGTCACAAGCATGAGGAGTAGAAGAACAACATAGATGGACCGCGGTCCGCGGCGAAGCCACACACGGCCACAGGGCGCCGTCACACGCCACAATGAGCGATACCAGAAGCGCTGCGAAAGGTACAGGAGCGTTGCTACGCCCAGTCCGATCCCCACCCGAAGAAATAAGGAATACCAGTTCACAAAAAAATCCCCCAGCCGTAAAGCTCAATTTTAGCATGGGGACGAAAGGGAATACGAATGACGAAACACTGGAATACTGCGTAAGATAAACCCGACCAAAGGACAGGGTCCCCGCTGGCCCTACGGGAAACACTTGCCAGGAACGTACGTCTGAAAGGGAGTGCCCAGACCAAGTGGGGACAAACGGAGGAGGAAGCCATGACGAAGTGGACGAGGTTGTGCGGTGTGGTGTTGGCGATGGGGATGGCGGCGCTCCCGGTGGTGGCTCAGGAAGCAAAGAAAGAGCCGCCGAAACCGGCGCCGAGCCCGTCGCAGGCGGTGCTGGAACAGTGGAATGAAATCGGGAGAAAGCTGGTTGCCATTGCCGAGGATCTGCCCGCAGATAAGTACGATTACAAACCAAATCCGGACTCGAGGACGTTTCGCGCCGTGCTGCTGCACGTGTCCGCGTCCATGTACTACTTCACGGACTTTGCGCTCGGGCAAAAGCCGCGTTATGCGGATGATCCCAAGCCTGCGGACTTGAAAATCAACAACAAGGCAGATTTGGTGGCGTTCGTCAAGAAATGCGTGCAGGACGGGGCCGACGCGATCAAGTCGAAAGGCGATAAAGGATTGAGCGAGGCCGTGAACGACGGCGGGCCGCATCTGGATCGGCTGTATGACCTGGCGTACGGATTGATTGAGCACTCGGGAGAACACTACGGCAATTTGGTGGTGTACTACCGGGCGAATGGGATGGTGCCGCCGGAATCGAGGCCGAAGAAATAATCGTGTTTTAGTGACTCGTGAGTGGTGAGAGGTACCCGTCGTACGACCCGGAATCATGACTCTAACGGGTGCGATGCGAGAGCAGCGTGCCCGTTTTGTTTTAGGAGTCGACTAGGAAGAGGCAGCGCCGACGGCGCCGTTTTCCAGATAAGCGGCGAGTTGCGTGGGGTCGCTGGTGGGGGGAAGGCAGGTTTGGCCGGAGCATACGATAGCTAGTGGTTTCTCGGCGGGGAGATGGGGAAGAGTTTCTTTGAGTGCGCCAGCGAGAGCCGTGAGTTGGGTGCCGGGAGTGACGCGCAAGACGGATTTGCCGAAGCGGAAGACGCCGTTGGCGGTTTGTTCGAGAACCTTAGCAACCGGGTCATCTGGATTGCCGGTGATGACGACCTGAATGGGATGATGGGCAAAGAGCGTGGCGGCGAGGCCGTAAGTGGCGGCGAAGAGGCCATACCGGGAAGCGACACCAGCAAAGGCTTCGAGCGTCTTTTGGGCGAAGGATCGGTAGCGGTCCTCGCCGGTGAACGCGTGCATTCGAATTAGCGCGATGGCCCCGACGGAATTGGCGCCGGGTGTTGGGGAATCCTGAAACGGCTTGCGGCGCACTTCCAGCCCTCCCATCGGAGCTGCGTCAGAAGGGCGATCGAAGAAGCCGCCATTTTCGGCATCCCCGTAGCGCGCAATGGCGAGGTCCATGGTTTTTTGTGCGGTGGTGAAGTAGTGGGAGTCGAGAGTAGCTTCGTAAGCGTCGAGTAACGCTAAAACGCTGAAGACTTGATCGTCGACCGAGCCTTCAAGCGCAGGTCCGCCGATACGGTGAGCGAAACCACGAGACTCACTCCAGGCCTCCTTCAACATGCGGTCCATCGTCTTTAGCGCAAAAGAGCGGCACTCCTCTTGAATCCAGGGTGTAATCAGGGAATGAGACGCCTCTAAGAACGCGGAAACAAACATAGAATTCCAGGCGGCATACATCGTCTTATCGACGAAGGGGGTAGGACGCTTCAGTCGCGCATCCATCATCTTTTTTTCCGCCTGCAGCTTGATGGTTACGACATCGTCTGGGTCGCGTTGTAGGATCTGCGCAATTTCGTTGAAGCCCCGGGCTATCCAGAGAACATTTTTGGCCGGATTGTGGTGCATCTCCCCATGCGGCTCGATATCGTAATAAAGCTCGATCACGCGCGACTGTTCAGGAGTCAAGACCCCGCGAACTTCGTCTGGAGTCCAGGTGAAGTAATCTCCATCATCGTCAAGCGAATAATCAGCGTCTTGGCTTGCGTAGAATCCCCCGTTTTCCCGATCTGAAAGAACCGAAATAACCCAAAGCGCGATGCCTTGGGCGGTTTCTCGGAATGAAGCTTCCCCGTCGTATTTCTCGCTTAGGAGCGAGGCATGTAAGTAGTTCTTGAGGAGCTCGGAGTTGTCGTAGGACATTTTCTCGAAGTGTGGGACGAGCCACCGTTCATCCACGGAATAGCGATGGAAGCCGCCGGCGAGCTGGTCGTAGACGCCGCCGCGGGCCATTTTTTCGAGAGTGGTTTCGACCATAGCGAGAAGATGCTTCTCTTTGGTTTGTTGGCAGCGCTCAAGGAGCAGATCGATGGCTGAGGGGTGAGGAAATTTCGGTGCGCCGCCGAAGCCGCCGTTCTTAATGTCGAAAAGCTTCGTGATGGATTGGATTTGTGCGTCAACAACACCGAGATCAAATTCCGCGCGAGCGCCAGGGAAAGCCTCAGCTTGGGCCACAGCTTCGGAAAGCGAATTCGCGGCCTTTTCCAATTCGGCGCGGCGGTTGCGATAAGAATCCGCAACGGCGAGAAGCACGCGGCGGAAACCAGGGCGGCCCATCTGATCTTCGGGAGGGAAGTACGTTCCACCGAAAAAGGGTTTGCCGTCGGGAAGTAGAAAACCAGTGAGCGGCCAGCCGCCCTGCCCGGAAATGGCGCTGATGGCCGATTGGTAGCGCGAGTCCACGTCGGGGCGCTCGTCGCGGTCCACTTTGACCGGCACGAAGTGCTCGTTGATGATTTTGGCGATTTCGACGTTTTCGTAGCTCTCGCGGTCGATGACATGGCACCAGTGGCACCACACGGCCCCGATGTCGAGGAGGATGGGCTTGTCTTCGGATTTGGCTCGCGCGAACGCGGCATCGCCCCATTCTTGCCAGTCGATCGGTTGATGGGAGGCAGAGCGAAGATAGGGGCTGGCGGAGTCCTTCAGGCGGTTCGCGGGGTGGTCAGTCAAGATGGCTCACAGTTTTGGTCCGCTAACAATTGGCAGCCTGAGCTCCTTTGCTCAGGATGACACCGAAAAGAGCGGCCCGCTTCAGAACAGCTGCTACGACAACGGAGAGCCGGGCTGAAGCCTGCCGGCGCGGGCGGGCCCGGCCTCTACAAAACCAGGTCGACCATAGCCCACCATTCTACTGGACTTTGTCGCCAGGGCCGAGGTCACTCGGGTCGAGCGGCTTGCGCCCGGCGAAGCCTTCGTCCTGGCGATGATAAAAACGGATGCGGTCTTCCCCAAGCTTCCAGCAGAGATAGACGTCCTGATTGTCAATGACCGCGGGAAAATCGAGAAGACCCACGTCCAGATCTTTGACGATGCAGCCCGTTTCGAGAATGCGGCTGAGCGCAGACTTCAGGGTCTGCGCCAGTTGGGTGTGCTCGGCGCGGAGCTTGGAGAGTTTTTCGTAGGGGACGATGACGCCGCCCATCATCATGATGCGCGCGGAAACCGCGGAGAGGTCGTTTTCCAGGGTGGAGAGCTTCTTGCGGCAATCAATGGCTTCGATCAGAAAAGGCTCCAGGTCTTTGCGCACACGTTCCGCTTCGGAAAGCGTGAAGAGCCGCTGAGGCGGCTCCGGAGTTTCGTCCTGCTCTGGATCTTCGTCAGCCATTCGTCTCTTTCGACTCCGCTTCCACCATCAAACACTGCACAAACGCAGTCTCTTCTAGAGTTCGATGCTTTGCAAGAAGAAACCGGCCGCAATTTCCGACAATGCGGTCTAGCGCAACGCCAGCATGCGGTCGAGGGCCAGCCGGGCGTAGCAACGCGTGCGTTCGTCCACGGAGATGCGGTTTACGACGTTGCCGGAACCCAGGTTCTCCAGGGCCCAGAGGAGATGCTGCGGAGTGATGCGGAACATGGTGGTGCAGACACAAACGTTGGGGTCGAGCGAAATGATTTTTCTGTCGCGGAAAGCTTTGCCGAGCCGGTTGACAAGGTGGATTTCCGTGCCCACGGCCCATTCGGAACCTGGGGGGGCCGACTCGATGGCCTTGATAATGCCTTCGGTTGAGCCAATTTGGTCCGCTGCTTGGGCGACTTCGAACCGGCATTCGGGATGGACGATCACGCGAATGCCAGAATGCTCTCGGCGTACGCGCGCCACCTGCTGCGTCGTAAAACGTTGGTGCACGGAGCAATAGCCCTTCCAAAGGATGATGCGCGCGTTGCGAACCGCCTCTTGCGAGTTTCCGCCTAGGTCCTCGTACGGGTCCCAGACAATCATTTGTTCGAGGGGAATGCCCATGCGATAGCCGGTGTTCCGGCCAAGATGCTCGTCGGGGAGGAAGAGAACCTTTTCGCCGTTCTCAAACGCCCATTTCATGACAGCGGCGGCGTTGGAACTGGTGCAAATTGAGCCGCGATGCTCGCCCGTGAACGCCTTGATGGCGGCAGTGGAGTTCATGTAGCTGACGGGAACAATCTTGCGGGCGTCCACGACGGAGGCGAGTTCGCTCCAGCAGGCTTCGACCTGGCCGATGTCGGCCATATCCGCCATGGAGCAGCCTGCGTTGAGGTCCGGGAGCACTACGATTTGGTGTTCGCGGCGGAGAATGTCCGCGCTTTCAGCCATGAAATGAACGCCGCAGAAGACGATGTAGCGGGCATAGGCTTCCGAGGCCTGGAACGAGAGTTTGAGGGAATCGCCGCGAAAATCGGCGAATTTGATGACCTCATCGCGCTGGTAATGGTGGCCGAGGATGACGACGTCTTCGCCCAAGCGGTTTTTGGCGGCGGCAATGCGCTCATCCAGGGTGTTGTCTGGTACGAGGAGGTAGGAGTCAAAGTTGCAACCGACCCCCGGCTCGATCTCCGGTGCCCGAACGGTCGCGGGCGGCTCGGTGCCGATGATGGTGCTGCTTCCCGAGATGGAAACTAGATGGCCCATTGGCTGGTGTAATTTCTGCCTTAAGAGGTTTTGCCTGCGGTCCCTGAACCGCTGGGAAACCCTATTTTCTCATATGCCGCCGGAATGTCCAGCTAACCCCCGATGAAGACCATCGTGCGGGAAGGAGGCACAAAACCGGGCTCGTTGATGCGATGGCCTTCTTCTTTTTCGTTCACTACAGAGCGGATGTAGGACCCCAGGTCGTCGTCATTTGCTCCATCACGCAGGAGCGAGCGAAGGTCGTGGTCCTCTTTGCTGAAAAGGCAGGTGCGCAGCTTGCCGTCTGCCGTGACGCGAATGCGCGAACAGAAGCCGCAGAAAGGCTGTGTGACCGAGGCGATGAGGCCGATTTCTCCCGGAGCGCCGTCCGCAAAGCGGTATTTGCGAGCGGTTTCGCTGCGTTCGTGGGGAATCTGGACCAGCGGCCAGCGGGCGTGGATGCGCTCGTAAACCTCCGCGGCAGGAACCACGAGTTCGCGGGACCAGTGCCGGTCGGCATCCAGAGGCATGAATTCGATGAAACGCATGATGACACCGCGATCGCGGGCGAATTGCGCAAAGGCCTCGATTTCATCGTCGTTGAGGCCGCGAACGAGCACGGCGTTGACTTTGGCGGGAGCGAGGCGGGAATTTTGCGCGGCGTCGATGCCATCCATGACTTTGGAGAAGGACTGTGTGCGGGTGATGCGCTCGAACTTGGCAGGATCAAGCGAGTCGAGGCTGATGTTGATGCGGTGCAGGCCCGCGACGAGCAGGCGGTTGCAGCGCTCGGCGAGAAGGTGACCGTTGGTGGTCATGGAGAGGTCGGGGAGACCCAGCGCGTGAAGGCGGGAAATGTAGTTTTCCACGCCATCGCGGACAAGAGGTTCGCCGCCGGTGACCCGGATTTTGCGGATGCCGAGGTGGAGGAAGATTTTGGCCAAGCGGTCAAGCTCTGGCCAGGAAAGAATTTCGTCGTGGTCGCGATAGTTTTCCGGGTCGGCAGAACGGCAATAGACGCAACGGAAATTGCAGCGGTCGGTGACCGAAATGCGGAGGTCGGTGATCTGGCGCCCGAAACTGTCGTGAAGGGTCATCTTGTCTGTCGCCTGGACCGAATTGCATGCCTTTGCTTAGAAAACTGGCTCACCCTAAAACAAAACCGCCCGATCCGGCGGTGGAATCGGGCGTCGTCCAGAAATGTAGACATTTCCGAGGACCGCTCCTTTCCAAACGCGGGAGGCGCGAGCGTTTCCACCCGAGCCCTGAGTCCCGGAATTGCGCGGGACGTCGCCCCGCCGGCCTTAGGTTGGTTCTCCTGTAGGCAGGCGAGGTCGGAGTTACGGCTCTTAGTGTATTCCTGTACAAGAATAAGCGCAAATTCTGTAGAATCTTGCAGAGATTCGCAGAGGTTCGGAATGGGCATGGAGGCATGGAAGGCTGACGAACGGGTTGAGGCGGTAAGCTCTTCTTCAGACTCGCTCGGCGTGTCCCGAAAGGACGGACGAACTATCACCGTGCCACTGGCTTGGTATCCAAAGCGCCGTCATGCTTCGCCGGAGCAACTCCGGAATTGGAAGGTCGCGGGCGGAGGGTAGGGCATGCATGGGCCGGACCTGGATGAGGATTTAAACACCGAAGGCTTGCTGCGTGGCGCCCCCGCACCGCGCGACCCGTCTAGGCGTGATCCACAGACAATACCTGCGCATTCTCTGTGATAAAGTCTTGCGCAAGCCATGCGGATCTTCGTCTTAGGAGCCGGGGCGACCGGCTCGCTTCTCGCACAATTGCTGGAGCGCCAAGGACATACGGTTTGGTGTGGGGACCGCGATCCGGAGCGGGCGCGGCGCTTCCTCGGGAAGAGAAGCACGATCCCGGTCACGGAAGTGAATGCGCGAAACCTTCGGGGCATCGTGAAGGTGGCGAAGGGCTGCCAGCTTATCGTTAATGCTTCCGCTTCCGTTTTCAATGAGATTGTGTTGCGGGCAGCGCTGCGGCTGCGGGTGCATTACCTCGATCTAAGCTCCCACCTTACTCGTAACCCCTTCAAGGCCGAGCAGTTCCGCTACACCAAAAGGTTCGAAGAGAAGAACCGCGCGGCGCTGATCAACGCAGGGGTGGCTCCGGGGCTGACGAATCTGCTGGTAAAGCGGGCCGCCGATATGCTCGATGAGGTGGCGTCCGTACACATCCGGCTCTACGAAAGCAGCGAGAGTGAAGACCCCATTTCGCAATGGTCGCCGGAAGTGTCGTTCGACGAAGCCGTTTCGCACCCGCGCATTTACCGTTCCGGGAAATTCCAATTGGGCAAGCGGTTTTCGGAAGTCGAGAAATTTCGGTTCCCTGACCCCATCGGCGCGGTGCGCGTGGTGTTAGCTGCGCAGGACGAAGTGGCCACCTTGCCGTACTTCATTAGCATGCGGGACCTGGATGTGAAAATCGGAGGAAATGAGATTGACCGCCTGCGCCGCTGGCACAAACAGGGGAAATTATCAAAGTCACGCGGGATGGCGCGGCACCGCTTTCCCCAGACATTTTCTCCCAAAAGAATCGCCAAGCTGATTCGGCAAGGGATTCTGCAGAATGCCAGGTTCGCGGCGGCGGTATTGGTCAAGGGCGGGAAGCACGGCAAGGCTGCGGATGAGCATTTGTTCATACGAAGCGACTGCATGTTCCCGACGCTGTACCAGATCCGGCAGCAGGGACGCCTCACCACGCCCGTGGCTTATGCCACGGCGCATGTTGCGGCGCTATTCGTTAAGTTTTTTCCGCGGGAGCTTGCGGGAGTCTTTGCTCCCGAGATGTTGCCAGACGAAACGAGGCGAGCGATCCTCTCCGGGATTCGCAACAACAGCATTCGAATCACGCACAAAACTACTGTCTTGAAAAACAGCGCTGAAGAGGACGAGGAATTCTAAGCAAGCATCTGCGATCTTGCGAAGAGCAACAGGCAGGCTCCGGCATATGGCTTGGTGTGTCGCGGTTTCAACAACAACGGTTGGGGCGGGAATAGCGGCGATTGAGCTGGTCGACGTAAAACTCGGCCTGGCTCAGGGTGCGGCCGGAACCACTATGGTAAGCCTTCGAACGTAAATAGCTTTCGTAAGCCGCGTCGCCACACCATTCGCGGAAGCCACGCCAGAAGCGGCGAAGAAAGCGTTTCGTCCGTTTGGCTGCTTTGCGCATCAATCGTCTCCGATGGCGTCGCCGACCATGGCGTCGTGCCCGGCCCCGGAAAAATCTTTGGCCCATCGCGTCGCAACGTAAGGCGATTCATGGAGCACGGCTTCGCGGCGTTTGCTGAGCATCGAATACCACTGGAAAATGGCCTCGACCACCAAAACGAGCACCATGACGGCGAAAATGGCGGTTACAGCAGCGTCGAGACGCAGATTAAAAATCAGGCGATGAGTGTCCGCCAACTTCTCAGCGGCGATTTTGCCTGCAGCGATTTGCGCGGCGATCGCGTTCGCGCCGGAGAGGAAGCCGATGCGTGGATCGGGGTCGAAGATTTTCTGGTAGCTTGCCGTCATAGTGACGATGACAAGCCACAAGGTTGGCACGAGCGTCACCCAAATCCAACGCAAGCGGCCCATCTTTAAGAGAATCGTTGTAGCAACAACGAGCGCCACCGCCGCCAGCAACTGGTTTCCAATGCCGAAAAGCGGCCAGAGAGAATTGATTCCGCCTAGCGGATCGATGACTCCCTGATACAGAAAATAACCCCACATTGCGACGATGACTGCGCTGGACAAGAGGATTCCCGGCATCCAGCCTCGGCGCCCGAACGGGGCCCAGATCCGTCCGCCAAGCTCCTGAACCATAAATCTCCCGACGCGCGTGCCGGCGTCGAGCACGGTGAGGATAAAAAGCGCTTCGAACATGATGGCGAAGTGATACCAGATGCTGAGAAGGCGTGGCCCGCCAATCGTGTTCGAAAAAATTTGCGCCATGCCGACTGCGAGCGACGGCGCACCGCCGGCGCGATTCCACAGCGTAATTTCTCCGACGGCGTGAGCCAGATTCGTCATCGTCTCCGGCTGCAAGGGATAGCCCCAATTGCTGATGGTGGCCGCGCCAGCGGCCGCAGTCGCGCCGACAATGCTTGGCGGGCTGTTGATGGCGAAATAGACGCCCGGCGTCATCGCGCAGGCGGCGATCATGGCCATGATGCCGACAAAGGATTCCAGCAGCATGGCGCCGTAACCGATAAAACGGGCATGGCCTTCGCGCAAAATCATTTTCGGCGTGGTGCCGGAAGAGATCAGCGCATGAAAGCCGCTGACCGCTCCGCAAGCAATGGTGATGAAGCAAAACGGGAAAATCTTACCGGCGAAAACAGGCCCAGTGCCGTCAATAAAGCGCGTCAGCGGCGGCATGAGCACTTGCGGCCGGACCAGAAGAATGCCCGCCGCAAGTGAAAAGATGGCGCCGGCCTTGATGAACGCGCTGAGATAATCGCGCGGCGCAAGCAACAGCCAAACCGGCAAAGCGGAAGCAGAGAATCCGTAGACGATAATGGCGGCCGTCAGCGAAAGTCCGCTCAGCGTGAAAACATTGGACCAATAAGGCGAATCGGCCACCCACTGTCCGGCAATCACTACGAAGATTACCAGGGCCACGCCCATGATGGACGCTTCGAGCACTCGTCCAGGGCGCACGAAGCGCAGATAGACGCCAAGCAATAATGCTATTGGAATCGTCATGGCCAATGTGAACGTCGCCCAAGGAGATGCTTTCAAAGCGTTCACCACGACGAGCGCGACGACCGCCAGGAGAATGATCATGATAGCCAACACGGCGAGCTGCGCAATGAAGCCGCCGCGTTCGCTCACCTCTTCGCGCGCCATCTGGCCAAGCGTTTTTCCGTCGCGGCGAATGGAACAGAACAAAATCACAAAGTCCTGCACGCATCCGGCAAAGGCCGCTCCTGCAATCAGCCACAGCGTGCCGGGCAAGTATCCGAATTGCGCAGCCAGTGTGGGACCAACGAGCGGGCCCGGGCCGGCGATGGCAGCAAAATGGTGGCCGAAGAGCACCCATTTGTTCGTGGGGACGAAGTCGCGGCCATCGTCGTGACGTTCCGCGGGCGTGGCGCGCGTATCGTCGAGCGCGAGAACTTTCGCCGCAACAAAGGCGGAATAGAGCCGGAACGCGACCAGGTAACAACAAAGCGCGGCGATAACAAACCACATGGCGTTTAGCGGCTCGCCACGATGAATGGCAATTGCGCCAAGTGCTCCCGCGCCAAGAAGCGCCACAGCTAGCCAGGCAAGAATGGAAAGGGCACGTTTCATTTTCCGACATGCCCGAACGTCAGGGCCATTGTGAAACTGCGACGTGCGGCATCGTAAGCGAGAGTCCGGACAACGTCAATTGGCGAAACGTCAGAATCTCGCCTGCGAGGCTAAATCCTTTGTCGCTGCACGCATTTCGCAGATAGAATGCCGCGGACAGAAAAACTTAGTGAAGGAGCGCTTCATGCGGCGGATTTTTTTGCCAGCCCTCATTTTTGGGTTTCTCGCCTCCGGCTTTGCAGCCCCTGCATCCTCTCCGGCAGAACAAAAGAAGGAAGGACTGCCGCATCCACGTACGCTCGAAGAATTGCAACATGCCATGAAGGACGAAGTCGAGAAGGAGCACGTCACCGGAGCCGGTGTAGCGTTGGTTTCGCATGGCCAATTGTTGTGGTGCGGCGGAATCGGCAAAGCGGACTTGTCACCGAACCGAGATGTTACTTGCGACACAGAATTTCGAGTCGGGTCTATCAGCAAAACGTTTGTGGCGCTGGCGCTTTTGAAACTGCAGGAAGACGGAAGAATCAATCTGTATTCGCGCTTGCAGGATGTCGCTCCGGAAATCCGCCTGAAAAATCGCTGGGAAAGCACAAGTCCGGTGCGCGTCGTGAATCTTTTGGAACACAGCGCGGGATTTGACGACATGCAGCCGAGTGAGGTCTACAATCGCCGGGACCGTGCGGATTATCCGCTGCTTGAGGTGTTCAATAGATTCCAGGAGCCGCAAGATGTGCGCTGGCCTCCGGGAACGCGGTTTTCCTATTCGAATCCCGGCTACGGCATCGCGGGCTATTTGATTGAAAAAATCGGCGGCCAGCCCTTCGACGCCTACATCCAACAAAACCTTCTTACGCCGATGGAGATTGCTGTCGGCGACTTTCGACTTACTGATGCGAATCGCGCGGCTCTCGCGCAGGGCTACGAGGGGAACCCGCCTCGTGCGGTTCCGTATAAAAATATTTACCTGCGCCCTGCGGGTGACATGAAGGCTTCGCCCGGCGAATTGGCCAAGCTCGTGCAATTTTTCCTGCAGCGCGGCCGGGCCGGCGACGTTCAATTGGTGAAACCTGAGACCATAGCGCGCATGGAATATCCCGAGGCGATTTCCTCCGCGCAGAACGGCCTGCGCTTGGGCTACGGGCTGGCAAATTACACGGAGAGCGACGGCGGCGTCATTACCCATGGCCATGACGGAGGAATTGACGGCTTCATTTCCACGTATAGGTACATGCCGGAGCAAGACTGGGGCTATGTGGTCCTGTTGAACAGCACGGTCTCCTACAAGGCTCTAGAAGACATGAATCATCTGGCCATCGAGTTTCTTTCGAGGGATTTTCCGAAGCCGCAGCAACCCGTGATTTCGCCTGTTGCGAGCGAACTTAAGAAATTCTCGGGCTATTACGCGCCGCGCGCTCCCAGGACCCAGTTGCTTGCGTTTCTTGGCGAGTTGACCGGAGGCACGTGGATTCGGGTGAAAGAAGGCAGGTTGGAGTGTTCGTCGCTTTCCGGGAAGGGGCGTGAACCGTTGTTGCCGGTGGGCAAGAATCTTTTTCGTGGAGAGAGGGAACCTGAGGCTACGGCGGTTTTCTTTCCAGATGCAAGCGGACGGATGATTTATGTCCGCTCCAGCGAAGGCGGGGAAGCTTATGGTGAAAGGGTGTTCCCCATCTGGGTTTTCACGCGGCTCCTGCTCTTGGCTGCATCGGCGGTGGCAATGGCTTCCGCAGTGCCGTACGCGTTGTTCTGGGGAGGGTGGCTGCTGCTTGCGAAATTCTTTAAGAAAATAAAGAGAATACAACACCTGCACGTGAGAGCGATGCCGCTGTTTGCCGTGCTGAGTCTTCTCTCAGTAGTCTTTGCGTTCACAAAGGTCATGGCCGATATCGGGACGTTCAACTTTTGGTCGTTCCTGATTTGGGTGATGACCATCGTGTTCATGTTGCTGTCGCTGATTGGCCTTGCACTGGCGGTCCGCGTGCCCAAAGCGGAAATGCACAAAGTGGAGCGAGTTTACTTGGTGGTGGTTTCGAGCGCTTGCTGCGTAGTCACACTGTTTCTTTCCTCGTGGCATCTCATTGGCGTGCGCCTCTGGGCGCCGTGAGGAGACGCAATACTTTCGATCAGGCAGAGCGCGGGACTAAATAATCGCGCGTGATTTTCTCGACCGAGGTTGTTCCCGCTTGGCGCATGATGATGCGCAATTCGCGCTGCAGGATTTCGAGAACGGCTTCGACGCCGGCTTGGCCAAACGCTCCAAGCCCCCAGGAATGCGGCCTGCCAATTCCTACGGCGGTGGCCCCCAGCGCCAGAGCTTTGAAAATATCCGTGCCGCGGCGCACGCCCCCGTCTACGATCACCGGCACTTTGCCGCCAACCCCGTCCAGAACTTCTGGCAAGCTTTCAATCGTTGGACGCAGAGTCTCCTCTGCTCGCCCGCCGTGATTTGAAACAATGAGTCCGTCCACGCCGTGCTCGACCGCAAGTTGTGCGTCTTCGCGCGTGACAATCCCTTTGATCAGGAGTTTCCCTGTCACGGTGTCACGCAATCTTTTCACAAAGTCCCAATTCATATTCGGGGGGTGAATCGCAGTGACTTTCGACAGGTCCAGCCCATCAAACATAGGCTTCCGGGCCGCGTATTGGGCGAAGCCTCCCGTTCCTGCTCTAGGCCTCCCCCGCGCCGCGCCGGTGTACGCGCTCTTATGGCAGACGGAACATTCTCTTTTGTCCGCAGACTGCGCTCGGAATAAAGTCTCGCGATTGCTGCCTTCGTGCAGATCCACGGTGAGAACAATGGCAGGGGAACCCGCGGCTGCTGCGCGTTTGACAATAGCCCTGCCTACTTCCCAGACGTTGGTCGGGTAAAGCTGCTGCCACACCGGCCCGCCGCGCGCAGCGATGGCATCTTCAATCGAGGCGGTGGCGGCGGTGGAAAGCATCATCAGGTGGCCTTTGGTTTTTGCCGCTCGCGCCACGGCCAGTTCGCCATCGGGATGAAAAGCTTTTTGTGCGCTTACGGGC
>Ga0126379_10000046_pt1 | contig 58446 bp, 46 predicted proteins | sample PanSoiMetPlot_24_FD_92640 | JGI IMG/M metagenome (GOLD analysis project Ga0126379, IMG submission 92640) | Tropical forest soil microbial communities from Panama - MetaG Plot_24 | ecosystem: Environmental > Terrestrial > Soil > Tropical forest > Bulk soil | place: Panama | collected 2016-02-17
GAAAAAATGACCGAGCAGCGCCAATAAACAGAAGCCCAGAGCGGCAAAAACAAACCACGGAACAAGCGACGCCATGCGTAAACTAAAGGGTATCGGCAGAGGCTTCACTGCCATAGGCACTCCCGCCGAAGAAACCAGCGACGCACCAGTAGCGGACGAATTGCTAATCGTCGCCAAGATGCGCAGGTCGGATTGGAGTTGAGAGATCTCGTAGCGAACGTTCAAAGCGTTGATGGTTTGGCTGCCATTGTGCACGTGCAATCTAAGGAGCGGTAGAAAGAACATCAGAAGAGCGATGCACAGAAGCAAGCTGAATCCGACGCGCTCCAGTTTGTAGTCGGAAAACGTCACACGACCTCCCAAGCCTTACACGTTCAGGCGTCAAAGTTGAAAAGATGCAAGGGTCTATAGGGGCCTATAGGGAAATACTAGCCGGGAATCCCTCTCCGCCGTGAGATGACGAACTATATGTACTTAAACGGTTAACTACGCTCAGGCACTCCTCGGCTGACCGTTCTTCATAGGTTCCGCTGCAGCTCCTGATGCTGACTCGACGACAGGGTTCTGCGTGTGGCTGGCGTCGTGAGAACCTCAGCCGAAGCTAGGCACGACACGGGAAATCTATCATCATTTTGCTCCGCGAGGAGCTGGACCCAATGTCGAGAGGGAAAAACTAATCGGCAACCCCTCCTTGGATTTTGACGTTTCTGCTCTAAGCACGCCGGTAATCGAAATCAAGAAACACTACAAATTCGGCAATACGCCAGTCGTTTGCCTAAATTCCTTACTGGCATCCTTGCATTAAGTATTAGGGTATTCACTCGATTGTAAACGGAACGGACGGATGGTATCGAAATGTGGGGTGAGCTAATTAGACGAGTTTCATGTTCCAGTTCCTGCTCCAGGTCAAGTAAGACGGCCACCGTATCACCGCACCACGTCACAAGTAGCTACCCGCCTAAAGCCTAGATGAACGTTTCTAAGCCCACATGAACGATCCTGGATCGGTAAAGCGATCATTACTAAAGCCTGAACTCAGAGGTAGAATGGAGCGGCGTCTACCGATCATCGTGGTAGTCCGCCTCGTGTATTGTTGGGGCGTGGGTAGCGATGCGGAAGAAAGGACGTACACCGATAATATCAGTCCAACCGGCGCGCGCATCTTCTCTAAATGCCTGTGGCGCCCCGGCGACATGATTTGGGTCGCTCCGGTGCACGAAGAACCGGTTTGTGCCAATGTCATTTATTCTCAGCGTCTCCTCGACGACCGCTACAGTCTCGGTGTGAGGTTCGAAGATGGCCCTGTTACGTGGTCCATCATACAGAGATACGCTCGCTCGTAGAGCAGCCACGAAAACTTCCGGATCCAGGTTCGCGCGACGGTTTTTTCAAACACCGTTTTCTTAAGCAAACCTGGCTTTGCAGGTTATGCGCAGATTCCCAATGCACCAGTGCGGCCGGCCAACTTCAGCAATACTGGCAATACTCTCGCTAGGAGGTCAACGTGGAGTGGCGCGTTGGGATCCCGCCTGACGCAGTCTTTCATCCTGCAAACCGCCTCGTGGGTCAGTGGTGTGCGTCCTGTTCAGGTGACGCAACCAGCGATGTTGAGTCTGCGGTCCGGCTTGCTGGGCCTCCTTGGTCTAGCGCAGCGACAGAGGGGGAGTCAAGGCTCAGGTCGGCGTCTTTGGGACAGCAGGACAAGTCGGTTTTTCCTCCTGCAGCAGACGAACGGAGTTCATGCTCTCGCCGCTTGCGCTATTCGCGGCCGCCTTAGGGGGTCAGCAGGCCGAGGATGCCTTTTTGCCACGCGGTCGCGAATGAAGTCGGTCGTCTGTTCTCCTGCAAGAAATGTCCAATTGTCTGTTCCGGGCAGAGCGTCTGTTGCCGAGCTGGTCCCAACCCCAGTGGATAGCGCAGACGGAGGCCCTTGCGAAATCGGACCGTCTACCTGCCCTGATGGAACCCAGTCCGAGTCCCAATTCGGTGGCGGAGACGAAATTCCCAGAAGTGCCGCGAGACTCCGGCGAATTCCACTCCAATGTGGCCCCCACCGTCTGGGTAACGTTTCGCAAAGCGGAGCACGTGACATTCGATTTCCCGTTTCGTGCGCACATTGATCATGCGCAGCGTTTGCCCGATGTCCACGGGCATTGCGACGTCCAGCAGCGCTCCGTGCGCACTCACATCCAAGGTTTTGCCGCGCGTAAAGACAGGGTCCGGATCGTCTTCTTCATCGGAGCAAACGCAAACGTCCACAAGCATTTCGACAGCGACGCGCTCGCTACGCCTCATGTCGCGAATGCGTCTGTTACCCTTGGGTTTGTTCGGGTCGGAAGAACTTGCGTTGTCCTCGGTCTCGGAAGGACTCGCACTGGTTTCTTTAGCGGACGGCGCTGGATCGTCCTCTATGGAGCGAGATAGGTCTTGCCAGTCGTTCGGAAGCAATCGAGCCTCCTTCGGAGATCTGGCTTCCGAGAGGAGAATATAACCGGGAGTTATCTCAATCACGATGGTACGTGTGCTGTTTGCATTAACGGAATTGGATAGCTAAGTACACGCATGCTAAAGACGAAAAGCTCTTGCTGACAGTTTCCGCACCGGTGCTGCTTGGCCTTTGATGCGAAGCTTTCACGTGGAGCGCGTTGTAATCCCTGGAGAAGTGAGTGCAACCGGCGCCTCCCATTTCCACTGGACGGTGACTCCGGGCACATTGCTCCTGAAGTTTGCCGTGCCAGGAGACCGACCCGCCGATAGCCCCGGAAAAGGCGTCCGCCTAGCCTTTCTTGCACACAGTTTGGGTCTGTCTCAGGTCTGGGCATTGCCGAGCCGTACTATTGCTTGTCTTGCAGCGTACCTTCGCTGTTTCCCCAAACGACGGAATTGCCCCACACCACCGAATTGCTCCAGACTACGGAGTTGCCCCAAACGACGGAGTTACCCCAGACAACGGAGTTACCCCACACCACGGAGTTGCCCCAGCAAACCGAGGTGCCCCAAACCACAGAATTACCCCAGATGGTCGAGGGGTCGTTAACGATCGTCACCGTGTTGGTTGAAGGATCGTAGCTGGCCATTGGAGACTTGGCGGAACCGAAAGTCGCGGGAGCGCGGTCGCTATTGGCCAGAGCGGCCGAAGCATCCACGGCGCCTGCACCGACGGCAAAGATGTCTTCCTCGATTGAGTAGGTGACGCCTGATTGAAGATCGGTGGCCGAAACGTAAGAAGGAAAACCCTTCCATGCCGTCTTCATCAAGCGGGCCTTTACCTGGTCCGGGGTGAGCGTCGAATCCTTCTCAAGCATCAGAGCCGCGACACCGCTGACAACGGGCGTGGCCATGCTGGTGCCGCTAAGCATGAAATATTGATTCGACGTTCCGGTGTTGGTCGTATTCTGGTAATACTGCAAGAGGGTTTTGTTAGCTGGGTAGTTTTTCGGCAGCGTAGCCGCCATGTTCTGATCGGAAACCACGCGGTTGCCGGGAGCAACAAGGTCCGGCTTCACGATGTGATCGAGGGCGGTGGGTCCCTTGGAACTGTAGCTGGTCACGGTTTGAGAAGTTTGCAGCCCGGTTCCGTGGGTATTGCTAGCCCCCACGGTAATTACGTAGGGGTCGTTGCCAGGGGCGCCAATGGTGGAGTACCCGTCGAGGGTGGGCCAGCCATACTGGCCCATGTTGCCAGCCGCGACTACCACGACGATGCCAGCTTGCCATGCCGATTCCACGGCCTGGCAGAGCGGGTCAAGGGTGTAGCTTTCGTAGACTCCACGTCCCAGCGAAAGATTGATGACGCGAATGTTGTAGGTGCTTTTTAGGGAGATGGCTTTCTGAATGGCGGAAATGACCAAGCTATCCGTGCCTGCACCGTTCTGATCCAAAACGCGCAGGTTGATCAGATTGGCGTTCGGCGCGACACCTTTGAATGTGCGTGTGCAATTCGAGCACGTTGAACCCTTGCCCCCGCTTCCGACGATTCCAGCAATATGCGTGCCGTGACCATAGAGATCGTCGGCTTGCGGCCCCGCACCGCCGACAAAATCCTGGTTGAAAACCAATCGGTTCTGACCAGGGCCAGGGTTGAAATCGTTGAAGCTGTGAACGCCGCTATCAATGATGGCGACGCCAATTCCCGTGCCGGCCCAGCCACTGGCCTGAGCAAGATCGGCGTTTACTGCGGTCACAACGTGGTCCAGCGCTCCGGTCACTTTGCGATCCGGCGAGACGTACGCCACGTTCGAGTGCTTTGCCAGGTTTGCAACGTCGGCACCCTTCATGGTGACGAGCCGTGCCTTTAGAAGGGGAAGCTCTGCCTTGGTTACGGCGCCGTCCGCATCGAGCTCCGTGTCCGCTGGAGAATGACGGAACTGCACAATCAGGTCGACCGGCTTCTCGGGGTCGAGACCCTTGAGATCCGGCGCAATCTTCGTGGCGATCAGTGTTTGCGGATCTTGATTGTCGGTGGAAGTCGCGCCGGTCTGGGATTGATTTGGCGCGCCTGTATTCGAATTCGCGCTGGAAAACATCGAGGAAGTGGTTGACGTCGCCTGGCGGTTGAACGAAGACAGACTGCTCGTGCGATGCTGGTCAAGGATGGGGCCGCTCAGCCGGGATTGTGATTGGGAGTGAGAACTCTGCGGAGCGACTTGGGCAGAGCTCTGCTCCAAAGGCAGTTGCGGCGATTCCAGGCGGGCTTCAATTTGTTCTGTTGAGTCGCTGTGGAAGCTGGAGAAGCTACCTCTAAAGCCGAAAGCCGCGGCCAAGAGAGATAGGGCAATCAGGGCACCCCAAGTAGTGGTTTTTAGGAAGCTGTCGCTGTTCTTGGCGGCATTGCTGCGACCGGTGCCGTTCATCATCGACTTCTCCTGCCTGAATGATCAGGTCGGACGGTTCGTGCATTCTGACGAGCGGTCGTACTTTCAGAATGGAACAGTTTTAGAACCCGTCCCTGAACGCGTCGATGGTACGGGGGTAGGACGCTCCTAGTACGCAAGTACATGTAGTTTCGGTTGGACTTGCTCTACTCAACAACGTACCAAATTTCCGTTGGCGCCTTAGCTTGACGGTCTCGGGTGGTATCGGCGGCAGCACGGAAGTTATGCGACGCCTGGAATCTTCGTAAAGGAACGGGAATTGTCAGGCAACTGTAAAATCCGGTTGTCACTCGCGCTCGCCAAGAAGTTGCAAATATAAACCGGATTTGCGTTATTGCCGCTTTTTGCCGCCTCGTATTTTTGTAACTTCCGACAGATCAAAGGGATATGGCGGAAGCGTGTGGGAGTCGAACCCACCATTCGACCCGCGAAGGACCGAATCGCCGGCTTTGAAGGCCGGGGAGATCACCGGACCCCTTTCGCCTCCATGGCTATAATACATTCATTTTACGGAACTTAGTTGACATAGCTGTCCTGGCGAGTCTCCGGCATGAGCTCCGGTGCTACTGGGGGCGCTATTTGCGATTCGGGCAACGGCCTCGTGCAGATTCGAAATCGACAAGTGGGCATAACGTCGGCTCATCGCTAGGCCCTTGTGACCGAGCAGCTCTGCGATGTTCCCCAACGGTGTTCCGGTCTGGCGCAAGCGGCTCGCATACCTGTGCCTTTGATCATGCCAGTGAAATTTTTGATGGCCGCGACCCGCACAGCCGGAGCGAACCAAATCTTTGGCCAGGTCAATGGTTCGCCCCTGAAGTTGCGTACGACTCTGCCTGTTCCGTCACCTCGCGAACGGAATACGCGAAGGGCAGGATGGCGTCATCGTTCAATTGAACGACAACCTGCTCGCCGTTCTTTGTTTTCGGAGTGGTCGCCGTGCGTTCTTGAAGGTCAACATTTTCCCAAACAAGGGCTTCGTACATGGAGCCGCGGCGCAGGCCAGTATTTGGGGCGAAGTCGAGCTCCGCTTCACGGTCGGCCCAAGCCGGATTGGAGCGGATTGCTGCTCATCCATGAGTCCTCCAGCGGAGGATTCCTATTCGACTTCCTTTTTCGTCCTGTTCACGATGGGAACAGCCCGACTGCTGGGCAACCACTCAGCACTGGGCAAGCGCCTTATAGCGCCTTAAGATTGATCATCCCAAGCGCCACTGAGGAAATGACAATCTCTGAGGTTCTAACACTTGCCGAGCCTTTCACATCCTAGAAAAGATTAAATAAAAAGGGCGAGTCGCAAAATTCGCGAGGCTGGATTTCCTGTGGGCTCGGCCCGGCACACCCAGCCTCGTGGCTTATGGGAAAATAGGTTGCGCGGGACTGTATTGGCGGGCGAGTGTCGCGCGCCTGTCAAAACTGACAGTTCCAACGTATGTGGCGACAGGACTAGCCTTTCTGACCGGGTAGAATTTTCGCCGTTGTTCCTCAGCAGTCCTCTATGCACAGCGCGGGTGTGTGTGTCCGAACTGCAGGAGCTCACGAGTTAGCGATTCACGGAGAAGAGGTCTTGCAGCCTGAATTTTGGAGGGAACTTGCACGTAGCGGAGATAGATTTCCGCAAGGATCCTAGGTGGGAGCAGTTTTTGGTCTACTGTCCTGATGCGTTGATCTTCCATCACCCCAGTTGGCTAGAGGCGCTGGAGAGGGAATACGGCACACGCTGCATCGGCCTCGCTTGTGAGGACGAAAGTGGGAACCTCAGGGGGATTCTGCCACTGATGGCAACAAGGGGATTGCCAACAAATCTCGGTAGCCATCAATTGGGCCCGCGACTGAGTTCGCTACCACGCACCCCGTTGGCCGGCCCACTCTGCGTCACGGACGAGGCGGCTGCTTTACTGCTCCAGGAGGCAGTTCGCCGTGCTAGCGAAATGGGACACAGGCAGCTTGAATTGAAGGTATGTGGCCTGAATCTCGACGAGCTGGTACCGGGAATGGCGCGGACGGTCTGGCGCTTGTCCTACGTGTACGGCCTTCCAAAAAAACCTGAGCTCGTTCGGTTCGGCAACGCGCGGAATCACGCGCGTATCGAGTGGGCGATTTGCAAAGCAAAGAAGCATCATGTAGAAACTCGAGTTGCCAATGACGAGAAAGACCTTCGCGATTGGTATCCCATCTATCTCTACACGCTGCGGTTTCACGCTATTCCCCCTCGCCCTTACCGCTTCTTTAAGGCGCTTTGGGAGCTAATGCACGAACGGGGGCTAATGCGGCTGTGGCTTGTCGAGCGCAGAGAGGGAAACAAGACCAGGCTGCTCGCCGGATCCATAATCTTAGGACTGGGGCAGACCTCGTACTATGCCTTCAACGGTTGTCGCCCGGGAGACTTTGGTCTCCGCCCAAATGACTTGCTTCAGTGGTGTGCGATCCATGACGCTTGTGCAAGAGGATTCCGGTGGTATGATCTCGGCGAGGTTCCAGCTGACAATCCGAACCTTGCCGAGTTCAAAAGGAAATGGGGTGCGTTACCCAAACCGCTCTATCGGTACTACTATCCAGCACCTGCCTCTCACTACCGTGCCGTCATCTCTAGGACACAGGCTGGCCTGAGTCGTCACTTGGCGAGGATTTGGCGACTCATGCCTCTAAGAGCCACGAGTTTGCTGGGGGACTATATTTATTCGTACCTTTAGCATATTTCAGGAATGTAATGATAGTCGGCTCCGCCATGGAATCTTGGGAAGCAACGAGAAGCGGACCCGTATCGCAAATCCTCCCCCGCTGTCTCGCCCAACTGGGGGGTGCGACTTCTTGGGCCGATTGCCTCACAGCGCTACGCCATTTGATGACTCCCTTTCACGCCCTCCGTGGTCCCCAGATTGCCCATTACGAGGAAAGCTTTGGGAGCCGCATCGGTGTACGTTTTGCGATTAGCTTTTCTGCAGCGAGAGTGGGTTTATTCGGCCTGCTTAAGGTTCTGGGGATTGGGCCTACCGACGAAGTGCTGCTCCAGGTGCCTACGCACATTGTCGTTGCCAACGCGATTCGTTACACCGGTGCGCAGCCCGTGTATGTTGACTGCCGCCTAGAAGATTACAACATTGATCTAAAGCAAGCGGAACAGCGAATCACACCAAAGACCAGAGCGATAATCCTCCAACACACATTTGGAATCCCTGTGGACCTCGACCGTGCTCAGGATTTGGCAAAACGGTACGGATTGATCTTGATCGAGGATTGCGTCCACGCTTTAGGAGCCCGCTATAAAGGACGCCCGGTGGGGAGCTTTGGCCGTGCGGCAATTTTCAGTACCGAGGAAACAAAAACCATCTCGAGCACCATGGGGGGTATGGTTGTGACCGATGATCGGATTCTCGCCCAGCAGATCCGCGACTTCGAGGAAGCGTGTCCTTGGCCGCGCCGCTCACTCGTGGCTCGGTATCTCCTCAAATTGGTCGCATATCACTTTCTGACCCATCCATACGTCTACCGCTGGCCCCGGTTAGCGTACGAGTTTCTCGGTCGGCGCAATCCGCTTCCGACTCCAACAAGTCGTGAGGAGCGCCAAGGGCTTCGACCCAAAGACTACGCAACGCGCTTCAGCAATGGTCAATCTGCGGTCCTGCTCGGTCAGTTACAGCGTCTTGAGCAGAACGTGGCCCACCGTGCTTTTGTTGCCGCTGCTTACTCTGCAAGGCTCGCCCAGTGCGGCTTGAAGCTGCCCAAAGTAGCCGAGGGAGTTTACCCTTCCTGGGTGCGGTTCCCGGTGTGGGTGTCGGACCGAGATGAGGCCCTCCGCAGGGTGAGCCCTCATTGCGTATCAGGAACTTGGTTCACTTCCGTTCTCGAGGAGGCCGAATCGCCTTCCTGTGGTGGATATGTGAGCGGCCTGTGTCCTAGGGCAGAAATGGTTTCGCGTCATCTGATCAACCTGCCCACACATCCTCGAGTGCGGGAAGCAGACGTCGCGAGAATAACGGAAGCGCTTTCGAGCAACGTGTGAGTCACTTGGGCTTCCCTTTATTCGAGGACTAGGACGCTCGCGGGGCTAGACCGAGAATGCGCGGAGCCTCGGCTGAGGCAGCACACTGTACGCTTAAATTGGTAGGTAACGCAGGTCGCGATCTGGATTGACCGACTGTTTCCTCTGGCAAGACCAGAAAGAAGTATGACGAGCTCTGGCGAAATACGATTTGGTCGGACAACGAGCGTGAGCGTGCTGTGTTGGACATTCTTCTAGCTGACCAACGGATGTACGACGCTTCTTTTCGATACAGCGATGTTGCCAGGGGTGGACTAGCGCGATTAAACGCATCCAAGAGCCATTAGTCGTTATGTGAGATGCCCAGCTCCTGGGAGACGGGAAACCCCGCCAAAGTTTGTACTAGCCCGCACCGTTATAGGATCAGGACGGGCAAGCCCCACCATGGCTTGAAAGTTTTTTGGATCAGACGGCTACTAGCCCTATCGCTATGCCGCGACCCGCCAAAGGTGTTCCGGCTCCGGCCTCACTTGGGGAAAAGAATTCTTTCTGCGTTCCTGGCCCAGAATGCTGGGTGTCCCCGGGCTACTGGGGTGCTATTCATTTGGTCGTTTAGTGCGCAGACGTGCTTGTTGCTGCGTAGAAGGAATACCCTCGAGGCCGTATAAACACTGGCTATTTCGCTGTGCTTCGTATTGCTGCAGATTGGTGCGCAGTACTCAGAACGGATTTGAAGGCCGGGGGATCACCGGACCCCTTTCGCCTCCGCGAGCAGCATAGAGGAGGCATCCGAGGCGCTCAAGGCCAGCGAATTTTAGGTGCGCTGGGAGCTTAGCTACGTTGAGAAACGAGCGCAGCGGCCTGGTTGGTGCGAATGAGAGCAGCAACGAGATCGTAGAGCGCCGGGCTGGTGCAAACTTCGTAGTAACAATGTTCGGTGGCGCGGCCCACTTTTCCGTCGGGAAGCAACTGGCGTGCGAAAGCTTTGCGAAGCACCAGCAACTCAACGGATTCGCCGAGCGGGACTTCACCGTAGAAAAGCGTGACGTTCTGCTTGCCCCATGGAAGGTCGAGTTTGGTTTCGATGGTGTCGAGGGAAATTTCTTCGGAGAGTTTCTTGAAGCCTTCCTCGTTGAGCTCGATGCCGTTCATATTGTAGCGCACGAGAAATTCATCTAATTCTTCCGCGGAAGCGCCTTCCATGGTGTTCAGGAATTGGAATACGGAGAAATGCGATTTTTGTTTGGCGAGCATGCGCTTGGCCAACTTGGCGCAGCCAGAGAGACGGTCGGAAAGGTTCAGCGCCTTGGAAATCATGATGCGCGAATCGCCATCCACCCAATAAGTTGGCGCGTCGCCCTGGAAGGCTACGCCGAGACCAAGCTCGAGAGCGGGGAAATCGCTGGAAGAAGCCCGTTCATTGTAGGAGTTGCAGACCGCAAGAATTTGGCGCGACAGGATGCAGGCTTTAGCGACAGGGCGCGCGTAAGCCGCGGAAGATTCCGTTTCGAAGATAGCGAGAATGATGGCGTCGCCCTCGATGAAAACTTTCTTTGCGTCGAAACGGTCGAGAAGTTTCTTTACCGGCTCGTGCAAATTCAAACTGAAATGCGAAGCGGGATTGAGCCCGCGCGAGAGAAGGTCCTGGGTCATGCGCGTGGAACCGCGAACGTCCGCTTTGATGATGACGTGTGAAATGACATTGTCCTGCTCTGGCCGCGCCTCTTCCTGAAGGACGCACTCGTAGAGTCGATTATTCATGCGCGACAACTCGCGTGCCTTTTCCGTCGTGACCAGGTTGATGCGCTCCATGCCGGTCGTCAGATGCTCGGCGTCGCGCAGGTCTCGGTGCAAGCGGAAGAAATCTCCGGCAAAGCGCAAAATGACTTCCTTCATTTCGTCGCGAGAGTACCGCTGGATTCTTCGGGAGAGTTCTTCAATGGTTCGAAGCGACAGCTTCTTCGCGGGAACCTGCTTGATGACTCTTTCCACTTGCTTCAGCTCATCCTTGGAAACCAGCGCCCGCCGAAGCTGCTGAAGATGCAACGGCGGGCAATACTCGGCAGCAATCGGGCGAACTTCGTAGCTGGCCAGCACATGAAAGAGCATTTCGTGCTGTTCGAGGCGGTCGAGAAGACGCGTTAAAAGCTGCGCGCGAAGAGGCGCAGACTCCTCAGGCCCGGTTTTTGGATCGAACAGACGCTGCGCGTTTTCGGGATCGTCGAGAAACTCTCCGAGGCGGGATGCTTTGCCCTTGCGGAAGAAGTCCAACTTTTGACGAGCGTCTTCGACCTGCGGGTCCAATTCTTCCAGCTTCAGTTCCTGGTGCTGGAGGCGGCTTTCAACGTCATGCAAGGAGGCTCTCAGGTCCGCTGGATTGTCCGAACTCAGGAATTTATTAAAAAAACCCTCTCCCTTTCCCAGGCGCTTTCGGGTGGCTTCACGGTGCTCCTCGAGTTTGGTTATCTCGTTGCGGATTGCCTGAACCCTTTCTATCAATGCCGTATGCGTTTCAACGGCGTCCTTGTTCGCGGGATCATCCGATACGGTGATGCCGGCTTCGCGGAGGAATTCCTGGAACAGCGCGTCCATGGCCTCGAAGCGGTCCGGGTCCTTTGCGTAGTTGCCAAGCAGGACATAGTGCTCGAGGAAGAAGACGTCGTCTTTGCCGCCATCCAGAAAAATCAGCCGGTTCTTGCAGAGCTCATAGTAGGTAGCAAAATCCTCGCCGAACAAAGCCCGGCGCGTCTTGGCAATGGTGTTGTCCTCGACATCCGCCAGAATCTGAGCCACCTGCTGCCCCATGCGGCGAACTACTGAGCGACGCGAAGCCTGAAGTTCCGACAAGCGCGCCTTGATGACATGCGCCTGCTGGCTGCGCTCAAAATGCTCGCCGCGCTGGCGAACCCACTCCTTCCCTTCTTGGATGATGTTCGCGAACTGATTGGCGATTTCCGAGGCAAGGAACTTCAGCAGGCTCAGGCGGAAAAGAAGGTCGATCTCAATGTTCTTGTGGTATTTGGCCTGGGTCAGCGAACTCTGGAGAAGTTCGGATAGCAATTTGCGAAACGCCACGGAGTCTAGCCCGCGCGTTGGGCGTGGCTCCATGCCGTGGGATTGCTGGGAATTCGTGTGCTGGCGGATAAGATCAAAGAGATAATCGCGCGCAGCTTGAACAAACTTAGGGCTGAGGAAAACGTCGTGGTGAATATTGTCCACGCCGATGGCCAGCGTGCCCATGGGGAGAGTGACGTTGTAACTCTTCAGGCCGATTCCGGACGGCTGGGCCGAGTTAAGTATGGAGAGCGTATTGGACATGTCCTTCGGCCACCGGGCTTCTTTCAAGCTAGCAGTCAGGCCGGGTCCGGGCAAGGAACCCAAAGGTCAGGCGTAACCAGATAGTTAGCGGATGGGATTCCTCGCAAGGCAACTACTCGGGATCTAGCACAGAAATCCTGCGGGAGTCGGCCCCTAAATGTTCAAGCCGAACCCGAACGACGGGCCAGGGTGACGGAAGGGGAAACTTTTCCGACCATTCGAGAATGGCCACGGCGGGGGTTGCGAACATGTCCTCCAGGCCGAGGGTTTCAAAGTCATGAAAGGTCTCGATGCGGTAAAGATCGGCGTGATAGACCTTGGCTAGCAGGCCATAAACATGAACGAGAGTGAAGGTAGGGCTGGTCACGTCGTTTTCATTGGCCGCGCCCAGGCCGGAGACCAGGCCCTTGGTTAACGCGGTCTTGCCAGTGCCCAGTTCGCCCGTAAGTAACACCAGGACAGGGGGTTGCAAGCGTTTGGCGAATTCCCTACCCCATTGGATGGTCTCCTCGGCGGAATGGGTGATGATTTCTTCAGGCAATTTGACGCATCTCCGTGAGCATCCGGTGGTAGGTGGCGGGAAGCGTGTCGGCAATTTCGCCAGCCAGAAGGCCCGCTTCTGCCGATTGAGCGACGGATTCGTCGGCAGCTCGCCCATGGAGATAAACACCAAGTGCCAATGCCCGCTCCCAGTACTGCACACCAAGCTGCGAAACTGTTCCGGCGAGGATTCCAGTGAGAACGTCTCCGGACCCGCCTTTGGCCATGCCCGGGTTTCCAGTCGTGTTGACAAAGGCATGGCCGCTAGGCGTCGCCAGAATGGTGTGAAAGCCCTTGAGGATTACGTGCGCCTTCCAAGCCTCCGCAGCTTTCAACGCAGTTTCCAGCCGGTCCGTTTGCACCGCGGCATTCGAGACGCCGAGAAGCCTTGCCATTTCTCCGGGATGCGGTGTAAGCGCCAAATACTTCGACGTGCGCTTGGCTAAGTCCTTTGCCCGCCCTGCAAGTGCATTTAGCCCATCAGCGTCCAAGATCACCGGCAAGTCCGTTTGCCGCACAAGAGACCTGACGAAGTTCTGCGTTTCTCTGTGAGTTCCAATTCCGGGACCGATGGCCAGAAGCGTCTTGCCCTGCATCAACCCGCGGAGGCGGCCGGCCTTTCCATTTGCTGCCGCGATTGTGCCTGGTTTCGTGGAAGCAAGCGGCTCGGTCATAAGCTCCGCCTGCGCCGAAGCCACAACGGGAAGAAGCACATCTGGTATCGCCGTGGTCACCAAACCGGCTCCTGCACGCAACGCTCCCCGGCTCGCAAGAATCGCTGCGCCGGACTTGCCGAGTGAACCTGCAATCACCAGCACGTGGCCGAATGTGCCCTTATGCGAATCAACTTGGCGGTGCAACGGAAGTTCCAAGAACTCTTGGGGCTCGATCAAGTGAACTTTTCCTTTGCCAAGCTCTTCAATCAACTCCGGCGGCGACCCAATGTCCCGCACGTGAAGGTTCCCGCAATATTTCGAATCCCGCGAAACAAGCTGACCTATCTTCGGAGCTGTGAAAGTGACGGTCGCGTGAGCCCGAATCACGGGTCCGTCAGCGGGCTCTCCATCCGAAGGAAGTCCCGAGGGAGTGTCCAACGCAACCACAGCTTCGGGCCGCAAAGAGGTGGCGCCGCGCGAAATCTTGTTGAGGTCTTCAGTCACTGAAGCAAGCAAGCCTTCGACTTTGCCTTTCAGGCCGGTGCCAAGAAGCGCGTCGACGATCAACCGCGACTTGGCGACTTCGCTGCGAACCTGATCCCATTGCTTGCAGTCGGTGATTTCCAGAATCTTCGCTCCGGAATTCTTGAGGCGAGCAAGATTTTCGGCTGCGTCACCGCGTACCGTTTTCCCATCAACCAAAAGATAGACTTGGGGTTTCAAGCCCTTTTCTTGAAGAAGCCGGGCGACTACGAAACCATCGCCTCCGTTATTTCCCTTGCCGCACAAAATCGCTGCATCACCTGTCGCAACGTTGCCATAGGCAGAGCAAAGGAAGTCGAAGAATTGCGTTCCCGCATTTTCCATGAGCTGCAAGCTGGGAATCCCGTAACGCTCAGTGGTGAGGCGGTCCACCTCGCGCATTTCGATGGCGGTCAGAGCTTTCATGAAGGATTCACGGAACGATCAGAGCATCCAGCCGCCGCTGACATTGACGACCTGCCCGGTAACATATTCCGCCTCTTCGGAGGCAAAAAAGGCAACCGTGGCAGCAACGTCGTCAACCGTCGGCGGGCGGCCAATCGGGAAGCGCGCATCGCGGATGCGGCGCGCCTCTTCCAGCGTCAACTCATTTTCGTCGATGCTCGATGGGTTCACAACGTTGACGGTGATGCCGTTCTTGGCTTCCTCGAGCGCCAGTGAGCGCGATAACGCCACGACGGCAGCTTTGGCTGCAGCATAAGCAGAAATCTTCGCCTGGCCAAACGCACGCTCTGCGCCCACGGCGCCCATGTTAATGATGCGTCCCCAGCGCGCCTTTCTCATGTGCGGCAGCACCGCGCGGGACATATAAAGAACGGTAAAAAGGTTTGATGCGAAAATGCTCTGCCAATCCGGCAAAGACGATTCCCCGAGCATGCCCCAGCGAAAATCGCCGACGTTGTTGACCACCACGTCCAAGCGTCCGTAACGGTCTGCCACGGTCTTGATGAGCTGATCGCAACGGTTGGAATCGGTGATGTCCGTCTCTACCGCGACGCAGTCCACCCCACCGGCTTGCAACTGACGCAGCGTCTGTTGAGCCGCTCCTTTGTTGGAGCGATAAGCAATAGCGATGCGTGCGCCATCTTGCGCGAGCCGCAACGCCAGCCCTCGGCCGATGCCCCGGCTCCCGCCGGTCACCAGCGCCACACGATTCCGAAGTGACATTTCCCCCCAACCAGTCTCTTGAAGATTTTTCAGTATAGCTTACGCAAAGCTGGTGTTCTACCGCAGCCGCGTGACGATGACCGTCATATCATCAGCCTGTTCGGGAGTTCCCGCCCATTCTTCCGCGGCGGCCATGAGCGACTCCGCAACCATCAAGGGCGCCGCATTGTGAACCCGAATAGCAGCTTCCTTCAACCGCGTGATCCCAAACTCTTCGCCGTAGACATTCTCCGGCTCGACCAGGCCGTCGCTATATCCAATGAGCAGTGAATCGGGCGAAACCTGGATCACGCCCTGCTCATAGACATATTCCTCCAGGACGCCGAGCACCATGCCGCCCTTGTCCAGCAGATGCGACGAACCATTGCAAATCAGAAACGAAGGAAGATGACCGGCGTTCGTGTAGCGCAAAGTCCGTGTCGAACTGTCATAGACGGCGATGAAGAACGTGGCGAAGCGGTCGTCGCCCGTGTTGCGCACAAGATGCTTGTTGAGCCGCGCCACGAGGTCCGCGGTGCTGGCGGATTCGCTCCCCTCCGTGAGCACCTGGCTTCTCAAAGCCGCTTGCAAACTGGCCATCAACAACGCTGCGGAGATCCCTTTGCCGGAAATGTCCGCGATGGCAATCGCCACGTGCGTCGGGCTGAGCTGAATGAAATCGTAATAGTCTCCGCTGACCGAGCGAGCCGCCTTGCAGATCGCTTCGATCTCCACGCCTGGAACTGAAGGTAGTGTGCTCGGGAAAAGCTGGTTCTGCACTTCGCGAGCGATGGAAATTTCATTTTCCAGCCGCTGCCGCTTGTTTTGCTCTTCGATGAGTGTGCCGATTGAGCCGGTCATTTGATTGAAGGACTCGCCCAACTCTCCCAATTGGTCGCGCTGCTTCACCTGAACGCGATGGGAAAAATCTCCCTCCTTAACGAACTGTGTCGCCTGATACAGGTCGGCAACCGCATTCGTGATGCGGCGGGTTAACACAACCCCCGGCACCAAAGCCAGCATTCCCACCAGAAGAAAGAGCGCTGCCAAACCAATAGCCATTAGACGATACGTGTCCCGCAACTCACCCAAAGATGTGAACATTCGTGCATTTAGATGAGATGGTCGCGCATTAAAGAACGCGAGGACCGGCCGGACCGGCTCGAAAGCTCCATTCGGTCCCACATACACCGAGTCCAGGCGTGACACCACTTCGACTGGTGCGTCAATCCAAATCTCTGCTGGCTGCAGCGACCGGTTGCGCGCCACAACGCGGTCGGCGGTCAAATACTGAGCGCCAGCGGTCGAGTAGATGACCCCATGCCGCATGCCGGGAACATATTTCTCCATCAAACTAAGCTGGATCACTCCCAGGTCTGGCGCGATACCGCTTAGGAAGTCAGGCGTAATCGGCACGCTCAGGGTAACCACCCTGACGCGCCCATGCTCCGGCATCGCGCGAATGCTCACCAAGGATAGCTCCTTGTCTGTTTGAACCATTCCCGCAAACCCAGGGTTCGGTCCAGCCACCTTTCGGAGCAACCCTATATCGTCTGAGAAAGTAATCGCTAATCCCGGGAGTTCGCGGTCATGCACAGTGGACTGAGCCGCAAGCACGCGCTCGGATTCTTCTTCGCTGGTCCTCGCGGGCAATGTGGCATGCGCCGCGGCGATATGTTCAGCGATATCCGCGATCAGCGCGATGCGTTCCTGGAGGTCTTCATGGAGAAGGTAGGCGCCGAGCTGGGAATAGACAATACGACCTGCAAACACGGCAAGAGTGACAATGGAAAGTATGGGGACGACGGCAATAAACAAATAGGCAACAATGAGCCGGTTCCGCAAACTCCAGAGCAGCCTGCTTCTCCACCAACCCACAAAACGGATGAGAATGTAGACGGCCGCGAGCACCGCCAGGTACTCAATGAAGTTGAAAACGCCACCCCTCCCGCCAAGGAGTTCGACGAGCAATCCGGCCACGACGACGGCAGAGCAGACGACGTCCAGCCAAGAAAGGTGGCTCCAGACTTCCTTCAGACTTTTGAGCAGGAGTTTCATGGGTTTGAAGTCGGAAGAAATACTCTACCTGAAGATGCGCTGGCTCGCAGGCTTGGCCCACTCTCGGCAGAGTCAGGAAAGGGACACGTCGAGCTGCGAGTCCCATGCCATTAGCGGACTATTTCACTGCGTTGCGGACTTTGCTGTGCTTCACGCTGTAGCTGAAATAAATGATCAGTCCAATGACCAACCACACCAGCAACCGAAGCTGTGTCCAGTACGAGAGAGAGACAATCAGCAAGCCTGAGAACGCAATCGCCAGAATGGGAACTGCGGGAACCATCGGGCATCGGAAAGGACGATTCAAATCCGGATGCGTCCTTCGCATGACCCAGACACCCGCGCTGACAAGCACAAACGCCAGCAACGTTCCGACGCTTGTCATTTCATCGAGAATATGGAGGGGAAGGAGGGTCGCGAGGATCGCTACGAAAACGCCTACTACCATCGAGCTAATGTACGGCGTTCGAAAACGAGGATGAATCTTGCTGGCCCAAGGCCACAGGAGCCCATCGCGAGACATCGAGTAGAAGACGCGCGACTGCCCGAGCAGCATCACCAGCATGACCGTCGCGAGACCCGCAAGCGCTCCTAGCTCAACCAGGAAAGTGGCCCACTGCTGCCCGGTAGCGCGAATCCCGACAACGACGGGGTCGGGAACATTCAGCTGCGAATACGGAACCAAGTGTGTCAACAATCCTGAAACCAGAATGTACAGCACGGTACAAATCACGAGGGAACCGAGAATTCCACGGGGCATATCCTTCTTTGGATTCTTGGCCTCCTGCGCTGCAGTGGACACGGCGTCAAACCCGATATATGCGAAGAACACAACGCCTGCGCCACGGAGGATTCCCGACCAGCCGAATTCTCCGCGTGTCCCCGTGTTTGCTGGGATAAACGGATGCCAGAAATTCGGCTTCCAGTCATGGGACGCCAGAAACATTGTCGCCAAGGCAATGAACATGCAAACGACCGCAACTTTCAGGATCACGATTGCTGTGGTGAAATTAGCCGATTCCCTGATACCAATCACCAGAATCGTGGTAATTACCAGGATCACGAGAAAGCCCACGTAGTCATACTTCCATTGCACAGGCATGCCGAACAACGTGAACCTCGAGGTAGGCATGGCGGGCAGGTTCCACCCGAGATCGCGCATGAAAGCGCGCAGGTGCCCGCTCCAGCCGACTGCCACCGTTGCTGCTCCAAAGGCATATTCGAGGATCAGGTCCCAGCCGATGATCCAAGCGATCAACTCGCCAAGCGTAGCGTAGGAATACGTGTAGGCGCTTCCGGCGATGGGAATCATCGAAGCAAATTCGGCGTAGCAAAGTCCCGCAAATGCGCAGGCGACGCCCGCGAGCACGAAGGAAATGATGATCGCCGGCCCAGCAAACTGTGCAGCTGCTTGGCCGGTGATGACAAAGATTCCCGCGCCGATGATGGCCCCGATCCCCAGTGTCACCAGGTTGATCGGGCCGAGAGCGCGCTTGAGGCTGTGCTCTCCTGAGTCGGCCGCCTCTTTCATCAGCGTTTCAATCGGCTTCGTCGCAAACAAGGGGTTGCCCATGCAACTCCTCCTCTCGGGAATCTACTCAGTACCGTCACTACCAGTTTGGCCTAGAGCATTGTAGTGGCGCGGCGCGCTTCACCCTACAAGAAAATTAACTGTTACCCGTTGCGGCTTGGGAAATCCGACGTGACCACAACCCATAAACCGGGACGCCTAGCAACACAATGACAAGGCCGGGCCAAGCTGTCTGCGTCCTGTAGAGCAGCAGAACAAACATAATGGCCATTGCGGCGACAATGTAGAGCAAGGGTATGAACGGATAACCGACCGCTCGATAGGGACGCTCCGCCTGCGGCCGTCTCGCTCGCAGCACAAAGATTCCCGCGATGGTTAGCACATAGAAAATGAGCACAGAAAAGACGACGTAATTCAGTAAGTCGTTGTAGAGATTGCCATAGGTAACCACGCCGGCCGCATCCACAAGCCGTGTGCGCATCAGGATGAGCACGGTGATCCAAATCCCTTGATAAATCAGCGCGGAGCCTGGCACGCCTTTATTGTTCAATTTTCCGGTGGCGCGAAAGAACAGGCCATCGCAAGCCATTGCGTAGGAAACGCGTGCGCCGGCGAGAATCAGTCCGTTGTTGCACCCAAACGTCGAAATGATAATGGCCCCGGCCATGATGGCAGCGCCAACGGGACCGAATATTGCATTCAACGCCGCGCTTGCCACGCGATCGTCAGGAACCGTTTGAATCTGCACCAAGGGCAGGGTGAACAAGTAAGCCAGATTCGCCAGGCAATACAGCGTGATGACGATGATGGTGCCGAAAGCCATGGAAAGCGCGACGTCGCGCTTCGGATTTTTTACTTCCGCAGCGGTGAAGCCGATGTTGTTCCAGGCGTCCGCCGAGAACAGAGAGCCGACTTGCGCGACGCCAAACGCCACGAGCAATCCAAACGCGCCGCTCGCCGCCGTAACCGTGGGCACAAAGCTTTTGAGGAAATTCGCGCCGGGCTCGAGTGCCTGCGGATTATGAAGGGCCCAGAAGTGCCTAAAATTCTCGCTGATTGCTCCGGCGTTCCTACCGACAAAGATTCCCAGAAAAATCAGCCCGATCAAAGACAGCGTCTTCGCGCTGGTGAAAATATTTTGAATCAGCTTGCCCAGCCGAACGCCCAGCGTGTTCAGAAAGGTAATGAAGAGGATCATCAAAATTGCGACCAACTGCTGAACCGAGAGGCTAATGGCGTACTTCGAGCCCAGCGAAATCGGATGGATAATCCACGCGGCCGGCGAGATCGACGGGAAAAGCACTCCCAGGTATCTCGCGAACCCCACCGCCACAGCCGCGATCGTTCCGGTCTGAATCACCAGGAAAAGCGTCCAGCCGTACAGAAATCCCCATAGCGGCGAATACGCTTCGCGCAAATACACATATTGACCGCCCGCATGCGGAAAAAGAGCAGCCAGCTCGCCGTAGGAGAGCGCTGCGGAAATGGTAAGCAAACCGGTGATGATCCACGTCAGTAGCAATCCACCCGCGGAGCCCGTTTCGCGCGAAATCTCCGCCGCCACGATGAAAATGCCCGAGCCGATCATCGAGCCAACAACAATCATCGTGCCGTCGAACAACCCGATGGCCCGCACGAACCCGTGTTCGCTCGCAGCGCTTGCCGATGAGATCGCTTGGGTGCTCTCAGCCATGTGTCAGTTCCTTATGTCTTTCGAGCCTATATCGTCTTTAGACGCCCGCCGCGTGGTTCGCGGCTTCCAGCACTTCCACGTACTGACGCGCGCGTTCTCCCGGCCTGGACGCGCGAAGAATATCGCTGATCACCGCAACCGAATCCGCGCCTGCGCCAACGACGTCGGTGGCGCGTTCCAGCGTAATCCCTCCAATAGCAACGATGGGTTTCTCCGTCAGCGCCCGGACGTTGCGGATGAATTCCGTCCCGACCACAGGATCGGGATTCAACTTGGTGGAAGTTGAAAAAATGGGCCCCACGGCAATATAGTCCGCCGAAGTGGCAGCTGCCTGCTCGAATTGCCCGCGATTATGTGTCGAGATGCCAACCATCTTGCCCGTCCCCACAACGGCGCGCGCTTCTTCGACGCCCAAGTCCTCTTGACCAACATGAACTCCGCTCGCACCGGAAAGTGCCGCGACATCGGGACGGTCATTCACGATGAACGTAACACCGCGTGGCAACAACTCTGCGGAAAGGCGCTTCGCGCTCTCAAACAGTTCGCGCGAAGACGCCGCTTTATTCCGGTACTGAACCAGCCGGACACCGGCATCCACAAGTTGGCGGGCGCAGTCTGTTTCGGGAATGCTAAGCAACGCTGCGTCTAATATCACATACAGCCGTGGGAGAACAAGACGCATGCCGATTTATTTTCCGTTGGTTCCCACGAGCCGGTCAATGAAGTGCGTATTGTAATTCCCCGACACAAATCTCGCATCGGCCACAATCCTTCGGTGCAATGGAATGGACGTCTTGATTCCTTCGATTACAAACATTTCGAGGGCGCGCTTCATACGTCCAATGGCTTCCGTGCGGTCGCGCCCCTTGACGATGAGTTTGGCGATCATCGAATCGTAGTATGGAGGGATGACCGCGTCGGCGTAAGCCGCCGAATCCACGCGCACCCCCGTCCCGCCCGGCGCCTGAAACGTAGTGATTCGCCCCGCCGATGGCACGAAAGTGTCCGGATCCTCGGCGTTAATCCGACATTCAATGGCATGGCCGGAAGCAATAACTGCCCCAGTCGCGTCCTCCATTTTTTCGCCTGCGGCAATCCGGATTTGGGCCTTGATTAAATCTACGCCGGTCACCAATTCCGTGACCGGATGCTCCACCTGAATGCGCGTGTTCATTTCAATGAAGTACAGCGAGCCATCCTGATCCATCAGAAACTCAACGGTCCCCGCATTCGTGTAGCCGATAGCCTGCAAAGCCTTGACTACCATCGCGCCAAGCTCTTTCCTTCGTTTCGGATCCATCACCGGCGATGGCGATTCTTCCACCAGCTTCTGATGACGCCGCTGAATGCTGCATTCGCGTTCGCCCAGATGAATTACTTTGCCGTGCTGGTCCCCCAGCACCTGGAATTCAATGTGCCGAGGAAACTCTAGAAACTTCTCCATGTAAACATCCGGGGTGCCAAACGCCTGCTGCGCCTCGCTGCGCGCCGTTTGATAAGCGCCCAGCAGCTCTTCCTGTTTGCGAACCACGCGCATGCCGCGCCCGCCGCCGCCCGCCGAAGCCTTCAAAATCAACGGATAGCCGATGCGCTCTGCTTCCTCCGCGAGCTGCCCATCTCCTTCCACAACTCCATCACTTCCCGGAATCGTAGGCAGCCCTGCGGCTTTCACTTCGCGACGCGCGCGGTCTTTCTCGCCCATCAGCTCGATGATTTCCGGCCGCGGACCGATGAACGTAATCTCCGAAGCCTCACACACTTTGGCAAAATTGGCGTTTTCGGAAAGGAAGCCGTAGCCGGGATGGATCGCATCCACGTTGGTGATTTCCGCTGCGCTGATCACCTGCGGAATATTGAGGTAGCTTTCGCTGCTCCGCGGCGGCCCGATGCAAACCGCTTCGTCGGCGAAGCGCACGTGCAGCGAATTGCGGTCCGCCTCTGAGTAAACCGCCACCGTGGAAATGCCCAGCTCTTTGCAGGCGCAAATGACCCGCAGGGCAATTTCCCCTCGATTGGCGACTAGGATTTTCTGAAACATAGCTTGGCGTGCCGGCTATTTCTTCCGGCTGGGACGGATGCCAAAGAGAGGCTGTCCGTACTCGACAGGCTGCCCGTTTTCCACGAAAACTCGCACGACCTCGCCCGATTCGTCCGATTCAATCTCATTCATCAGCTTCATGGCTTCCACGATGCAAAGCGTCTGCCCCGTTTCCACGAACGCGCCAACTTTCACAAAGGGTCCTGCGCCGGGGCTCGGCGAACCGTAGAAAGTTCCGACGATGGGGGACTTGACCAGGTGAAGGTCTTCCGTGGCCCGCCCTTCCGGTGCTGCTGGTGCGGTCCCGCCAGCTTGCGGAGCCGCCGGAGTTGCGTTGCCCGGGTTTGCGACAATGATTTCAGGGGCCGACGCAGCCCGCGACGCGGATAATACCAATCCTGATGACGGCTTGCGCAGCCGGATATGCAAATCTCCGCGCGAGTATTCAAATTCCTCGAGATTGTGGTCAGTCATGAACTGAAAAAGCTGCTCGATCTGTTGCATTTCAGGGTTGGCAAACGTCGGACTGGACTTTGTAGGCTGTTTGCGTTTCATGCGTTTTAGAGTTCGATGAGATGCCGCGGTGCCCGGGTCAGCACTTCGGTGCTGCCAGCGTGCACGGCGACATCATCTTCAATGCGAATGCCCCCAATGCCTTCCGCATACACGCCAGGTTCAATCGTAATTACGTTTCCAGGTTCCAGGAGCCGCGCTTGCCCCTTCGCAACTCTGGGGTCCTCATGTACTTCCAGGCCCAGCCCGTGACCGGTACTGTGGACGAAAAGACGGCCGAGGCCATAACCTTCCAGGACGCGACGTGCCGCTGCGTCGACTTCTCCGCAGCTTACTCCCTCTCTCACCGCCGAAATCGCCGCTCCCTGGGCCTCCAGGACCGCCTTATACCAAGTCTGGATGCGTTTTGGCGCATGCCCCGCAAAGACCGTGCGCGTAATGTCGCTGCAATAGTGGCCGAGTATAACACCCAGGTCGAGCACCACCAACTCATTTTTCCTCAATCGGTTGCCGGTGGGACGGGCGTGCGGCAAGGCGGCCCGGCTTCCGAATGCAACAATCGTTTCGAAGGCCGGACCGCGGGCCCCCCGTTTGCGCATCTGATACTCAATCTCGGCTCCGACTTCTCTTTCGCAGATCCCTGGTTTCAGCAAACCAATGGCGTGTTCCACAATCTCCCCCGCCAGGATTGCTGCCTTGCGCATTTGCGTCAGTTCTCCGGCGTCTTTGCGTGCTCGCAGCCCCTCTACCATTCCCGCCGCAGGAACCCATTCTAGGCGGCCTTTTGATGCCTTGCGCGCGCTTTGCAACTGAGACACGGTCATGTGGACTGCGTCGAAGCCCACCTTACGGGCCTTCGCGTCCCTCAGCATTTGCGCGGCGGACTCGAGCGCGGCCCCTTTCTGCTGCCGCACGCGAACGCCTGCGGTTTCCTCTTTTGCCTGCACCACAAACCGTCCGTCAGTAATCAGCGTCGCCCCTTTTCTCGAAACCACCAGGGCGCCCGACTCGCCAGTGAATCCCGTCAGGTAGAACCAATTCGCGGGATGTGTGACCAATAGCGAGTCGATTCTGGACTCGCGCAGGAGTCCGGCCAATGTCCGCCGCCGATTCTGGAACGTTGTATCCATAACAAAAACGAGGAGACTTCAGTCTCCCCGTTTCCGCCCTTTGTTAGAAGAGAATCGTCTCTGAATTATCCGGGAGAAATTCGCGGAGTCAGGAAGAACAACAGCTCCTGAGAGTTCGTGGTGACATTTCTCCGCCTGAACAGGTTCCCGATGATCGGGAGGGTGCCCACGATGGGGACTTCGGAGATGTCCACGCGCTGCGAGGAAATGATGACCCCGCCAATCACAACAGTACCGCCATCGGCCACGGTGACCTTGGTTTCGGCCGACTGGGTATCCAAGGCCGGAACGCCTTGAATACGCGGAATACCGGGGTCAATCTGCGTGTTTTCCACGAGCACGTCCATGAAGACGGTGCCTTCCGCGGTAATCTGCGGAGTCACTTCCAGCTTCAGCACAGCGTCGATGTACTGGACGGAAATCGTATTGTTGATCGTGGTTTGAATAGGAATCTTCGTACCTTGCTTGACGATCGCTTTTTCGTTGTTTTGCGTGAAGATCTTGGGCTTCGAGAGCAGCTTACCTATGCCCTTCGATTCCGCCGCGCTGATCATGAAATCCAATGCAAAATTCGCCGAGGTAAATACATAGCTCATGCCGCTGGTAGGAGTGCCGGCGCCAAGATTGGTTACTAATGGCATCGCGACATTCGTTGCCTGAGGAGGTGTCGTGCTGCCGGGGGCCTGGGGCACGGGTGGCTGTCCATTAATCAAGGCCGGCGAGGTGGACACCCCGGGGATGAACGGACGGAAGATCGGGCTGACACCTACGGCCGAGTTACCTCCGAACACGTTGTTGCCCGTGGACGTCGCAAACGCGAGTTGCGTCCCGATATCCTGCGCAAAATTGCGCGACGCGGACACCACCCTCGCTTCAATCTCCACTTGCTGCGATTTGCGGTCCAGCTGCGCTCTCAGATTGTCGAGAGTCGGTATGACCGAAGGAATGTCGCGGATGATCAAGGTATTCGAACGATCATCGGAAAGAATATCGCCGCGTGGAGAGAGGAACTTCTTGAGCGTCTCTTTCAAAGTCGCGGCTTTCGCGTAACTCAGCACGCGCGTGACAGTAACCGGATCAACGGCCTCGGCTTGCGCTTTCACCAGGTCACGTTGGGTTTCCGCCTCGGACTTCAGCGTCGCCCGCGTGGCAATCCTCAAAACGTTGCCGTTCAACTGTTTGTCCAGACCGTTGTTTTGGAGCACGATGTCTAGCGCCTGGTCCCACGGCACTTCATCCAGAACGATCGTTAGGCTGCCCTTGACCGCAGGATCCAACACCACGTTCAACCCGCTGATCTCGTGAATCAGGCGGAAGAAGTCGCGCAAATCCACGTCCTTCAGGTTGACCGAGATCGGCTCCCCAGTGTACCTCGCGGCCGACGTCTGGGCAGGCGCAGACTGCGTGGCGGTTGTTGCCAGCGTTGTAGCAGCCGCATTTGCCTGCTGAATAGCCTGTTGGGCCGCCTGTTGCGGATTCCCTTCCGCGTGAGCTGGACCATTCTTCTCGCTAAACGATGCCAATGCGACGGAAGAGGGCTGGGTCAGTTCGCCCGGCAAGGCAAAGCGAGGAGCAGGAATCTGAGTAGCGTGAGCGGAAGCTTCCGCGGGCTTCTGCGATGTTTGCTCTGGCGCCGATGTTGTCAGCGTGGACTTTTGCGAAACGCCCATTGGCGTCGCCTTTGGCGCGCTAAACGAAATCACCACCGCACTGCCATCGCGCGATACGTAATACGAAGTAGGAGCCGTCAGGTCCACCACCACACGCGCAATGTCAGGCTGGTACTGGCCCATCCGCACGTCCACAACCGGAGCCGACACTCCCGGAATCATGGTCTTGTGAACAGCCAGCCGAGCCCCGACAAAGTCCAGCACTAAGCGATCCGGATGCTGCATACGGGCCGCACGCACGTCGAGTTTCCCTTCGCCTTCCACCCGCACCGCGGAGTGCTCCGGCGCCTGCGTTATTGCCACGCTGGAGATCACCGCGGATTTCCTTGCGCCCGCGGACTCCGCGGTCTGTGCCGGCGCTGGCTTCGCCGCCAGCGTCAAGCCCGCAAGGATCAGGCAGCCATACTTGAGGGCTCGCCGATTCGTCTTCATTGCTGTTCTCCTGAACTGGTGGAGTAAATTCGCTTGTTCACTTGACGTTCCACAGGCTTCCCGAAAGCGTCTTTGCCTTCTTCGTGGAATGAAACGCCATCCATCGTGATCTTATCTACGCTGCCGTCATACAGGTGGTCGCCTTCCCGCAGAAAATACGTTCTCGACTGCGGATTGGAAACCACTGCAATCATTCCGTTGGGAGCACGCACGATCCCATCCAGGCGCAGGGTGCTGACCTGCAAGCCCGCCTTACCCGGAGGCAGGTTCGGATTGCCTTTTCCTCCCTGGGTATGAGCAACCAGGGATTCGAAGGGATCGCGTCTCGCAGCCCTGACTTCGCTCTCCGCTGCGGGTTTGGGCGCGCCGCCCGCCGCCTTTTCTACGGGTGGCTTCGCCGCCTTCGCTGCTCCTTTTTTCTTACCCGGCTTCCCGGCTGGCTTGGCCGTGGCTTTTGCAGGAGTTGCTGCCGCTGGCTTTGCAGCCTGCGGTGCAGGCTTGGGCGATCCCACTGTTGCTTGCTTTGCTGGCGTTTGGGCTGCAGGCTTGGCCGGAACCTGTGCCGCAGGTTTCACCGGCGTTTGCGAAGCCGGCTTTGCCGGAGTCTGCGCCGCCGATTTTGTAGGCGCGGGCGTTCCCGGTTTTGTTGCACTGGGCGTGCCCGGCTTGGCGGGTTGCGGTGCAGTTTGACCAGCCTGATCGGCCACGGAATTTCCGTGGGACGATGCCAGCGGGTCCCTTTGCGCGTGCAAACCAGGAGCCGACGTCGCAATCAAAAGCCCTATTCCGAGAGTTATTGCTGAACGCATAGTTCGCTCATTCCCGCTCAGGGTTTCCCAGGCGTGCTGCCCGGTTTGGCTCCAGCTGCTGCAGGAGCCGCGCCGGAATCAGCGGGCTTGGTAAAAAATGTTGTTGCCGTGAAAGTTCCTGAAACCGTGGTTCCCGGCCGCACGGGATACTTCGAGCCTTTCGTATTTTCGGGCGCGTCAAACGACAGGTCGCCCACGTTAATGATTCTCGAGAGGCGCCCCAGCCGGCCAAAAAAGTCCAAAACGTTGAAGTATGGGCCATCCGCTTGTATTTCAAACGGCATCTCGTAGTGGTATTCCTTCGGCACAATGGCCAGCGCTTTAAGTCTGCGGATCTGCACGCTGGACGAGCTCGCCGCACCCTGAATCAGGCGGATAAACTCGTCGGCTTCTTTTTCTTCCGGAACGATCGTCTTCAGCGTATCCAATTGCTTATTGAGCGCGTCCATTTGCTGCTTCAGTTCTGCGTAGCGCTGCTTGTAGACCTGAAGTTGCGTTACTTCCTGGGTCAACTGAGTCCGTTTGACAACTGCAGCATCGTATTCTTCTTTTGCCCGTGCAACAGGCGAACCCGGCACGAAAATTCCTACTGCCGCCAACACAACGGCAACCGCCAGCGCCACTAGGGCCTGCAAGAACACCGACATATCTCTAAGGCTAGCCATGGCGTCCCCTTATCCCTTCCTCGCTGGCGTCGTGGGCGGCGCAGCCGGCGTAGGCGCGTTCGCCGGATGCGCTTGCACCGGCTGTGGTGGAGCAATTTCCGCCGTAATCTGGAACGTAAACGTCTGAAGAGCCAAGTTCTTGTCGTCTTGCTTGGATTCCAGGATTTCCACCTTCTGGAAATACCCAGAGCGCTTCAGCGCCGTAATGAAATTTGCCACCGCATTGATCGACGCGGAGGATCCGTCCAAGGACAGTGAAGTCCCCTTGCGTGTCATCTGCGTCAACCACAGGTTTTCCGTGCGTGAGACGGTGTTGGCCACCATATCCAGCAACTCTTGGCCACCCGTACGGTCCCGCTGCAACTGTTCAATCGTGTTGACGCGCTGCTGCAGAACCGCCTTCTGCTTTTCAAAGGCTTCGACTTGCTGCTTGGTCTGTTCGAGTTCCGTCTTCTGCGCTTGCAGCGTCTTGATCTTGGCGTTTTCTTCCGACAACTGTTTGTCCCAGGTGTAGTAAAGGAAGCCCAAGGCGAGTAATCCCACGACCGCTCCTAGCCCGATGAAAGCAAAAGGCATCGCCCCGCCCGTGTCCACCGCCATCGTTGGCCGTCTGGAGGCCTTGGGTCGAATCTGTCCGAGAAGGTTTATGCGAATCATGGCTAGTCGAAGCTCCTCAGTGCCAAACCCACGGCAATCACCAGCCGCGGCGCTATGTCGCGGATCTGGTCATCGCTGTGCCGGCCGGGATTGATGAGCACTCTGCGGAAGGGATTCAACTCCTCCACCGGCATGGCAAATTCTTCGCGCAACAAATCTACGAGCCCGGGCACGCGTGCGGTTCCGCCAGCCACGACAATTCGCTGGATGTTCTCGCCGCTGGCGGTGGCCCGGAAAAAGTCGAACGTCTTTTGGATTTCCAGCGTCAGGATGTCGGAGACGCTACGCAAAATTTGCTGTTTCTGCTCGTCGGTGACGCTCGGCAGCGTGTCACCCTTTTTCAGACGCTCCGCGTCCTCGAAGCTTAGGTCCAATTCCTTCTGCAGCGCGTCGGTGTACTGGTTCCCGCCCACGCTGACGTCGCGCGTAAACAGCGGAATCCCTCCGCGCACGATATTGATGTTCATCACGCTTGCGCCGATGTTCAGCAGCGCCACCGTCTGCGCGCTGTCCGGCTCATAGTTCACTTCAAAGCAGTTCTGCAGGGCGAACGCATCAATGTCCACGATCATGGGCGTCTTGCCTGCCTGCGCCAGTACATTCGTGTGGTTCAGAATCTTGTCCTTCTTTACGGCCACCAGCAGCACGTCCATTTGCGAGTCCATGGACTCGAGAAGCTGGTAGCTCAGGTTCACGTCGGCAATGTCGAAGGGGATATGCTGGCTGGCTTCTGAAGGAATGCGGTCGTACAACTCTTCTTCCGTCATTAACGGCAACGGCACGCGCTTGACAATGACCGAGTGCCCCGAAACCGAAGTCGCCACGTTTTTCGTCTTGATGCGCTCTGCATCAAATATCTTGCTGATGGCGTTGGCCACCTGCGGCGCGTCCATGATCGCGCCGTCCACCACCGTATCCGGCGCCAGCGACTCCATCCCGAAGCTCACGAGCTCGTAGCCCGCCTTCGTTGCTTTCAGCTCCACGGCTTTGATGGAGCTCGAGCCGATGTCCAGGCCTACGATCTGCTTGCTCTTTTTTCCGCCTAATAGCCCCATTTGCGGCCTCTCTCCTACGATCGTTCTTGCATCCCGCGCCGGATTACCTGCGTCTCCCGACAGACTGGCTCATCTTCCTCTCCATCCACCGGTCCAGGATGGTCTTCCGCAGCTTCCAACGGTTGCCAAGCTTGAAAGCCGGTATCTCCCCTTCCGTGATGTAACGGTAAAGGGTATCCGGGGAGATGCCCAGATACTGCGACGCCTGCCTTACGTTCATTACTTCGCGCGATTCCATCACAGTGGAACGCCACCCCGGCGTTCAAACACACACCTGCAAAACACAAACGTACAGGTGCGCCCCATTGCGCTTTGGATCGGGATTGAGGGCACAACCCGTGGGTGCTTTATGACATTGTGCGCTCCGACCGTCAAGGGAATCTATGGGGCAGTTGCCGTAAGAATACGGGTAGTTCTAGGCAGTTCGGGGGGTATTGTCGGGTAGTACCACTATTTGCAGAAACGATCAGCTGTATCTACCACAATTACTTGTGCTTTTTCCATCCCGCCACCTGTCCACGCGTACCGTTAATCCTTTGCTGTCAGGCTCCAAAATCAAAAACCGCTATCTCCTTTTTACTCGCTCTATCTCCTTTTTACCCAGTGATTTGCCGCTTTTCTTCGATTTGTCTTCGCGCCAGTGCAGGCTAAAAATACCGAAAAAGGTAATAGAATCGAGCTTATACCACGTCAGTTAACACCCAGAGTTTTCCACAAACCTTCCACACGCTTCTTTGTCGCTTCGTCCATCCGAATCTCGTCCGGCCACGGCCGCGTGAATCCTTCCGACGCCCATTTCCGCGTCGCGTCGATCCCCATTTTCGACCCAAAGTCTTGGATTCGCGCCGCATGATCCAGCGTATCCATCGGCCCCAGCGAAAACTGCACATCTCGCTCCGGGTCCAGCGCGCAAAGCACCTTCCACACCGCCTCGCTATAGTTATGAATGTCCACGTCGTGGTCCACCACCACGATGACTTTCGTAAACATTGCCTGCCCCAGGGACCAGATCGCATTCATGATCTTCCGCGCATGCCCCGGGTACGACTTCCGAATCGCCACAATCATCAAATTGTGAAAAATCCCCTCCGCCGGCATCGACACATCCACAATTTCAGGGTACTGCATTCTCATCACCGGCAGAAAAATCCGCTCTACCGCGTAGCCCATGTAATAATCTTCCTGGGGCGGTGGCCCCACAACCGTGGTCAAGTAGATCGGCTCCTTCCGTTCAGTGACGCACTCCACATGGAAAACGGGATACTCCCCCTCTAAGGAATAGAATCCCGTGTGGTCGCCGAACGGCCCTTCCGTCCGCATCTCATTCAAATTCACGTACCCTTCCAACACAATTTCCGCGTTCGCCGGCACTTCCAATTCATTCGTCTGGCACTTGACCATCTCCACCGGCTCGCGCCGCAAAAACCCCGCAAACATCATTTCATCCAAATCCGGGGGAATCGGCAGCATCCCCGCCAAGGCCGTCGCCGGATCGGTGCCAATCGCCACGCTCACCGAAATCCGCCCGTCCGGATTTTGGGCCCGAGCGCGCCGGAAATGCTCCGCTCCATGCTTCTGGGTCTGCCAGTGCATCCCCGTCGTCCGCTCGTCATGAATCTGCATACGGTACATTCCCACATTGCGCTTGCCCGTCTCCGGATTCTTCGTGAACACCAGAGGAAACGTGATGAACCGCCCGCCGTCCTGCGGCCAGCATTTCAAAACCGGAAAATCCAACAGGTTCACCTCTTTCCCTTGCCGCACTACCTCTTGACAATCTCCTTTGTTCACACTTTTCGGAAAGAACGATCCCAGCTCCGCAAGTTTCGGCAGCATCTTGATTTTGTCGAACAGTCCCTGGGGCGTCTCCATCCTCAAAAATCCCTGGATTCTCTCCGCCACTTCCTCGAGCGTGTTTACTTCCAAAGCCAATTCCATCCGCCGCACGCTGCCAAACGCATTGATCAGCAGCGGCACCCCCGAGCCCTTCGGCTTTTCGAAAAGCAACGCTGGCCCGAGCCCGGAGGGGGTCGGACCTTGGCGTCCGATCTTCGCCCTTTTCACCATGTGCTGTAGCCCCTGTGAAATTGCTTCGCGGCCCAATCGCTGCACCACTTCCGTGATCTCCAGCACTGGGTCCACCTCTGCCCGCACCCGTTTCAGTTCCCCCTCTTTCTCCAGCAAGCCGATAAACTCCCGCAAATCCCGATACGCCACTCTCTCCTCCCGTAGCGCAGACGGAAACTATCCCGACCCGGTCGGGATTCTGCAAGCGGCCACGCCAACGCCCGCGCTATGACGCGCCAACTCTAGCACGTCGCTTCCTTCTTTTGTTCTCTGGTAGCCTTTTCTTCTAACTTGCAATGGTCCCGTGGCATCGAAATTCATGCGCCTCTAGCTGCTAACCCACCTTAGGAGGGAGTCTCATGAAAGCTGCAGTTGTACCGGCGATGAGCAGTTCCTGGCAAATCAAAGAGGTTCCTCAGCCTCAACCGGGACTGGGTCAAGTGCTGGTGAAAATGCGCGCCAGCGGCATCTGCTATACCGATGTTCACCAGACACTGGGACACCTCCCAGGGCCATTTCCAAGAATCCTGGGCCACGAGCCGGTCGGTGAAATCGTTGCCGTAGCCCCTGACGTCACCACCCGTAAGGTCGGCGACCGCGTGGGTTCCGCCTGGATTCAATCCACGTGCGGACGCTGCGAATGGTGCCAGCGCGGCCGCAGGATGTTCTGTCCAAATATGAAGGGCACGGGAGGCGATGCTCAGGGAGGTCACGCCGAGTACATGCCGATGAATGCCGACGCCACCTACCTGATTCCTGACAAGGTTTCCTACGAGCAAGCCGCGCCCATCTTCTGCGCCGGTTACACCGTCTATAGCGGGCTCCGCTGGGCCGATCCCGAACCGCATGAGCGCGTGGCCGTTCTCGGAATCGGAGGACTTGGGCACTTGGCGGTGCAATACGCGAAGGCTGCAGGCTTTGAAACCATCGCCATTTCGCACTCTCCTGATAAGGACAAGTTGATCCGCGAACTCGGCGCAGATGAAATCGTCCGCGATGGGAAGAGCCTTGCCGCAGTAGGCGGAGCGGACATCATCCTGAGCACTTCCAATTCAACCAAAGCGATGAACGACAGCATTCAAGGCCTGCGGCCGGACGGCCGGCTTGTCACCATGGGCGCTGACGCGGAGCCCCTTACGGTGTCTCTGATGGATCTCATCGCGAAGCGCATTCAAGTCATCGGCAGCCAGCAAAACGGCCCCGAATACCTCTACGAAGCTCTGGACTACGTCGCCCAAGGCAAAGTCAAATCCATAATCGAGACCTACCCGTTGGCTGAGGCACCGAAGGCATATCAGCGCGTTGCGGAGGGCAAGGCCCGCTTCCGCGCCATCCTCACCATGTAACGCGGGAATTTGCAGTGTTCTGGCAAACGCAAAGCGAGATATTGGTTGCAAGCAGTTTTCTTGCGCCGGTTTATTAAGGTTTCGGTGGAGGTATTGCGGGAACCGGTCCCGAAGATACCTCACCACATCTTTCGGTTGCATCTTTCGTGGGACCCGCGTCGTAGAGTCCCAATCCCCCACCACGGGCGAGCTCGAAGGTGTGGCAAACGGCAATTCTAGCCAAGCCTAGAGTTTATGACAGGTTCTCCGAAACGACTCCGTTTCAACCTGACACATTTTGTCTCAATTCCGCCACCACCTTGAGTCAGTTTTTCCCGCGCCCCCGTTGTGACGAATTTCCAGCATGTCCGCAATTCCCAGAAAACCAACCACTTAGATGCGCTCTTCCCGCAGCCCTTTTGCTGTCCCGCCGACCCGTCGGATTGGCTCCTGAATTGCCATCTCACACAAGGAAACGAATGGATGTCCGAGGCGGGCGGCCCAGCACATGCCCGATCCAGGAAGACGCTCCACGTCGGCGAGCAAGTCCTCGGTAGAAAGAATCGGAATTAGAAGCCTGGCCCGGCTCTCACCGTCTTGAGTCCGTGCAGGCCCTTGAAAACCACATGAGCAACCTACTCCAAACGATTCGTCTGGATTACGTCTCCTGCGTGCTGACCGTTCTCGGCGCCTTTCTGCTTGGCAAGAAGCTCTGGCAAGGCTGGGTCGTCGCCGCCGTCAACAGCGCCATCGTCTGCGTCATCGGCCTACGCACGGCGCAGTTCGGTTTCATCCCGGCCAATCTCTTCTGCATAGCTTTGTACACCGCCAACCTCCGCACCTGGCGCTTCCCTTCCCGTCGCATTCAAAAAGACAGCGCCGACACCGTGTCCTGATCCACCGGCCGCGTCGCCCGCGCTTGATCGTGATCGCGCCTCCCTAAAGAAAGCCCGCAAATCTCTATGTCCTCGGAGGGCTCCATCTCCGACGCTTTGCATTGACAAGCTCCGGTGACCGCCCTTGCGTCGACAACAAACCGTGTAACCACTTTAGAATCAACATGTCTGCAAAAACAGGGGGGAGCCCATTATCGTTAAATCAGCCCTCCGCTGGGAATCTCGGTATTGAGGAGTAGCGTCGAAAGATCCTCGTTGGCCAAGGTTCTTCTTCCGACCTCTAACTTCCAACCTCTGGTGTTATTCTGGACTCTGCCTCTATGAACCGCGTCTACCTCGATTACAACGCCACCACGCCCGTTGAGCCCGAAGTGCTTGACGCCATGCTTCCCTATTTCTCGGGCGAATTTGGCAATGCCTCGTCCATCCACATCTTTGGCCAGAAGGCTCGCGCCGCCGTCGAGACCGCCCGTGAGCAAGTCGCCGCGCTCATCGGGGCGCGCCCTCAGGAGATTTTCTTCACCAGCGGCGGCACCGAATCCGACAATCACGCCATTTTCGGCATCGCGTCTTTCGCAAACGGTCCCAAATCACGGCCGCACGTCATCACCTCATTCGTGGAACACGAAGCCGTCCTCAACACCTGCCAAGCGCTCGAAAAGCAAGGCGTTGACGTCACCTACCTTCACGTCGACCAAGACGGCTTGATCGATCTCGAGGATTTGCGCGGCGCGATTCGCAAGGAAACCGCTCTCATCACAATCATGCACGCCAACAACGAGCTCGGCACCGTTCAGCCGCTTGAGGAGATCGGCCGCATCGCCACGGACGCTGATGCGTATTTCCACACCGATGCCGTGCAGTCGGCAGGAAAAATTCCAATCGACGTGAATCAACTCCAGCTCGACTTGCTCTCCGTTTCGGGCCACAAACTCTACGCGCCCAAGGGCATCGGCGCCCTCTACGTTCGCGGCGGCACGCGCTTGAAGCAGCTTCTTTACGGCGGACACCATCAGCGCGGAATGCGCCCCGGCACCGAAAACGTCGCCGGCATCGTTGGCCTCGGCAAAGCCGCCGAAATTGCTCGGCAATCTCTCGCGAACGACGCCAAGCGCTTGAGCGCCCTCCGCGATCAACTCGAGCGCGGGTTACTGCATCGGGTACCGCATTCACGAATCAATGCCGCACGCGCTCCCCGCACGCCCAACACAGCGAATCTTGTATTTCCCGGCGTGGAAGGCGAAGCTCTGCTTATCGCTCTCGACCTCAAGGGTCTCGCCTGCTCCACCGGCGCAGCTTGCTCTTCCGGTGCTGTCGAACCTTCTCACGTCCTCACTGCCATCGGATTGCCTGCCGAAGATGCGCGCGCCAGCCTGCGCTTCAGCCTCGGCCGCCACACCACGCAAGCCGACATTGATTTCGCCTTGCGAGTCGTCCCCGCCGCCGTCGCCCAACTCCGTCAGCTCTCGCCCACCTACCACAAGGCCGTTGCCCATGACTAGCACTCCAAATGCCTTTTCCGCCGGCCGTGCCCCCTGTGCTCTCCCGTCTCTGCACTTCAATCTTTTTCTTGCTCGCTCTCCTTTCGGTGCGGAAACTGAATTCGCTACAATGAAACTGAGCCCATGAACGCTGCCACCCAATACGACACGCTTCCCGAGCGCGCCCAAACGCAGCCTGGCCTAGTCGCTGTCGCCATGTCGGGCGGCGTCGATTCCTCGACCGTCGCCGCGCTTCTTCAGCACCAAGGGCGCCCTGTCGTCGGCCTCACCATGCAGCTCTGGAACCAGCGCCGCCTGCCCGAATTGCAGGGCGACGGTCCTGCCCAGCATCGCTGCTGCTCGCTTGACGATGTCTACGACGCAAAGGCCGTGGCGCGGCATCTGAATTTTCCTCACTACGTCGTGAATTTTGAAGAGCAGTTCGAGTCGCGCGTCGTGCGCCCGTTCGTGGATGAATACCTCACTGGCCGCACGCCAATCGCATGCACCAACTGCAACACCGACGTGAAGTTCGAGCCGCTTCTACGCATGGCGCGCCAGATCGGCGCCGAGCGCCTCGCCACCGGTCATTACGCGCGCATTCAGAAAAATGACGCGACGCAGCGCTGGGAACTGCTTCGCGCGCGAGACGATTCCAAAGATCAGTCGTATTTCTTGTGGGGACTCTCGCAGGAACAGCTTTCGCGCAGCGAATTTCCTCTCGGCGAATTTACCAAAGGCGACGTGCGCGCACTCGCCCGCCGCGTGAATCTTCCCGTCGCCGAAAAGCCCGACAGCATGGAGCTGTGTTTTGTGCCCAACGGCAACTACGTCCAATTCATCCACGCTTATTCGACTGAGCGCGGAACACCTCGGAGCGACGCGGAAGGAGAAATCGTCAACGAAAACGGCGACGTCATTGGCCGCCACGACGGCGTTCACAATTTCACCATTGGCCAGCGCAAGGGCCTGGGCTTCGCGGCCGGCAAGCCGCTTTATGTTCTCTCGATTGATCCCCAAAGGAACCGCGTAGTCGTCGGCGAAGACGAAGCTCTTCGCCGACAAACCTTCGAGGTTGAAAATGTGAATTGGGTCTCCATCGCGCGGCCAACAAACACCCTTCGCGCAACCGTCAAGATTCGCCACAAGCACGAGCCCGCCCCCGCAACGGTCGCACCTCTCGACGCAGCGCGGGCGCGCATCACGTTCGACTCGCCGCAGCGCGCCATCACCCCAGGCCAGGCGGCCGTCTTCTACGACGGAGATCGCGTCCTCGCCGGCGGCTGGATCCGCTGAAAAGAGTTTTCAGTTTCGGAGCAAGAAAAAAGGAAAAGCAGATGGATGGACATCCTGCCCCATCTTCAGTGTGGCAATCTTAACGCAAGTTTTTGGACGCAGGTTTGGGAGCCGAGGGAAGGAACGCCACAGAAACGAAACCCGCCGGCAAACGTGTATTTGTCAAGGCCTTTAGTTAGAACTGAAAACTAAATGAAGAGTTCTTCTTCCTGAGTTTCTCGGGGAGGTTCGTCGCTGCGGCGATTCGTGCTCCGGCGGTTCCGTGAGCGCAGAAGGTCGATGCCAACCTTGATTCCCTGCACCAGCGCCGAAGCTTTTTGCATGGGGGCCCAGAAACTATGTTTGAAACTCAGGCCCGCTTCTTCGACGGATTCCAGCGCAGCGCTCAAAATGCGGTCCATGTGGACAAGCTGGCCGCGCATGCGGTCCGCCGCTTCCGTGAACACGCGGTCCACCTTCTGCGCCTGCCCGCGCGCCAGATACACCATGTGCGAGGCGTCATTCACCATGCTGGCAATTTTGGGTTGAGTGTCATCGAGAAGAATTTGCACGCGCGTCAGAATCGGGCCCATCCGCGACTGCATTTCGCTAACAAGCCGGTTTACGTTGTCGGTGGTGCGGCGCATCTGGAACAGCAGCGCCGTCAAGATCACCACCTGCACGACCAGAGCGAGCGCTGCGACAATGCTGAAGAGTTCGAGCCACACCTGCATATGCACTCCGTCCGCCTCGTTGTCGGAGGCGGTCCAGCGGCACCCGAATCAGGACCTGCTAGGACTTGGCCTGTTCCACCCCGGCGTCTTACGACTTATTGGCCTGTCGGCGATAAGCCTCTTGCGCGCCTTCCACGGCCGCAACGATGGAATCTTTTTGGCGCGTCGCCACATCCTTGCCGCGCTCGATCAATTCATCGGCGCGTTCGCGAAGTTCGCGCGCTTTGCGCTGCGCGTACTCCTTGCCTTCGTCTGCTTTCTTCGTAAGAAAGTCGCGGGTTTCTTCGCCGGCCTTTGGCGCAAAAAGAACGCCCAACAGGGCTCCAACACCCAAACCTACAATGAAGTACGTCACCTTGGAACCTACGTTGTCCGCCATGACAACCTCCAAAAGACTCAAAGACACCGTAGCACAGCAAAGGTGCGGCTGCAATGGCAGCTAACCGGCATAGCCCACTCGAACCGGTTAAGAGTCATTCGAAGGTCCTGGGAGAACCTGAATGCTCCGCAGGGTGCTCGAGGCCCGCGAGAATTTTTTCGGCGCTTTTCCGCGAAACGATGGCGCTTAGTTTTTCGAGGCCCGCTCTTTGGATATTGGCGACGCTTCCGAATTCCTTCAAGAGCTTCTGCGTGGTCTTCGGCCCGACGCCAGGAATGTCATTGAGGGCGCTGTGTGTTTGGCGCTTGCCGCGGCGCTGGCGGTGAAAAGTGACCGCGAAGCGGTGCGTCTCGTCGCGAATCTGCTGGATCAAATGCAAAACCGGCGAATGGTGCTCCAAAATGATCGGTTCGTCCTCCTGACCGAGGACGAAGAGGATCTCTTCTTTCTTGGCGATGCTGGCCACGGGTTGATTGATGATTTGGAGCGATTCGAGCGCCTGGGCTGCGGCATGCAATTGGCCGATGCCGCCGTCAATGAGAATCAAGCTGGGCAATTCCTTTTTTTCTTCCTGCAAACGACGGTAGCGGCGTGTTACGGCTTCGCGCATGCTGGAAAAATCGTCGTTCAAACGTGGCAGAGCGCCGTTGCCTGCTTCGCCGCCTTCGCCGCGCCCGTTGTCGCCGCGAACGATGAATTTGCGGTAGTCGGATTTCTTCATGCGGCCGTTTTCCCAAACGACCATGGACGCGACGGTATCGGTTCCTTGAATGTGAGAAATGTCGAAACTTTCGATGCGCTTGGGCTCTTCGAGCAAGTTCAGGGTATTTTGCAGCGCTTCACCGATGGCTTTGGAGGTCGGCTTCAGAACGCGGAAGCGCTGCTCGAAGGAATGCTTCGCGTTGTTTTCCACCAGATCGAGAAAGGCGCGCTTGGAGCCGCGCTGTGGCGTGAGAATCTCAACTTTATGCTCTGCGCGCTCGGTGAGGGTTTCTTCGAGCAAGGCCCGCTCGTCGAAATCTTCGGAGACGTGAATGGCTTTGGGTAGATACTCGGCTTCCAAATAGAGCTGCTTCAGGAGCGACGGAACAAATTCCTTCGGGTCGAATGCTTCGAGGTCTTCCCAATAGAATTCGCGTCGGTCCACGACGCGCCCTCCGCGGAGATGAAACAGATTCGCGGCCACCAGCGGCGGCTCGGCGTAGTACGCGAAAACGTCGGTGTCCTCGCCCTGGGCGGCGGCGATGCGCTGACGCTCTTCGATGTCTTCGAGCGTGCGGAGCAAATCGCGATAGGCTGCCGCTTGTTCGAAAAGTTCCTTGTCTGCCGCCGCGGTCATGCGCTCTTCGAGACTTCTCATCAAGTCGTGGCGACGCCCTTCGAGAAACATGCGCGCGTCGCGGGCGGCTTCGGCGTAGCGCTCGTCGCTGGTGAAGCCCGCGACGCAGGGACCGAGACAGCGCTTGATGTAATACTGCAGGCAGGGCCGGGGGTGGCTGCACGTCAGGTCCACATTGCAGGACGGGACCATAAAACGCTTGTGAATAAAGTGGAGAATACGGCGCGCCAAGCCTGCCGGAAAATACGGGCCGAAATAGAGGGAGCCGTCTTTCTTGATGCGCCGCGTGAAGTAGACTCGCGGATATTTTTCAGCGGCGGTGAACTTGATGTAGGGGTAGGTCTTGTCGTCGCGGAGCAAGACGTTGAATTTCGGGCGGTACTTTTTGATGAGATTGTGCTCAAGCGCCAAGGCTTCGCGTTCGTTGCCTACCAAAATGGTTTCGAGATCGGCAATTTCGCTGGCCAGCGAGCCGGTTTTGGCGTCAATCCAACGCGATTCCGCAAAATAGGAACGCACCCGGCTGCGCAGGTTGCGCGCTTTGCCAACGTAGATTACGGCGCCGCCGGCGTCTTTGAAAAGATAGGCGCCGGGGCTTTCAGGAAGCTGGGCGGCTTTTTCGCGTGGCTCCATGGCGATAGTTATAAGTTATAGGTTTTCAGTTCTAAGTGAAAGATGCGACCTTGGTGGACGCGGGTGCTTTTGGGGCTGAATTCTGTCACTGAGGTCGGACTTACCTCCATTGCTTGCGGGCCAGCTCTCGAGCTTATTCAACGGCGTTCGCGGTGCCACGCGCTCAACGTGCTATTCGTCGTGCAGCGTGGTGAGGGTGTTTATTCCAGCCGCTTGGGCAACGGGCGACCAAGTGGCGATGGCGACCAGCAGGAGCAGCCCTGCTGCCGTCGATGAGATGGTCCAGGAATCCAGCGGCGCAACGCGGAAAAGAAAGCTTTGCGTGATGCGCACCGCAAAAACACACAAAAGAACGCCGGGAATTGCGCCTGCGACGACCAGAGACAGGCCATACCGCGCGACGAGACGGGCCACGTCGGGCGGCGTTGCGCCAAACGCCATACGAATGGCGATTTCGCGGCGGCGCAATTGAACGAGATAGGCGAGCGTGCCATAAAGCCCAAGGGCGGCCAACATCATTCCGATCAACGCGAAACTGTCCAGTAACCAAGCCACAAACCGGCGGAGCTTGACGGAATCTAAAATCCGTGCGGGCAATGTTTCCACATCAAAGAGAGCAACAGATGCATCCTGTTGACGCAGAAGTTCGCGGACTGCCGCGGTCACATCGGTTTGTCCTGCTTGGCGAACGACAAGGAACATGGCCGAATTGGGCCGCTGAAGTTGCGGCCAGTAAATTTGCGGCCGGCGCGGGGCGCCAAGCTCGCGTGTGGCGACGTTTCCGACAACCCCAACCACCGCGGAAGGCTGGTCGTGGCAGCAGTTGTTCGCTAGGAGTTTGCCGATTGGGTCTTCGCCGGGAAAATACTGTCGGGAGAATTCTTCATCGATGACGACAACTGGGTAAGCGTTCGCGTCATCCTGCCGCCCAAAGGTTCGGCCTTTTAACAAGGGTATTTTCAAAGTTTCAAAATATCTTGGGAGAACCTGGTCAACGCGCGCTGCCGGGCGGACCGCCGGTTCCGAACGCCCTGGAATGTACATGTCTGCGGTGTACCCTCCGCTGCTAAACGGCAGGGAGATGCCCGCGGACGCGGATTCCACCCCCGGCAACGCTGTGATGCGGTCAACCAAGTTGCGGAAAAAGGATGCATGCGAAGCGCTGGCGGAGTAACTTCTCTCCGGGAGCTGAACGTTCGCCGTCCACACGCGGTCGGCGGAAAAACCCGGAGAGACTTCCAGCAGTTTCGCGAAGCTGCGGCCAAGGGCGGTAGCGGTGAACAGCAGCGCGACGGCAATGGCAATTTGCCCCGCTACGAGAACGCCGCGCCAACGCGTTTGTCCCGTCGCGGTGCGGCCCGCACCTGCGCGGAGCGCCTGTTCCAGGGGAACGCGCGAAGAAAGGACCGCGGGAAGGAGGCCGGCAAAAAATGTGGAAAGGATGCACAGACCGAGGGCAAAGGCGAGCGCCCATGGCTCGATTTGCGAATGATGAATGGGACCGTAGGTATTGATAAGACGCACGAGCGCAACGGCCAAAGCCACACCGGCGGCACAGCCCATCACGACAAACAGCGCGGTCTCTGTCAGGATTTGCTGAGCGAGCCGCCCCGAACTTGCGCCGAGCGCGGAACGCACGGCCAACTCGCGGCTGCGCACTGAAGAGCGCACCAGCAGCAGGCCGGAGACGTTCGTGCATGCGATCACCAGGACGCAAACGACCGCTCCAAACGCAAGGAAGAGCCATTTCCGAACGTCTTTTGTCCGCTCCGTCAGCATCGGCTCGATGGAAAAATGCCAGCCTGTGGCCTCCGGATACTCGTCGGGATACTGCGCCGCAAGCCCGCGTCCCACCGCAGCCAGCATCGCGTTGGCGGCAACGAAAGTAACGCCGGGCGCGACGCGGCCGAGCATGTTCAGGTACTTGTCGCCTCGGCCGGATGTGTAGGCCTTCGGACTGAGTGCCAGCGGTATCCACAGTTGCGTGGCAGGAGAAGGGAACTTGAAATCCGCCGGCATGATACCAACGATTTGGTAAGGCACGGAGTCGAGCTGGATTGTTCTGCCAACGATTTTCGGGTCAGCGCCGAACTTGCTTCTCCAGAAGGGATCGCCCAAGAGAACGACTTTCGGCGCGCCGAAGCGGTCCTCTTCGGGCAGAAACGCGCGTCCGAGTTGCGCAGGAGTTCCCAGCATAGAGAAAAGGCTCGCGGAAGCGTTTACAACGTCCACGTGCTGCGGGTATGCGGAACTGCTGACGCTGGTCATGGTGAAATCGTTAAAGTAATATGCGGCGGTCTCGCTGAAAATCTCGCGGTGCGCGGTTAGCTCGGCATAGTCGGGAGCGGAAGCAAAGGTGTGGCCAAGTGGCGAAGAGGGAAATTCGTTGTGGACATAGACAAGGCGATTTGCGTCGCGATATGGAAGCGGCCTGAGCAGGGCGTCATAAAGCACCGCGAAAACCGCGGTGGCCGAGCCGATTCCAATGGCGAGAACAATGACGCAAAGAACTGCTAGGGAAGGATTTCTCTTGATTTGGCGCAAGCCGTAGGCGAGGTCAGACGTGAAGCCGCTCGAACTGGTGCTCATGGCTTCTGCCCCCTGTTGTATTTGCTTTGGACAACTTCCATCATACTAGAGCGAATCGAAAGAGAGGGAGAGAGTGGTGTTTTGCGCAGGACTTAAGAACGTTCGTTTCTCGCAGCCGGCACTTGGCGTTTTGCTGCTTCTGGCTGTGCCTCTGTTGCGCGCACAGGGGCCGCAACAGGAATCTTCGTCGAAACCGCCGGATGGATCCTCTCCTGCGCCCGCGAAGAAGGCTGACAAATCGAGCAAAGATTCGGCCAACAAAGATTCCGCGACGAAGAATGCGCCGGATCAGCCCGTGTGGGATCCTTTGCGTGCGGAGAAAGACATCGAAGTCGGCGAGCACTACATGCATAAAGGCGATTACGATGCGGCCATCGACCGTTTTCAGGATGCCATCGAGGCCAAGCCGGGATACGCAATTCCCTTCCGCTATCTCGGTGAGGCACAAGAGAAAAAGGGACTGAAGAAGCCGGCTATCAAGTCCTACCAGCGCTACCTCGATCTGTACCCGCACGCGGAAGACGCTGCAAAAATCAAAAAGAAGCTAGAAAAACTGTACAACGAAGTGGAAAAGGAGAAAAAGAACTGACAGATGGCCGCTATCGAAAAATGGTTCGGTTTTTCGCTATTGAGGTCGTGAAGGCAAAACCTGACGGTCGGAAGCGGACCGCAAAACCGTGCTCGATCCTCTAAGGAGTTTCAGGCTAAGCGTTCCACCGCTGAACACCATCTCTTCGATTGCACTATCCTCTGCACTTCGCCTGAGTTCGTTACTTTCTCCAATTTCAAATTGGAATTGAGCAGCCCGCCGCATCAGTTCCTTGATAAAAGCGGGACTTGCAACCTTTGCCCCGCGAACGATTAGGTCGCTTAGCGGGTCGGAGAGCTGCACACCGCGGGCATAAAGTTTGACGACACCACGTCATGCCGCAAGGGCCCAATATCAACCGAACGGGCCACGAATGAACAAATGAGAGAGTTGGCGTTTCGTGCCCAATCGCTGAATGAATGCCAAGAAATTATGGTCTGTGGTCCGCCAACGGTTTGTAACTTCTTGAGGCTCATAAGGAGGCCGTGAGATTCCTCCGAGTCCCAGTTTCTTGAACTGCAAAGCTACAATCCGGAGAAGCAAGTCCGAAGCGATACGCGCCGAAGCTTTCGGTTTTTTCTGCCTACGCCAATCAGTGGGCCAAATGATCAAGGATGCGGCGGGCGCGGGCGAATTCCCTGAAGCGCTTTTCTTCTTCGCGAAATTCGCGTGAATGAGAGACGAGCGTGCAACCGGAGCGGCGCGTGGGATGCTTGACGTGGAGCATCTCGTGAAACAAGACATATTCGACGGCGCACTGCGGCACGCGGGGATGATCGAGGCGGCGGTTTAGCAGGATTTGATTTGGGCCGGGATCGTAGCAGCCAAATTGCCGCCGCCAGCCTCGCAGGCTCCAGCCGATGTGCGGCTTAGGTAGCTCGCCGGCGAAATACTTGCTGTTGAGTCCGTCGAAAAGCTTGTCCAAGTTGAATTGCTGACCCTGCGCTCCAGTGTGGCGCAGCCGAACGCGATGCAGGCGCATGCGGTTCATGCGGCTGCGCGTGCGGCCGGAGCGCGTGTACTCCAGGTAAGGTTCGACGAGCGATGCGGGCGCTCTGCGGCGGTAGACGCGGGCCAGGAGCAGTGCTGCGGCGGCTTCGAGCACGGGAAGAGGGGCGCGGCGCAAAAGGTCCGAGAAGCGGACGAAGACCACCTCTTCGCGGCGGCGAATGGTGAGCGTCAAGCTGGAATAAGGATAAAACTCGACGCGGAAGCGCGGCGGGCGGCCGTCGCAGCCGAGGCGCGTGAACAGGCGCTGGAAAAGGGCGGCACCGCCGGGCATGAATTCTGCTCTTCCTTTCGTCATCATTCGGTCCGGACTAGTTCTCAGTCACAAGTTATGAGCTCTCAGTGAAACCAAAGGCTGATTTCTCTCAGCTACTTTCCTGGGCTGCTGCCAACTGCTGTGCCCCCTTACGCTGATTATTTCCCCACGAAATTGTCAGGTGAGCAAGACCCATTTTGGACACAGCAAAACATTCCGAGCCGCTCCACCTTCAGGCTCAACAATGGAGCTACCACGATGCCTAGACCCACGCTTTGCCTGCCTGCCGCAGGCTGGCTCGGAATGACAGATAGAGCTTCGCTGCCGAGCCTCAGGGTTTCCCCCAATTAGTGTTTGCGGCGGATGGGAGGGGGCGCGACTTTTTTCTTGGCCTTCTCGGCGTCGTTCATAGCGTCGCGCGTGCCTTCGATGGCATCGTCCAAATTGTCTTTATAGGTTTCCAGCTCCCGGCCGTCGGCGGAAAGCTTTTCGAGAATGGGCAGAAACTCTTTCGTGCGGGAGGCCATCAGGTCAACGCCCTTGCGAATGTTCTCCTGTTTTTCGATGCCGAGCTGCATCACATCGGCGGCATCGTCCACGCAACCGATGTAGGCATTCAGAAGCGCGTTGAGCATTTCCACGTGGCGATTCGACGAGGGGTGTTCCAGTTCGTATTGAAATTTTTTCAAGCGGTCCTCCGCGAAGGTGAGGAACAGTCTGATGCGTTCGGTGGAGGTCTCCGCATCGCGGATTTTGTCGGCTTCAACGGCGCTCAAATAATCCTTTTCCTGCGGCGCTTTTGCGGGGAGCACAGGAGTAGCCAAAAACAGGCAAGAGCAAACGAAAAAGACCGGGAGATTGCATTTCATGGTTTCTTCTCCTCGGGAGGAGGGACCGGCTTATCGGCCGGCCGATGAGGAAAGAGCAAGCGGATCAGCTCTTCGTCCATGTTGATCAGGTCTTGGCGAACGATTTGCAGCGGCGGCTTGTAGGGAACAGGCGCGGCAATCATCGAGTCTTCCACTTCGCGAATCCCTTCTTTCACGTGGATCTCCATCTGCCTGTAGCCATTGGAGTGCCTTTCCGCGTCGCCATGTTGCTTCTTCAGCGCTTCGAGGGCGGCACGTACGTTGTCGCGGTATTTCTCGAGTGTAGCGTCAACTGCATTGTTGTCGCCTGCCTTTTCCGCGCGGCGTGCTTCCTCAAATTGGGCGTCGCCCAGCTTAACCAGAAGTTTCGCCTTCTTCACGGAATTGCTCTCGCGGTCGAAGTGCGCTTGCAATTCGGCGACGGTTTGCTGCGCGACTGCCGGAGAAAGCAAAAACGAAATCATCGCTGCACAACCAACCGTTTGCTGGAGATTCCGGGGTATCCTCATGGGTTACTTTTTGCCTTCCAGCATGCGCCGAAGGACCTTGCTCCGCTCCTGAGCCTGCCAGACTTGATCGGGATTCTTGTTCTGGTCCAGCTCCAGGAACTTTTGGTAGGCCTCCAGGGCTGGCTTAGGCTGGTTCAAGCTATCGTAACAGAGCGCGCGGATGAACCAAGTCCCCGCTCCGGGCGTTTCGAATTTATCAACGCGATCAAGAGCCGCGAGCGTGGCTGGATAATTTTTCGACAAATAGTAAGTGGAGCTGAGATCTTTCCAGTACTCGACGTTCTTCGCGTCGAGCTGGATGGCGGTCTTCAGTTCTTTTTCGGCGTCAGTGAAATCGCGGAGTTGCAAGTAAGTGCGGCCCAGCCCACCATGAAGCTGCGCGTCGTTTGGCGCTAGGGCCACGGCCCGCTCGAGCGTGGCGACCGCGTCAGGCCACTTCTTTTGTGCGATTTGAATGTCCGCGCGAAGCTTCATGGATGACACCGAGGGCTTGCCGCCGTCGGCGCGTTCCAGCTCAGCCAGAGCCTCGTCATTTTGCCCTTGATCCAGGAGTAGATGGATGAAACGGACGTGAGCCTCGGCGTCATTGGGCCTGAGCTCGAGATATTGGCGGTAGGCGGTGATGGCTTCGGGTTTTTTCTGGGCTTCCAAACTCTCTGCTAGGCCGCGGAAACCGTCCGCTCCCTTCGGTTGAACTTCGACGGCGCGGCGGAATCGGGCCTCCGCTTCGGCGGGCTTACCGGAGCGCAGGTTCACCCACCCCAGGTACTGAATGGCAGTGATGTCGTTGGGGTCCAGATGCAAGAGCGCTTCAAAGGTTTCGGCGGCGCCCGCGCGATCGCCCGAACGGTCCAGAGCGACCGCCAGAAGATAGCGCGGGCGGCTTTCTGCGGGAAGAAGCTCGACGGCTTTGCGAAGTGGGGCGACCGCAGCGGCGTCTTCTCGATTGTCGAGAAGCATCATGCCCAGGTTCACATAAGCGGCGGACATTTTGGGGTCGAGTGCGACGGCGCGCTGGTATTCCGCCTGAGCTTCCTGCGATTTTTTCAGCGCCGTATAGACGTAAGCAAGCTGAAAATGTCCGTAGGCAAAATTCGGTTCTTCGGCGAGAACCTTCTGGAGTGGAGTGATGGCAGCTTCAAACCGATGCTCATCGATGTCGCGCTGGGCTTCGTCGAGCAGATCGTTGAGAGGATTGGCGAGTTTTTGCCTGGTGGATTGGCCTGAAGGCTTGGTTTTCGCGGTCGTTTGCGCGTGCCGCACGGAAGCACTATCTCGTCGTGACGCAGCTTTACCGTGAGCGCAGTCGAAGGGATGCTGCGGCATTACCAAGAAAAGGCCCGCTAAAAAAGGAGACGCGATTCGCAGAGTGTTCTTTGGAAAAATCGAGAGCGTCATGGTTCAGCCGGGGTCGTTTTGTTTCCGTTCGCAATGGTAGCCGAGCCGCCATTGGGTTTGGATGCTCCGTTCGGCTGGCGCTTTGCCTGGCCGTTTGCTAAGCGGGCCTGACCATTGCCATTCAGAACGCGGGAGAGAAATCTGCCAGTATGCGATTGCGTATTGCGGGCAACCTGCTCAGGAGTTCCGGTTGCAACGATTTTGCCGCCCTGGTCGCCACCTTCAGGTCCCAGGTCGATGAGCCAATCCGCGGACTTGATGACATCGAGATTGTGCTCAATGACCAGCAACGACGCTCCACCCTCCAGCAATTTGCGGAAAGCGCTGAGCAGCTTGGCGATGTCATCGAAGTGCAATCCGGTGGTGGGCTCGTCGAGAATGTAGAGAATTCCCGAGTTGTCCGTTTGCGCCAGATGCGCGGCGAGCTTGAGACGCTGCGCTTCGCCGCCGGAAAGTGTCGTGGCGGACTGGCCGAGACGAAGATAACCGAGGCCGATTTCGTTGAGAATGCGGAGCTTCGAAACTACCTTCGGAACGTTCACGAAAAAGGCCAGCGCCTCGCGTACGGTCAACTGCAGAACTTCGTGAATATTTCTTCCGTGATAACGCACTTCCAGGACGCTGCTCTTGAAGCGCGTGCCGCGGCACTCCTCGCAGACCAACTCGACGTCGGCAAGAAACTGCATCTCCACGGTGACCGTGCCATCACCCTGGCACGTTTCGCAGCGGCCGCCGGGAACGTTGAAAGAAAAGTGGCCGGCAGAGTAACCGCGGCGCTTGGCGTCGGGCGTGTCCGCAAAGACTTCGCGAATGGCATCGAAGGCTTTCAAGTAAGTGGCGGGATTTGAACGCGGCGTGCGGCCAATGGGCGATTGGTCCACAATCACCACTTCGCGGACCTTGTCGTCGCCCTCCAGGCGGTCGCAAAATTCCTTGACGCTTCCGCCCACGCGCTTGGAGGCCAGGGCCTTGTATAAAACGTCGTGCACCAGCGTGGATTTGCCGGAGCCGCTTACGCCCGTAACCACGGTGAGTGTGCTGAGAGGAATCATCACGTCAAGGTTTTGCAGGTTGTGTAAGTAAGCACCGAAAAGACGCAGAAATTTTCCAGCCGGCTTGTGACGCTGGTTGGGAATGGGAATGCGCAACTCTCCGTTGAGATAACGGCCGGTGAGCGATTTCGGTTCATGGAGAATTGCTTCGTAACCGCCGGCGAAAAGCAGCTTGCCGCCGAGTTCGCCAGCTCCTGGGCCTAGATCAATGACGTGGTCCGCCGCCTGAATGGTATCGGGATCGTGTTCCACGACAAGAACCGTGTTGCCCAGATCGCGCAATGATTTCAAGATGTCGATGAGGCGTTGCGTGTCGCGCGGATGCAAGCCGATGGAAGGTTCATCCAGAACGTAAAGGGCGCCAACCAAGTGTGAACCGAGGGAAGTCGCCAGCTGGATACGCTGCGATTCTCCGCCGGAAAGCGTCGAAGTGAGGCGGTCGAGCGTGAGATAGTCCAGTCCCACTTCATCGAGGAACTGCAAACGTGTGCGGACTTCCTCGAGAATCTTGTCAGCGATCTTCAATTGCGCTTCAGAAAGCCGCAAAGTCGAAAAGAAAGCTCGCGCCTCTTTGACCGTGAGCTTGCAAACTTCGGTGATGGATTTTCCGGCGACGCGCACGGCGCGTGCCTCGGCGCGCAGGCGGGTTCCGCCGCATTCGGGACAGGTGGCATAGCCGCGGTAGCGGCTCAGGAAAACGCGGACGTGGAGCTTGTATTTCTTGCGCTCGAGCCATTGAAAAAAGCCTTTCACGCCTTCGTAATCGTTTTCGGGATCCCCTTCGAGAACCTGTCTCTTTTGCTCAGCAGTAAGCTGCCGCCAGGGAATGTTGGTTGGGATCCCGCGTTCCCGCGCCCAGGACTTCAAACCCTGAAAAAGCGCCTTGTAGCGCGGCTTGGTCCACGGTTCGATGGCGCCCTCTTCGATGGACTTGCCGGGATCGGGGACCACAAGATTCAAATCGAAATCGATGGTATTTCCAAAGCCCTGGCAGCGTGGACAAGCGCCGTAGGGATTGTTGAACGAGAAAAGGCGCGGTTCCGGCTCTTGGTACAGCGTGCCGTCATTCTTGCATTCGAAGCGCTCGTTGAAGCTCAGACGTTCCGCGGCGCCTCGCGAGCCATCACCGATGAATTCCAAAATGGCTTCTCCCTGGCCTTCGCGGTAACAGATTTCGATGGAATCGACGAGACGAGAGCGCGATTCAGGATTCAGCGCAAGGCGGTCCACGAGAACGTAGATGGGCTTCGCAAAATCCGCATCCAGCAGGGTTTCCGGCGATGAAAATTCATGCACACGGCCAGCCTGGTACAAGCGGTTGAAGCCGCGCTTCTGCAATTCGATCAGTCCGTGCCGCAACGCATCGGCTGACGGAGCCGCTGCCTTTTTGCTAGCCCGTTTCGACGCCGTTGCTGCCGTGGGCGCCGCGACTCGGAATTGATACAAAACATAGAATCTTCGCCCCGGCGCAAGCGCCAGAACTCGCGTTGCGATTTCGTCGGGGTTGTCTTTGCGAACCTCCGCGCCGCACTTGATGCAAAACGTCTGCCCGCAGCGCGCGAACAGCAGCCGGAGATAATCGTAAATCTCTGTGGACGTGGCCACCGTCGAGCGCGGATTCCGCGTGGAGTTTTTCTGGCGAATCGCCACCGCGGGAGCTATGCCGGAAATTTCGTCCACCTCGGGCTTTTCCATACGCTCGAGGAATTGCCGCGCGTAAGCAGAAAGCGACTCAACGTAGCGGCGCTGCCCTTCCGCGTAGATCGTGTCGAAAGCCAGCGAGGATTTGCCGGAGCCGCTCACGCCGGTGACAACGGTAATGGCATTGTGCGGCACATCTACTGTCACATTTTTGAGGTTATGGACGCGCGCGCCCTGAACGCGCAAGGCGTCCTGTTCCGGCTTGGAAGTATCCGCGGAAGTGGTGATTTGTTTAGTCGCCAAAGGCAACCCTAGATAGCAGGTTTCAAAGCTACTGGCCAAACTTCAAATTATACGGCGGTCGTCAAAGGCGAGCAAATGGTGGTTTTTGCGCGGATTTTGCTTCGCTGGGCTCTGCGCAGGCGCGATTACGGCTCCTGGCTGAGAACAATCTCTCCGATACCCCCGCTAACTTTCAGATGAATCGTTGCGGGCGACTTCCCATAAGCTTCGTTGGTGTAAGAGCCGCCGTCCTGCTTCAGTCCGTGAGTGCTGATGGAACCGATCCCGCCCGAAGCCTCAGCAATAACGCCAATCTTTTTCGGCAGCCGGATGTTCGCTTGGCCCACCCCGCCCTCGATGTCCGCCGTCAAATCCGTCTTCCGGTCGCCCGTCAAATCCACGTCCACCTGGCCCGCGCCGAGATGAAGGTCCAGGCGAGTTAGTGGAATATCCCGGAAATCCAGGTTGCCTTGCCCGGCTCCCATCTCCACGTGCAGCTCCAGGGGAAGGTCCTTCTTGAACCGCAGATTCCATTCATTCCTGGTATTCCCAAAGCGCACCGGGTGGGAATCCTGAGAGATTCTGATCTCCCCAACGCCATCGGTGACGTGGTAATCGACGCGCGGCTCATCATAAGCACGGGTAAACCGAAAGTCCGCGTCGAGAGCATGTTCCGAATCGCCGCTCACGGTGAGTTCGCCCGCGCTCATTCGCAGTTCCGCGCGCGCGGACTTCGCCCCCTGCAGAGCCACAGTTTGCGAGGTGTGGTTGACATCCGAAGAGTACAAACCGCTCCTACGGGCGACGCCGCGGCCATGCCACAGCAGCAGAGCGAGCACAGCGACGAACGCCACAATTCCAACCGTAGTGCCAACCGAAATTCCAGCGGCAGCGTTTGGATTACGGCGTCTTTGATAGTTGTCGTAGATTTTCCCCAAGCCCACAAAAATAAGGATGAGCGGCCAGTAATCCAGAAGAATCTCCCAGGGCTCGAATGAGGGACGCCAGTTGTGCGCCAGAAAAAGAACGCCAATCGTAATCAGGATGACCGGCAGGACCACAGACACCCGCCGGTAGTTGCTAACCTCGGGCATGGCAGACCTCCGCTACCTGGTACTACGCACGCCGAAGAGAAATAGTTCAGCGGGCAGTAAGCGATCATTCACAACACCGCGGCGGAAAGCAAGCCCGGAAAGTCAGCGTGGCGGCAACTCACGAACCGTAGGAAATCAGGCATTGCCAAAAACGGTGAATTGTGGCGCTCTCAAACTTTGCCGGTTGTTTCCGTGTGGTAGAGTCTCGTCGAAGGGGTCATCAACGTCCGAGTGAATACCTACTCGCGAGTTTTTTGGATTGTGCTCGATAGTGTGGGCATTGGCGAACTGCCCGACGCCGCGGATTACGGCGATGTTGGAAGAAATACCCTGGGCCATATCGCAGAATCGCGGTTTCTCCAAATCCCAAACCTAATCAACCTTGGCCTCGCCAACATTGCTCCGCTGAAGTTCCTGGCTCCGAAGGCTTCTCCGCTCGGCGCCTACGGCAAGGGCGCAACGCGCTCTCCGGGAAAAGACACGACTACCGGCCATTGGGAAATGGCCGGCGTGTGGCTCGATCAAGCCTTCCCTGTTTACAAAAACGGATTCCCTTGCGAACTGATCGAGGAATTCGAGAAGCAAATTGCCCGAAAGACCATCGGCAACAAGCCTGCGTCGGGAACGGAAATTATCAAGGAACTTGGCGAAGAGCACGTCCGCACCGGCAAGCCCATCGTGTACACCTCGGGCGACAGCGTTTTTCAGATTGCCGCGCATGAGGAAGTGATTCCCGTCAACGAGCTGTACCGCATGTGCGAAATCGCGCGGCGCCTGCTTGATGGACCGCATCGTGTGGGCCGCGTGATTGCAAGGCCATTTACCGGAACCGCCGGAAATTTTGTGCGCACCACGCGCCGGCACGACTATGCGGTGGATCCGCCGAAGCCCATGCTTCTGGACGTGCTCGCCGAGCGCAAAGTGCGCGTGCTCGGTATCGGCAAGATTCACGACATTTATAACGGGCGCGGCGTGGACGAATACCTCACCACGAAGGGCAACGCCGACGGGATGGAAAAGCTAACTACCGCGGCGAAGGAGCGCAAAGACGGACTGATCTTCTGCAACCTGGTGGACTTTGACATGCTCTACGGCCATCGCAAAGACGTGGAGGGCTTCGCCCAATCGATCGAAGAGTTTGACGCCATGCTCGGTGAATATCTTCCGCTTCTCAGTCTTTCCGACGTGCTGATCATCACCGCGGACCACGGATGCGATCCTGACCGGCGCTGGCCGACGACCGATCACTCCCGCGAATACGTTCCAATTCTCGCGTACTCACCCGGAAGCGGAGCCGGAGTGAACCTCGGCTTGCGCGATACTCTCGCCGACCTGGGCCAAACCGTCGCTGAAAACTTCGGAGGCAAAATTCCCCACGGCGCGAGTTTCCTACGGGAGCTGTCAGGCAAAATCGCCGAATGGGCCCATTAGTCTCTCCTTGGGGGAGGATCGAGAAGGCGCTCCGATTTCCTTGAAAAACTGGGGACGCTTTGAACTGGTAGGCGGTGCAGGGGAGGCGGACTTGGTTTTCGAAATAGGCTTCAGCAACCCTTTCCTCGGAGAAAACGTGTCAGGAAGCGGCGGGAGTGGGAATACGCCAGTTTCGGTCTCTAGCCGGCCGGTTAATGATCCGCAATTTCGCTTGGTCATACTGACCCGGAACTCGCGTCATCCTTTGGGTTTTCACCGAGCATATCGCGCCGGCTCTGCTGCAAAGCAATGGTGATAAGAACTTCGATCAAGCGCTCAATCTACTCATCAATGACCTCAGCAAACGTGGCAGGTCAACCCTTTGCAACCGCCTCAGACAACAAGAGGTAGAGCCCTACTGCTGCTTCTCTGGGCGAGGAGATAAACTCGCACTCGTCAGCAATCGATTCCCCGAAGCAGGGGTGGCGGCCTCGGCCGGTTTTGAGAAACGCGCTTTGACGCCCGAGACCACCAATTGTAGTCCCGCACAAATCGCGACGACCGCAATAACCGCGCGAAGCCGCTGAGCCGGAATATAGCGCGAGAGCAGGCAACCCAACAGCACACCCGGCAACCCGCCAAGCAGCAGCGGAAACAGCACAGCCAAGCTGATGGAGCCGACGGTCCAGTGAAAGATTCCTCCGATGATGGCGAGCACCAGTCCGAAAAGCAAATCCGTGCCAACCACTTGCGCGGGCGCCATCTCCGAGTAATTCAGAAGTAGAACCGTGCCCAGCGCACCAGCGCCTGCCGAGGAGAACCCCGATTCGACACCGATAGGGAAAGCAAGCCAAGGCAGCCACTGGGAATTCTTGACGGCAAACTCACTATTGCGCACGCGAGGGACAAACGTGATTGCCGAAGAAAGAGCCAGCACCGCTCCGAGAATGATGACTACCGTGGAGTTACCACCGCGAACGCTCGTCATGTAACGAAGAACCAGCGTTCCCGCCAAAAGGCCCGGTACTGCTCCGCGAAGCAAGAGCCAAAAATACCGCGAATGAATCTGGCGGCGGAAAAGATAAAAAGGCGCAGCGACTAGACGCACAATTGCCGCAAACACGAACGCCGTGCCAACCGCTTCACCAGCGGAGAGTCCGGCAAAAAGCAATAGGGCCGGTACGGTGAAACTGCCGCCGCCGACGCCGGTCAGGCCGACAGCGAGCGCAATCGCAAATCCAACGAAGAGTTGCGTCATGCGCCACGCTCCGAAAACGTGTGAATGCCGCACTCCAGCTTGCGTCCGCCCCAGCGTCCGGAGCGGGTGTTCCCCGGATCGGCGGGAAGAGCCGTGCACGGTCCGCAGCCGATGCTGGGATAGCCCGCATCGTAAAGCGGCAAATAGGCGAGCCGATGGCCGCCGGTGTATTCCCAGACCTGCGCCCAGGTCCAGTCGGCAAGCGGGCTGACTTTCAGCAATGTTTTGCCGCTGGGAAGGCGGTGCTGCTCGGTTTTTTGCAGGTTTGCTCGCGTGGGCGATTGTTCGCGGCGCAGGCCGGTGAACCAAACGTCGAACGACTCGAGCGCTTTCATCAGCGGGGCCACTTTGCGAAGCTGGCAGCAGGCCGTGGGATCGGTTTGATAGAGCAGGCCGCGCTCGGATTCCTGCTCCGCGACGGTTTTTTCCGGAACCACATTCACGAGATTCAGGGCCCACTCCGAGGCGAGCCGGTCGCGGAACTCGTAGGTTGCGGCGAAGTGATAGCCTGTCTCAAGAAAAAGAACCGGAATTTGCGGCAGGCGCCTGCGCAGGAAGTCCAGCACGACGATGTCTTCCGCCTGGAAGCTGCACGTGAAGCAGACTCGCGTAGATTGCCATTTATTGAGAACGGCGTCGAGCAACTCCTCGACGTTCAAAGCCTCGATTTGCTGCGTGGTCAAAGTCAGGTTCATTTCAGGGTTCCCTTCTAGCTGGCTTGGAATCTGGTGACAGGCGGAGTTTTTCTGCGAAGCTTATAACTCTCTCCACGATGTGGGCGTCATCCGCTTCGCCCGGTGCCGCGACAAAATCGGAAGTGTCGCCGACCCCGAATACGTCCTCCCCGGGAAGCTCCGCCAGGTCTTGTGGCTCCAGCGGAGCGTTCGCGCAAAGCACCATCAGCCCCACTCCGTACAGGGAGGCGAGGAAGCGCTTCAGCGCAGGTGCAGACAGCCCTGACGCGTCAAGGGCTACAGTTTGAAAGCCGTCATCGAAGAGTGCGCGCTCGAGTGACTTTGCTATGGAAGGACGGTTTCCCAGCAGGAAAATTGCCGCCTTGTGGCCGTGGCGACGCTGCCTTTCTTCTGCGGTAACTTCACCGATTCGGCCTCCGAACGGGGCGCGATTTCGCTCTTCCGGGTGAGCGACGTCATCGAGGGACGTTTCCCGGACCATGCCGGCGCCGACGGTCGCATTGGAGAACGGATCGATCAAAATAAAGCTGCCCACGGCTCGACTGGCAGCATAAGGGTCGAGAAAAAGTGGCTGATTCGTTTCCACCTCCACTTCAGCGATAGCGTTCATTTCCAATTGTTCGGCGGGCTCGTGTTGCAGCGTGTTCACATTGATGCGATAACGAATGCGGCGAACGCGAGCTTTCACTAGCCGGGTGGTCTGCTTCAAAAGCAGCGGTCTTTCGACACGAAGCGGCTTCGAATGCAGCCAAACAACCGTGGCGGAAAAGCTTCGCGAGACTGTGGGAAGGTTGGCTGCAGAAACCAGCATGTCGCCACGGCTCAAATCAATTTCGTTTTCAAGCTGCAGCGTAATCGACTGTGGAGCGATCGCTTGGTCGGAATCGCCATCGAAGCCGGCAATCGCTTTGACTCTCGTCTCCTGCCCCGAGGGGAGCGCCACAAGCGAATCTCCCTGACGCAATGAGCCACTTGCGAGTTGTCCCGCAAATCCGCGGAAGCGAGAATCTGGCCGAATGACGTATTGAATGGGAAATCGCACCGCGTCCAGTAAACGCGTCTGCCGAAAATCCACGGTTTCGAGGTGTCCTAGTAACGTGGGCCCCGAATACCACGGCATGTTTTCGCTCGCACTAACGACGTTGTCACCCGCCAGCGCGCTGATCGGAATGCACTGCACGCCAGAAATGCCCACGCGCGACGCGAGCGAAAGAAAATCGCGTTGCAAACGAAGGAAAACCTCCTCGCTGTAATTCTGGAGATCCATTTTGTTGATGGCCGCCACGACGCAGCGGATTCCGAGGAGCGAGGCGATATAGGTGTGGCGATGCGTTTGGGTAAGTAGGCCCTTCGTAGCGTCCACCAAAACAATTGCGACATCGGCCGTCGACGCGCCCGTGGCCATGTTGCGGGTGTACTGCTCGTGGCCTGGCGTGTCCGCAATGATGAACTTGCGCCGCGCGGTGCTGAAGTAGCGGTAGGCCACATCAATCGTGATTCCCTGTTCGCGCTCGGCGCGCAGGCCGTCGGTCAGCAGCGAAAAATCGAACGCCCCACCTGAGCGGTTGATCTTGCTGTTTTGCACCGAAGCAACCTGGTCTTCGTAGACGGCCTTCGCGTCATGCAACAAACGGCCGATCAACGTGGACTTGCCGTCGTCCACGCTGCCTGCGGTGGTAAACCGCAGAAGATCCCTCCGGAGGTCCGCTTGAAGAAACGCGGCCAGGCTCTCCGCGCGCTCGGAAGGGGCTAACGTCAGCATCAGAAGTACCCTTCGCGTTTCTTCAATTCCATGGATCCTTCCTCGTCGTGATCAATCGCGCGGTTTTCGCGCTCGGAGCGGCGGAACGAAATCATCTCTTCAATGATTTTGGGAACCGTGTCCGCTTCCGAGCGAATCGCTCCGGTGCACGGAACACAGCCGAGCGAACGCATGCGGCACTTGATCCGTTGCACTTTTTCGCCGGGGATAAGCTCGTCGGGCGAGTAAACCAGCACAATCGAGCCGCTGCGCACGACCGCTTGCCGTTCGCGTGCGTAATACAGCGGAACGATGGGAATGTTTTCCGCATGAATGTAGAGCCACACATCGAGCTCCGTCCAGTTCGACAGCGGAAAAACCCGGATACTTTCAGATTTCTCGATGCGCGAGTTGAAAAGATTCCACAGTTCGGGGCGCTGGTTCTTTGGATCCCACTGGCCATGCGCATCACGGAAGGAGTAAATACGCTCCTTCGCCCGCGATTTTTCTTCGTCACGCCGCGCACCCCCAAAGGCGGCGTTGAATCCTCCCTCAGATAGCGCATCGAGCAGAGACTTCGTCTTGAGCAGCCCACAGCATCGTTGCGTTCCTAAAGCAAGGGGATTTGCCCCTTGCTTCAGCGCCTCACGGTTTTGATGAACAATCAGTTCCGCACCGATTTCTCGCGTGTAGGAATCGCGGAACTCGATCATCTCGGGGAATTTGTAGCTCGTGTCGATGTGGAGCAATGGAAAAGGGATGTTGCCGGGATAAAAAGCCTTCTGCGCCAGCCGCAGCATGACCGAAGAATCTTTGCCGATGGAGTACAACATGACAGGACGCGAAAATTCCGCCGCGGCTTCTCGAAGAATGTAGATGCTCTCGGCTTCCAGCGTCGCGAGATGCCCAAGCCGACGTTCCAGCGCAGACGGAAAGGAAGCCTCGGAGACCTCTGGCACCAGAGTCTCATCCGGCGGCTGCAGCGTTGGAAGAGTCATAGCGGTTCTCTTTCTGGAAAAATGACGCCAAAAAAACAAAACCCACCTGCCAGCTTTCTGGCGGTGGGTTTTCAATGCGCTCGGCTAGATTTCTCTGTTACACCGCTAGCCTCCCAACGCCAGAAGACACTGTCGCGCAACACATACAACAGTTGCTTGTACAGTTCTGGCGAAGATGGCTCGCGTTACTCACGATTGAGAGTCTATCCTCCACGCCAATCAGATGCAACCCAAACAAGAATTGGTACTTTTTCTGCACGCTATTTGTTTTTTGATGCCTGTAGCCCGGCCAGGAGCAGCTGGGCACGCGCCTTCGCTTCTTGGACTTCCGATCCACTCAGTTGGCGCTCCAGAGTTCCCAACAGCGGAACGCCCCGGTTATCTCCTTGTAAGACGGAGGCGAAAACCCAAAAGTAAGCACTGGCCAAATCTTTAGACGTACCGCGCCCGGTAGCCAGCATGGAAGCCATCATCATCCGCCCGCCCGTGTGCCCCTGGAGGGCCGCTTTCTGAAACCACGCGAAAGCCGTCGGCTCGTCCTTGGCCACTCCTTCACCATGAAGATAAAGATCGGCCAGATTGTATTGGGCCTGTGCTTCACCCGACTCGGACGCCAAAAGATACCAATGCGCCGCTGCAGAGCGGTCCTGGACCACGCCCAATCCACGATCGTAGAAATAACCGAGGTTGACCTGAGCCGCAGCATCGCCGACCTTGGCACCCAACTCGAAGAAATGGAACGCCTCGGCCATGTCCCGTCGGACTCCGCAGCCTTTGAAATACACAATGCCCAGGTCATAAAACGCGGGGCCATATTCGCGATCGGCTGCCGCATGCAGCCAATACAGCGCTTCCCCGGCATTCAGCTTCCCACCCCATCCCGCCAAGGACGAAACCGCTAGGTTTACCATCCCCGCCGGATTCCCTCGGCGGGCCTCCTTCGCGAAGACCTCATGAGCCTCTTTCCGTTCTTGGGCGTCGGAAGCCTTGCGCGCGGGATCAGAGACGGACGCGTTCGCACCTCCGCTTCCGCTCCGATCGAGTCCTTCCCTCAGTTCGCTTACATGGACCGTCCTGCCATCCGTCACGATCAGCGAATTCAGTTCAGAGGGAACACACGGTGGCACGCCAGCGTCCGCCTTCGATTGGGCACCGAGGGGCCTCGCAATGGCAAACAGGAAAAGAACCCCAACAAGAAGAAAACGAGCCAAACGCGAAGACTCAGAAGCGCGGACGTAACCGGAAAACCGATGCATAGAACCTCCAAGGAACAAAAAGGATTTCCGCAGCAAGCCCTAAGGTAGATATACTACCTGTAGCTGTTCTGCCTATGTACCTAGACGTCCTACTCGTCAAAAAGTTCCCTGGAAAACTAAACATTTCGAAAAATCCCTCTAAAAGAGGAAGGCGGGACGCCCCTAATTGCTCGGACTCACACTTGGACGATCCCCTCAAGCCGTTTGATGCCAAGCGGAGGACGGGCGCAGGCGCGGCGGTTCCTATTCCTTAGAAAATCTCTTTCAGGCGACGTTAGCCAAGGGCTCCAACGTCACTTTAAAGCCCAGGCCCTCCAAGCGTCTGGTTAAGCGCCGGCGCAGACCTTCAGGGTTGCGGCGATCGA